>Ga0224512_10000087_pt1 | contig 97561 bp, 89 predicted proteins | sample SF_May12_sed_USG_4_FD_169103 | JGI IMG/M metagenome (GOLD analysis project Ga0224512, IMG submission 169103) | Sediment microbial communities from San Francisco Bay, California, United States - SF_May12_sed_USGS_13 | ecosystem: Environmental > Aquatic > Marine > Sediment | place: USA... | reverse complement strand
TATGCGATGGCGCTCACCGGAGCGACGAAGCTCGGAGCCATCACACCCTTTGGCGGGTTGTTGCTGCTGCTGGGCTGGGCCGCCGTCGTCGTGGCGGGGCTGCGCCTCGGAACGGGCGACGGCTAGATCAACGGGCCTACCGCTGCTGCTGTTGTTGCTGTTGCCTGATCTGCTCTTGTAGCTGCCTCATGACTTCCGGCGGCAGTTGAGGCTGCTGCTGGCCTTGGGGCACTCCTTGCATTGGGGGAGTCGGCGGCGGTGCCTCTTCGGACTTCACAAACGCCTTTGCATCCGGTCGAAGTCGATCCGCTAGGTACTTGGACACCACGTAGATCGTCTCGCCGCCATTGAGGCGCAGGTAGAGCTCGGTGTCTTTGTCGGTCTTCTGGCCGATCTCGATCACGATGACCTCGGGCTCGGTCGTCGTGGGCGCCGGGTCTGCCCCGTCGCGGGCCTCTTCCGCAGATGCGGCGACGCGCAGAGTAATCGTCGCGTCGGGTTCGTTTAGGCCGGCACGTGCGGCGGAGACCTCACTCGGCGCGAAACCGGAGGCGGTCAGACGCGCCGCGGTCGAAACGAGACCCTCGACTCTCTTGGAATCGAAGTTTTTGATCGGCTTCTGCTTCGCAGCGGGGACCCATGAGCCCTCTTGGCGGCTGAACCGGAACGACCCGTTGTCGCTCTCGAACGCGATCTCTTGCACCGATTGGGCCTTGACGTCTGTGACCCGACGGTTGCGCCAGGTCTTTAGGTCCCGGTCAAAAGGGAAGCGTACCGACCCATTTACCGCAAACACCTCCGGCCGGTCGCCAATTCGGACCATCGTCACGCCATTACTGTATTTGCCAAGGCGAAGCTGAACTAGCGTTGCTTCACCAGAGCGCGCGACCACCTTGACCGCTTGAGCGTCGTCGACCTCGAGGCGTGCGTAGTTTTCCTCGCGGGTAGCCACCACCCCCTTCGGCGTCATCTCTGTCAGCCGATTCAGAGCAGACCGGACGTTGTTCGGGTCGGCGTCCGCCTCCAGTGGCACCGAAACGCGCCACTCGCCGTCCACCTTCGAGAGGACCACCACTTCGGTTCCGTCGCCTTTAGGACGCGTGATCTCAAGTGAAGTGACGGTGTCCGCGTCGATCTCTACCGATGGAAGCTCGGCCGCCTCGTCGGTGCCTGCGTCATCTCTCGTTCGCACCGCCCAGATCGTCGCGACGAGCAGCGCTACGAAGAGCATGGCTCCGATCGCGACACGGTTCTTGCGCAATTGCATCTCGAGCTTGCCCCTTGGTTAGAGTTTAAGCGTTTTCTTTTTGTTCGTGCGCTGTCGCCAACGAAGCAGGCCGAACAGCGCCACGAAGAAGGGAATGCCGAGGGTGTTCAACCATCGATAAGCGAGCTTCTTGGCCTCCCATGACTCGATGGCGGCCTTGCGTTCTTCGAGAGCGTCTTCGACACGAGTTTTGTCACCTTCTTCGGCCGCTGCCAGCACGGTGTCTTCGGCCACCAGAACGGAATCGGGGATGTCGAGGGCGGGTTCCTCGACGGTCTTTGCTCGAATCGCGATCAGGTCCGAGTCTGCCGCCAACCAGTCGATCGCATTGAGCGCCAGCGCGAGGGCTGCGTTCATTTGCACTTCACCACCTCGAGGCGGTGGCATGAAAGTGTCCTCGAGGAACGTGCTGGTGCCGGCGACCAAGATCCGCACATCGGCTTCCGACGCAATCGGCGCTTGAACTTGTGCTGCCCCTTCTTCGCTCACGGTTCCGGTGTACGCCGAGGGCAGCTTCCCCTCGATCGCCGCCATCAACGCGAACGGGCCCAAGTCCGCAGTCATCCGCCAGTCACGTGGGTCTCGCGGCTCGAGCGCAATCGACGGACCGTCCATCGTCCAGGAGTCGTCCGAGGAGCTCGCCAGCACTGTGAGTATTGCACCCTCTGGGGCTTCTCCGACTGAGAGTGGCGCTACGAACGGCAGCATCGGGGCGGCGAGACGGAACATGACCGGATGCTCGCGTTGTTCGTCGGTCAGCTGAAGCACCGGGATCGGAGGGTAAGGGACGAGGACCTGCAGTCCGAGGGGCCCGCGCATCGGTGCACGGCTGCATTGGGCGTCGAGCACGATCCGCGATTGCAACTCCACACCCCATGCGCTGACGAGACGCCCGACCTCCGAGCTGACCGCTTGGGCAGTAGGAGCGGAGCCGGCGAGGTCGACCGAAAGCGATCCACCAAAGATGCCGAGCGAGCCGCCTCGCATGACGTATTGATCGATGCGCCGAAGCTCGTCGGTGGTGAATGGCTCCTTCGGTCCGATGATCAGCAACGCCGCGAGGCCGGAATCGATCTCCTGAGACGCATCCACTGGCTTCATGTCGTAAAGCCGAAGTACCGAGCCCAAGCTCGAAAGGCCCTGCTCGAGCGTCGGGCTCCCATGTCCGGAGACGATTCCGACGGGCTTGCGCTCCCCGACCAGCTCTTTGATCGCCGAAGTGAGAATGTACTCGAGGCCAGTCGTGTCTTGCACGACGGGGATGGTCTTTTTGCCGTCGAGGTACGTGAGGACGATCCCACGGTAGCCTTCGACGACGGCGACCTGGTCCTCCTCGATCTTCTGGTGAGCCACCGGCTGGACCCCATCAGCACGCGCAGCTTGCTGCTTATCGGCGTCGTCGGGATTCACGAAATTGACCGCGATATCACCGTTCGACGCCGCGGCGTACTCCGCCAGTAGATCGCGAACGTTACGCTCGGTCGCGTTGAAAGGTGGGGGGAGGTTTTCGGTGAAATACGCCGTGATCTCGAGACGGTCATCGAGACTCGACGCGAGCCGCTTCGACCCCTCGGCGAGCGAAAACAATCGGTTGCCGGTGAGGTCGACGCGTGGCGATGGGAAATAGGCCGCCAACACATTCAGCAAAACGAGAATGCCGCCCACGATCAGCAGGAAGAAGAGCGATTCGCCGGCAGCGCGTTGTTGAACCTTAGAGGACATTCATCAACTCCAGCGACGCGATTCCAAAGCGCGAAATGCCAACGCCAGGGCGAAGGCGGTGACGGAGACGAAGAACAAGACGTCGCGCAGGTCGATCACGCCGCGCGCCATGCTCTGAAAGTGATAGTCGAAGGAGAGCCACTCGAGCACCGACGCGGCATTCGTCGGAAGAAGTGGCAGGAATTTATCCAGCACCCAGAAGGACACGCTCAAGGTGAGGGCGACGAAGAGCGCAATGAGTTGGTTGTCCGTCCAACTCGATGCCATCAAACCGATCGCGAGGATCGCCGAGCCTTGTAGAAGCAACCCGACGTATCCGCTGAGCACGGGCCCCCAATCCAGATGGCCAAGCGTCGAAACACTGATTGGGTAGAAGATCGTCAAGGCGAGCAGTACCGCATAGAGCCCGAACACCCCGAGAAACTTGCCCAAGATCACCTGTGCCTCGGTCACCGGCATGGTGATCAGAAGCTCGATCGTGCCCGTGCGCTTCTCTTCCGCGAGAAGGCCCATCGTGAGGGCAGGCAGCGCAAAGACCAGGATCAATCCGAGCCAGCGAAACATCTCGCGCGCGCTTGTGCGACCAAAGAGAAAGAAGGTCTTCCAGAAGAAGAAGCCCAATGTCAGCATGACGATACAGATGACGATGTAGGCGACTGGGCCGTTGAAGTAGCTCCGAAACTGGCGGGCGCCGATGGTGAGAATGTGCTTCACGAGGATCCCCCCGCGTTGCCGGTGGTGAGCTGCCGGAAAATGTCTTCGAGGTTCTCACCGCGCTGCTCGAGCCCGAGCAACACCAAATCTGCTGCCACTGCTGCCCGAAAGATGTCCGCGCGCAGGTCTTGATTGCCTTTGGGAACGAGCTCGATGACTATTTCGTCAGCTGTCGGTCCAATGTGCCCATCGACGCTTTGAACGCTTTTTATCGAGGAGAACACCTCGCTTACCTGTGAAGGGTTGCGGCCGTTCTTTTGAAGCGTGGCGATGAAACGCGGCTTGCCCGCGCGCGCTGCCAATTCCTCAGGAGTGTCATCCGCGACGATGCGCCCTTGCGAAATGATCAACACCCGGCCGCAGGTCACCTGGACCTCCGCGAGGTTGTGTGTCGACAGGATGATCGTGCGCTCGCGGCCAATCTCGCGGATGAGCTCGCGAATTTCGACGGCTTGGTTCGGGTCTAGGCCGCTCATTGGCTCGTCTAGGATGAGAACTGGTGGTTCGTGAATGAGCGCCTGGGCCAACCCCACGCGTTGACGAAAGCCCTTCGAGACCTCGCCGATGCTCTTTCCGATGACATCGCCAAGCGCGGTTTCCTCGACGACCGTGCGAATGCGCGAGTCGGCCTGCGCGCCGCGGAGCCCGCGCATCCGTGCGACGTACTCGAGGTATTCGAGGACGAGCATCTCGGTGTAGAGGGGAGTGTTCTCGGGCAGGTAGCCGATGGCTTGTCGAACGGCGATCGGGTCCTCGAAGATGTCCGCGCCGCTCACACGGGCCGACCCTTTGGACGGCGCGATGAAACAGGTCAAGATCTTCATGGTCGTGGTCTTCCCCGCACCATTCGGGCCTAGGAAACCGACGACTTCTCCGCGTTTCACTTCAAATGTTGCGTCTTCGAGTGCGGTTACCGAACCGTAATGCTTGGTCAGTCCCTGCGCCTCGATCATCACATCGCTCATAGTCTCCCTCGCGTGTGATCTCCCGGTGTTGTCTAGGGCTGGCCGATGGTAGCCCCGGCTTTAGGCATGTCAAGACAGCTCCGGCCCCAACAGCCAAGCGCTCAGGGTTATTCCGGGGTATCTGAATGGCGCGATTCTTCCGCGTGTTTGAGCTTGCAGACACTCATGGCACGATCCCTCATATGAAAAGCGATATGGCACTTCGGGGGGCCGTCGCACGGGCCCTGCCACGAGCGCGCACCGTCTTACGTCGGGTAGCGGATTTGTGGCCGTTGACAGCGCTCGGAGTGGCGCTCGCCATGGTGGCTTTCGTGGCCTTGTTCCGCTTCGGTTACGAAAAGCTCGACCTGGTTCTGCTCGTCCTCGGTTACGGGGGCGCTTGCCTGTTGGCAATCTCGACGATCGCAGTTTTGCTGACGGCTCTAGTGCTCAAGCTTCGACGTCGCCGCGCGATGCAGAGTTGGTCGACGTCTGTGTTCGAAACCGGACGCCCCTCGCCGACGGGTTTCGTGCTGCCTTCGCTCCGATGGTTGCCGTTGGTGCGCGTGCGCTGGCAGTGGTTTCGGCCTCCCGCGGTCGAGGTGGAAGGGCTTGTGGATGGTGGCCGACTCCGCGAGCAGATCGTCCTCCACGAGAGAGGTATTTTCGAGGTCGTGAGCCGTAGGATCCTCGTCGAAGATGCGTTCGGACTAGCGCGGCTCGCCCTTCGCGAGCAGCAGGCTGGCCCGATCGAAGTGCTTCCCCATCTCGGGGGTATTCGGCGCTTGCCCGTGCTGACATCGCTTACAGGGGGCGAGGACTACCCTCATCCGATGGGGCTCGAAGATGGAGACCGTGTGGAGCTCCGCCGATACGTCACCGGCGATCCTGCTCGATTCATCCATTGGAAGGCCTTCAGCCGTACACGCAAACTGATGGTGCGAATGCCGGAGCGTTCGTTGAGCCGAGCGCGGAGAACTGTGGCGTACTTGGTCACGGGCCCACACGACGAAGCCGCAGCTGCCGCGGCGCGTGCGGCCATCGAGGAAGAAGCACTCGGCAGCGATTGGCAGTTCGGCGCGGATGGAGCGCCCGAGCCCACTTCGGATCGAGCCGAAGCATTGCACAAAGTGATGACATCCGCGCAGTTCAGTGGTGATAGCGGAAGCGGCATGCGCCGTTTCCTGGCCGAGGTCGATCGGCAAGGTCCGGCCGCGTTGGTGGTGTTCGCGCCGCCCTCCGCGGGAACCTGGATCGGCGAGATCGCTGCGCTGACTCGACGTCGTGTCGGGCGTATCCGCGTCGTGATCGCGATCGATGCAGTAAACGATAGACAACCGCGCCCGCGCTGGCGCCGCTGGCTTCTCTCTCCGGTCGCCGAGCACGGCGTGACGCGCCTCGAGCTCGAACAGATCGGTCGAGCGCTTGGCCAGTTGCAATGCGAGGTCGTCATCATCGACAGAGTCACCGGAAGAATTCTCGGTGACGCTGCCCGCGTCACGACCTGGACGCAAAGGGCCGCATGACGACTCGCGCAACATCCGCGTCGCTCGTCGTTGGCGCTCTCACCGAAGCGGGACGGGCAGCCATTCACGGCCTGGCCTGGGCGGTGCTTGCGGCGACGATGGCACCGCCGGCCGCAGCGTTGGCGGCTTTCGGGGGTGGTTTCATCGGGAGCGTGCTCGGTGCCACGCTTGCGAGAACTCGGCTCCGTACCTCGGTCGTGGTGCTTGGAGCCATCGTAGCGATCGGCTTGGTCGTCTGGTTGCGCTGGGCTCTCATTGGCGGATCGACCCTAGCAGCTGTGATCGGCCCAATCGGCGCCATGCGAGCGTCCGCAATTCTCACGGCGTTGCTGTGTCCGGCAATCGTCAGCGTGACATTACGAACGTCATCTTCTCGTCGGGCGATCTTCGCCGTGCTCGAGCTATTGCTCGTCGCCGTCGCGTTCACGCAGCTGTTCATTCCCCATCGGAACGGTGCGATCAACCGACCTTTCTATTTGGCGGATTGGATCATCGCTCTCGGATGGGATCCCACCTGGCTCTTTCTGTTCATGGGAGGCGCCGCAACGGTGTTCGGATTGGTTCTCTTGTTGCAGGAGCAACGGTTCGGCCGTGCCTTGTTGAACCTGGGCGTAGTTGGGCTCCTGTTGGCCCTGATCGTCATCGCAACACCGATGGTCGGGATGCCTCCGCCCCCTCCTGGAGGTGGCGGACTCGGTCTTCGACCAAACGAGGCGCAAGGAAAGAAGGAGGACAAGGGCCAGAAACAGCAGCAACAGGGCCCCTCCAACAGCGAGCTCGAGTTCCGGAACAAGTACAGCGCAGGCGGTGCGCGCGTGCCCGTGGCCGTGGTGCTGTTCCACGACGACTATTCCCCTCCCAGCGGGGTTTACTACTTCCGCCAAGGCGCGTTCAGTCAGTACAACGGGCGCAAGCTGGTCACCTCGGGTCGGCGTGATGTGGACCGCGATCTGATTCCGCACTTTCCGACGCGGCCGTTCGAAATCACCGACGCACCCCCCACGAACGAAAATCGGGGTCCCCTCGAAACCACGATCGCCCTGATGGCGGATCACACGCAGCCTTTTGCACTCGAAGCCCCCGTCGAAGTCGAGCCGATGCAGAACCCTTATCCGAATCGGTTCCGTCGCGTCTATCGAGCCATCTCGGGAGTGCTGACCTCCGACTATGCGGCGATGCTCGACGGCGAGCTTGGTTCTCCAAAGTGGTCGAAAGACCAGTGGGCTCACTACACGGAGACGCCACCCGATCCGCGCTACGAGGAGTTGGCGGCAGAGATCGCCTCCGAAGTACCCCAGGAGCTGGCCGACAGCCAAGTCGCAAGGGCGTTTTCGGTGGCATCGTGGTTGGGTCGCGAGGGGATTTACAGCCTCAAGAACGAGCACAGTGGCGCCGAAGATCCCACCGCGAGTTTCCTCTTCGGAGACCTCACGGGTTACTGCGTTCACTTCGCTCATGCAGCGACATACCTCTTGAGGAGCCTCGGTGTCCCCGCGCGCGTCGCCACAGGCTACGCGGTCAGCGAGTCGGCGCGGCAAGGAGGCTCATCCCTTCTTCTGTCGGGTGCTGCATCTCACGCATGGCCGGAGATCTACATCGATGGGTTCGGATGGGTCGTGCTCGATGTCTATCCCGAGCGCGCGCTCGATCCACCCGAGCAGCCCATGGATGCCGACCTTCAGCGTCTGCTCGGCGAGCTTGCTCGGGGAGCCTCTCCGCTTCCCCTCTCCGCGACCGACCTCCCGAAGATCAGAGAGCTCGCGCGCCGCGTGACGATGACGATCGGCACCTGGCTCTTGATGTTTGTCGTAGCGGTGCTCATCTTTCTCTTCGGTGTCAAGGGATGGCGTCGGTTCGCGCCGGAGTGGAGCTCCACCGCAGCTCTTTCGCGGGTCGTGTATCGTGCGGAGCTCGACCGCATCGGAGAGGTGTCGGTCTTGCGCGCGCCCGGCGAATCGCGTGAGTCGTTCGCCACCCGCATTCGCGATCAAATGCCTGCATTCGAGCGCCTGACCCGCGCGCACATCGCATCGGCGTTCGGGCGCCATGAACCGGACTCGAGCTCGCTGCGCGAAGACGCCCTGGACGTTCGACGCGAGATTCGCCAGCGTTTTCCAGCGTGGAAGCGATTTTTGGGGTTCATCACCCCTTGGTCTTGGTTACGTTCAAAATGATGCCATCCTTTGGAGAGCCCGGAGCACAAATGCAACCAGCCATTCAGTCATCCCTAGAGGACTCCTTATCCGGGGCGCGCGAGGTCGCTGAACGACTTCGCGCCAGGCTGCGGGGAGCGGTCCGGGGCCGAGACGAAGTCGTCGAGCTCGTCCTCATCGCGCTTCTCGCCGATGGGCACGTGCTGCTCGAGGACTATCCGGGGTCCGGCAAAACGACACTCGCCCGCGCGCTCGGCAATGCGCTCGAAGGGCCAGAAGCCACCGCTGGGATTTCCGCCTTTCGTCGGATTCAGTTCACCCCAGACCTACTCCCTAGCGACATCACCGGGACCAACGTCTTCGACGTCGAGACCAGTCGCTTCTCCTTCCGACGCGGTCCGGTCTTCGCCCACATCGTGTTGGCCGACGAAATCAATCGCACCTCGCCCAAAGTGCAAGCAGCGATGCTCGAAGCCATGGCGGAGAAGCAGGTCACCGTCGACAACACGTCGTACCCGCTCGACGATTTGTTCTTCGTCATCGCGACGCAGAACCCACTCGATCTAGCCGGGACGTATCCTCTGCCGACGCCTCAGCTCGATCGCTTCCTATTCAAGGTCGAAATGAAGCACATCGATCGCGCATCGGAGCTCGAGGTGCTGGATCAATATCCGCGGGCAAGCCTAGAGGTCGCGCGCGACTTTCCGGGGGTCACGCGCGAGGAAGTCCTCGCTGCTAGGCGTCAAACTCGTTCGGCCGTTCACGTGGCGCCTGTCGTCAAGGAGGCCCTGGTCGATTTGGCACGGCTGCTTCGCGCCGATCCGCGGGTCCTGCAGGGAGCCTCGACCCGCGCGCTCGTGTTGATGCTTCCCGCTCTCCAGGCTCGCGCGGTGATTCACGGTCGCGACTTCGTATCCCCCGAGGACATCGAGGCCCTGGCGCCCTACGTATTCAAGCATCGATTGGAATGCGCCCCAGGTGTCGAAGACATCGATGCCCTCATCGCCGAGGTCGCCGCGGTGGAGATCGAAAAGCTCGCGAGGGCGAGCTTGCGTCGAAGGTGACCTCCCGATGCGTGCTTGTGCAGCACTTCATTTTGCGCTTGCGCTGACTACGGTTGGGCTTTGGGCATGCCACGCCTCCGCCGACGACATGGCGGACCCCTTGCTGCTCGAAGGTGAAGAGGCTTCGCCCGAGGAGGTGCTTCTGTGGGATCTCGTCCAACGGCAACGATATGTGAAAGCTCGAGATGCGGCCGAGAAGTTTCTCGTCGAGCATCCGAGCTCGTACGTCGGACATCTGGTTTTCGCTGAAGCCCAACACTACGGAGAGGCGAACTTCCCCAAGGCGCTCTTTCATGAGACGCGGGCATTGGAGCTTTTCGAGGCTCGGCATGGCGCCTCGCCGGTCCCGAGCCAGCCATGGCGGTGGCATGCGCGCATCCTGATCGCGCTCACGATGACTCATGGCAATTTGGAGCACTATGACGAGCAGCTCGATTTCATGCGCCAATACAACGAGCTTTACACGCCACAATTGAAGGCGGAGCTCGCGTGGCCGCTGATGAAGAAGCGGCAGTTCGCCGCTGCGCGCATCGCCGCCGAGGAAGGCCTCGCGACCGGCGACCCGTATCAAATCGAGCGGGCCAAAAACGCGCTATGCGCGGTCGAGTTCGAAGCGGGTGACGATGCCGAGAGCTATGAAGCCTGCCGCGACGCCGTCGAGTACGCTCGAAGCCAGTTTGGCAGCGCGACGGCGGTCGATCTCGGGAACTACGCCGAGGCGGCGAGGTCGATCTTTCGTTTCGACGAGGCGGAGCGTCTTCTCATGGAGGCCAGCAGGAGCGGGCTTTCGTGGTATGGAAACCCATGGCTAGAGCTCGCAGACCTCTACATGCGCGCGGGCCGCTTCGCGGAGTCGCTTTCTGCGCTGAGAGAAGTGCCTCGTCACCGCGCTGCTCGACCAGCTCACGTGAGGGATTCCGATCGTAACGAAGCCCGTCGGTCGTTGGCTGCCTTCCTGTTGTTGATGGGAAGACCCGACGAAGCCCTGCGCATCACGGACAAAGCTGTCGTGCTCCCCGATCGCCGTGCGCACAACAGCCGCGATCCGGAGCAGGATCGAAGTGTCGTGGCGCTGTTAGACCGCCAGGCCCGGCTGATGCTCGCGGAGATGACGATCGAGCGCGCGGTTGCCAAGCCTTTCCATCGGCGTTGGTGGGCGCATGCGAACGCAGCCTGGTTGCGTTTCCAAGCGTGGATGAGCGCCCGCCAGGCGGCAAGGTTTCTCGACGATGACTCTCGGTTGGTCGGAACGTTTGCGATCGGAACCGCCCGAAGCGCGGTCATGCCGCCGTGGCTGACCGGGGAGTTGATCCCTGTGCTCGGCCCCGGTGTGGTACGCGCAGCAATCGTTCGCGTGCGCTCCACGGACTCGAGGGAAGGCGCTTCTGCCTACTACGACGCGGTGCTTGCCGAGGTCGCTCTCGTACAAGGGCGCTACGATGACGCGATCGAGCACGCAGAGGGTGCGCTCGAAGGCCTGCAGCCGGGCGATGCTTTGCTCCGTGAACGCGTGAGAGCAGTACTGGCCAGCTCGCTTTCGGACCCGCGGCAAACCGCGACCCTGTACGAACAGGTTCTCGGCTCTGATCCCGGTCTGTTCAGACGCCTCGGCTGGGCGCTTCCCGTGAGGGTTGAATCCTCCGGCTCCGAGATCGACCGCGAGGTCGCCAAGGCGCTGCGTCGTTCGCCACGATTTGAGCCCTCGGACGACGGGTTGCGGATTCAAGTTCAGGGGGGCCAGGCCTGTTTGTTCGGACGAACCAGCACATCGTGGGGCTGCAGCCAAGTGGAGCTCGAAGAGAACGAAACCGGAAGCGCTTATCGGCAAAGAGTGGTGGACTCGTTTCACCAGACGATTTTCTCACCGCGGGTGGACCTGAGTCGCATCGACATCAATTCGCTGGACGGATCCAACCGGGTCACGCGCAACCCCTTGGATACGCTGCTCGAGCCTTAGCCAGTCAAAACGGGCTGGTCTTCGCCTGACGACTGTGCACTACTGCGCCTCGTGAACCGGACCTTGGCGCGCCTCACGCTGTTGGCACTGTTTCTCGGGAGCGTCTACGCGATCGGTCTTGCCACCGGCTTCAACGAGGAGGTCACCGTCGAAGGAATCCGCGCGTCGATGCGGGCTGCCGGGATTGGGGGCTTCTTCGTATTCGCGGGAATGTTCGCAGTCGGCCAGCTGCTCTACATTCCGGGCTTCGTATTCGTTGCCGTTGCCGGGCTGGCGTATGGTCCGCTTTGGGGGGCGGTGGCCTCGGTCATCGCTGCCACGATTTCCGTGGGGATTTCTTTCATCATCGTTCGAACGATCGGGGGGCAACCTCTCAAGGAAATCAAGACGCCCTTTTTCAAGAAATGGCTAGACCGCCTCGAAGAACAACCTCTTCGCTCGATGATCGTGATCCGCTTGTTCTTGTGGGCGATACCGCCGGTGAATTACACCCTCGCCATGTCCGGCGTCACGTTCCGCGACTACATGATCGCCGCGATGATCGGCATGACCCCGCCCTTCATCGTCATTTCGGTGCTGTTCGGCCTAGGCGTCGACCTACTCTAGCGGCGACGTCGGGTGAGGGGGATGCTGGTGTCGGGGATCGTTTCGTCGGCGGCGCCAGCACGTGCGAGCGCAGGCCCGGCGGCAAACGGTTTGGTTGGGGCCTCCGTCTGATCGTCCTCGGCAAGCTGTCGTCGGGCCCAGTGAATGCTCCTGGCGATTACGTCGGAGTCGGTAGGCTCTTCCGTCGTGCGGAGAAGGGCAGCGAGGTCACGCCCCATCGCATGCGCCGTGGGGTATCGGTCGTTCGCTTCCCGCTGAAGCGCTCGTCCGATGATCTCTCGGAGTCGGACAGGGATGTCTCGTCGCACTTCGGCGAGGTTGGGAATTTCCATGCCTCGAATGGTCCCGACCACTTTTAGGGGATCTTTACCTTTGAAAAGCTTTTCTCCGGCGAGAACCTCCCAGAGGACCACGCCGACGCTGAAGAGATCGGTCTGTGCGCTCGGGTCTGCCTCGTACGTGAGCTCCGGTGCCAGGTAAGCGATCTTTCCTTTCACGAAGCCGGGCTTCGTGATGCTGCTCCGGTCCATCGCGCGCGCGAGCCCGAAATCGGTCAGTTTCACCACGCCGCACTTACTGACCATCACGTTCTGGGGCGTCACGTCACGGTGAAAGATCGGAGCAGGGCTTCCGGTCGGGTCGACACGCACGTGGGCGGCATGAAGCGCTTTCAGTACTTCGATCCCGATGGCGGCGACGAGGTGCCAGGGGGTTTGCTGGCCGTGCTTGCGATGGGCTTGTCGCCATTCTGCAAGTGTGAGGCCATCGACCCACTCGAGAACCAAGTAATACTCTCCGGCGCGGTCGCGGTCGAAGTCGTGAATCTGGGCGATGTTCGGATGCTCGAGCTCCGATACGACGCGTGCTTCCTCGACGAACATCTTCAGGAACTCGGGGTTCTGACTCAAAGGGGCCAAGACGCGCTTGATGGCGATCGGGCGGACGAACCCTGCGGCGCCATGGGTCTGGCCACGATACACCTTGGCCATGCCGCCTTCGCCAGCGAGCTCGAGCACTTCGTATTTGCCGCCAAGAAGCTCGGCCATAAGGGTCTGACGCCTCAGCTTTGTTTAGCAGAAAGCACGGCGTCGAGTTCACCCTTCTCGTACATTTCGCGGACGATATCGCAGCCACCGACGAACTTACCCCGGACGTAAAGCTGCGGGATCGTTGGCCAGTTGGCGAACTCCTTGATCCCATGACGAATCTCCGGATTTTCCAGCACGTTCACGTCCTGGAAGTCCGAGCCGGCGCGGCGAAGGACCTCGACGACCGTGGCCGAAAAGCCACATTGCGGGAAGTTTTTCGTCCCCTTCATGAAAAGGACGACGTCGTTCGAGTCGATGATGCCTTGAATCTTTTCTCGGACGGAATCTTCCATGTTAACCCTCTTGCTTAGCCCAACTCTCGGGCGAGTAGGTCTTGAGCGCAAGTGCGTGGACGGGGCCCGCCATGAGCTCGCCTAGCGCTGCGTAGACCATCTGGTGCTGTTCGATGCGGTTTTTGCCGCTGAAAGCTTCGGATACGACGAGCGCCTCCCAGTGGTCTTTGGTGCCGGTGAGGTCCGTGACCACGAGGTGAGACACGTTCGCGACGCCCTTGCGAATCCTTTCCTCGAGCTCTTCTGCTTCAACCATCGAGTAGCCTCCAGAGAACGGTGATCGGTACGGTGGGTTGGGGTCGTTGTCAATCAGCGCATGCCAAACGAGCGCTTCACCGTCGGGCGCGACAGGACGATGATCGTGAACACCCCGAGAATCGTCCCAAACGGAAACATCAAGCACTCGCCCCAGCCGCTCAAATAACAAAACGTCCACCATCGGCGTTGGCGCAGCTTTAGCCCGACCAGAAAGAAGCCGATCGCCGTGACGACGACCAACACGAGGCTGAGAGCTACCAGCGTGATCACGAGGGTGCCGAGATCGTCCATCATCTCCATGGGGGCGCCAGCAAGAGGGTCGACTCCTGCTTGACCAGAGAGGTCTCCCATGGTTACCGCCATCTCGTCGGTGAGCCGTTCGGCGAGCTTGGCGCCTGCGAAGGCATAGCCCACCAGAGGTATCGCGCTGATCGCCGAGAGACCCGCCATGATGTAATGACCGATCGACAGCGCGCTCAAGTGCTCGGCGTCTTCGGCATTGTTCGGTTCCTCCAAGCGTAACCCCCTTCAAATCGTGCTATGCAGCTCCGCGATGGGCAAGGTCGCGCTCGTTTTTCCGGGTCAGGGCAGTCAAAAGGTCGGAATGGGCCGCGAGGCGTACGACGAATTCGAGGCCGCGCGCGAAGTTTTCGACGCTGCCGACGCCGCCCTTGGCGAAAGGCTATCGGAACTCTGTTTCGAAGGCCCCGAAGAAGAGCTGAAGCTGACGGCCAATACCCAGCCCGCGGTTTTGGCGACGTCGATTGCGCTCCTTCGTGCGCTCGACGTGCCGTTCGACGTCGTGGCTGGGCACAGCCTGGGCGAGTACTCGGCGTACGTCGCCGCCAGTGCGGTCGGCCTTGCCGACGCGGTGCGGCTGGTTCGAAAGCGGGGGATCTACATGCAAGACGCCGTCCCTTATGGCGAAGGCGCGATGGCGGCGGTTCTCAAAGCTGACCGCACATTGGTCGACCGGATCTGCGCGGAAGTCCCGGGGCTCGTCGAGGCGGTGAACTACAATTCGCCGCAGCAGATCGTGATCGCGGGAGAGACGGACGCGGTACGAGAGGCGGGGGCGAAGCTCAAAGAGGCTGGCGCCCGCGCGAGCTCTCTTCCCGTGAGTGCCCCGTTTCATTCGACATTGATGGAACCGGCGGAGCGACGACTCGCCGAGGACATCGAAGCGATCGCGTTTTCGGCCCCGAGGGTGCCCGTGTATGTCAATGTCGACGCCGAGCCCGTCACCGATGCAACGTCGGCGAAAGATGCGTTGGTCCGTCAGGTCAGTCGGCCGGTTCGCTGGGAAGACAGCGTCCGCCGCATGATCGCCGACGGCGTCTCCCTGTTCGTCGAGGTGGGGCCTGGCCGCGTTCTGAGTGGTCTTTTGGTCCGAATCGACCGAGATGTCGGGCGGCTCAGCGTACAGGGCCCCGCGGACTTCGCTGCGGCCCGGAACGCGATCGCCGAAGCCCGGGCGAGTTGATTCCGCGGTATTTTCAGGGATCTTGGAACTCCGCTGCGCCTGGGTTTGACCTGATTTTGAAATCTTGTAGAAACGCGCCGCCCGCCAAGCACTTCACCGAGACCGGGCGCGAATAGAGGTTCCGCGGATATGGACAAACTGATTTATGCAGCCCCAGCAGCGGGCGTGCTCGCTCTCCTTTTCGCCTGGTCGAAGGCCCAATGGGTCTCCAAACAGAGCCCGGGCGACACGAAGATGGTCGAGATCGCCGGACTGATTCAGGAAGGCGCCCTGGCTTTCCTCCGCGCGGAATATCGGGTTTTGACGATCTTCGTGTTGATCGTCGGTTCGGTTCTCGCGTTCGCGTACTTTGGAGACGCATCGCGTGGCTGGCAGATCGCGGGCGCCTTCGTCGTGGGCGCCTTGGCCTCGGCGACTGCCGGTTGGGCCGGGATGAAGGTCGCCACGAACGCCAATGTGCGCACTACCGCCGCGGCTCGTGACGGCTTGGCCCCCGCGCTCGCTGTCGCGTTCAACGGCGGCACGGTGATGGGCATGACCGTCGTCGGCTTGGCGACGCTAGGCCTTGGCGGGCTCTACATCCTCTTCAATGATGTCCTCGGTTGGGAGCTGACCCGAACCGTCAACGTGATCACCGGCTTCTCGATGGGAGCCTCGTCGATCGCGCTCTTCGCACGCGTGGGGGGCGGGATTTACACGAAGGCAGCGGATGTCGGCGCCGACTTGGTCGGCAAGGTCGAGTCCGGCCTTCCAGAAGACGACCCTCGTAACCCCGCCGTCATTGCGGACAATGTGGGTGACAACGTCGGCGACGTGGCCGGTATGGGTGCAGACCTCTTCGAGTCGTTCGTCGGTGCGATCATCGGCGCGATGGTGTTGGCGCTCGGCTTCAACGTGGTCTCCGAACGTACGTCGATCGGCCCGGTGATCATGCCGCTCGTGATCGCGGGGGCGGGCATCGTGTGCTCGATCGTCGGCACGTTCTTCGTGCGGACCAAGGAAGGCGGCAATCCCCAGCATGCCCTCGACAGGGGTGCCTTTGGTGCCGCCGGCGTGATGGCCCTCGCCACCTTCGGGATCGCGAAGTACATGTGGCCGGCCGAGGGGGCGACGAACCTCAAGGGTCAGCTCGTGACGTGGACAGACGTCGGCTACGCGACCGTCGCGGGTCTGCTCGCCGGCGTCGCGGTGGGTCTCATCACGTCGTACTACACATCGATGCACAAGCCCCCAGTCGATAGCATTGCCGAGCAGAGCAAGACCGGTACCGCCACGAACATCATCGCCGGCCTCGGCGTCGGCATGCAATCGACCGCATTGCCGATCCTCGTGATCGCTTTTGGCGTGGTCGTCGCAGCGAAAGTAGCTGGGCTCTACGGCGTCGCCATCGCCGCGCTCGGGATGCTTTCCACGACCGGCATTCAGCTTGCCGTCGATGCCTACGGCCCAATCGCCGACAACGCAGGTGGCATTGCCGAGATGAGCGGCCAGGATCCGAAGGTTCGCCAGCGCACCGACAAGCTCGACGCGGTCGGCAACACCACGGCAGCCATCGGCAAGGGCTTTGCGATCGGTTCCGCCGCCATGACGGCTCTCGCACTATTTGCAGCCTTCGCACAAACCGCGAAGATCACCGGCATCGACATTTCGAAGCCGATGGTGATGGCCGGCCTGTTCCTTGGCGCGATGCTTCCCTTCCTCTTCTCGTCGATGGCGATGAAGGCGGTGGGCGTGGCCGCGATGGATATGATCGAAGAAGTTCGCCGGCAGTTCCGCGAGATTCCGGGTCTCCTCGAGGGTAAGGCCAAACCCGATACAGCACGCTGTGTGAAGATCTCGACGGAGGCCTCGCTCAAGCGCATGCTCGCGCCCGGCGCGCTCGCGATTCTCACGCCGGTCATCGTCGGCTTCGTGATGGGCCCCGAACCGCTTGGTGGCCTGCTTGCAGGGGTCACCGTGTCGGGCGTGGCCATGGCTCTCTTCATGGCGAACGCTGGCGGCGCCTGGGACAACGCCAAGAAGTCGTTCGAGGGTGGCGGCTACAAGATGACCGACGGCTCGGTTCACGAGAAGGGCAGCGAGGCCCACAACGCGGCGGTCGTTGGCGACACCGTTGGCGACCCCTTCAAGGATACGGCCGGCCCGTCCTTGAACATCCTCGTGAAGCTGATGAGCATCGTCGCACTCGTCCTCGCGCCCCTCCTAGTAAACTAAGCCCGCAGCGGCTAAGTTTGGGTCCGATGGTCGACCCTACCCAGACCGAGGCATGGCGCGCGCTTCGGGCTCATTACGATGAGGTGCGCGACCTACAGATGAGGGAGCTCTTCGACGAGGACCCCGAACGTGCCGGGCGCTTCTCGTCGACGCTTGGCGACCTTCTCTTCGACTATTCGAAGAATCGCATCACCGATCAGAGCGTTAGCCTCCTCGTGGAGCTAGCCGAAGAATGTGGTGTTCGTGATTGGATCAGCCGCATGTTCGCCGGGGACGCGATCAACGTGACCGAAGGCCGTGCAGTTCTGCACACCGCACTCCGCAATCGAGGGGAACGTGCGGTCATGGTCGAGGGGGTCGACGTGATGCCCGACGTGCGGCGCGTGCTCGAGCAAATGCGCCGATTCGCCGCTGCAGTTCGTGACGGCTCGTGGGCGGGACACACCGGGCGAGCCATCACCGACGTCGTCAACATCGGGATCGGTGGGTCAGACCTCGGGCCACTCATGGTCACCGAAGCGCTCCGCCCGTATTGGAAAGACGGGCTACGTGCGCACTTCGTATCGAACGTCGACGGGACCCATCTGAGCGAGGTGCTCCGAGAAGTGCGCGCCGAAACGACCCTCTTCATCATCGCTTCGAAGACCTTTACGACGCAGGAAACGCTGACCAACGCGGGTTCAGCCCGCCAATGGTTGGTCGACAGCCTCGGAAGCGAAGACGCAGTGGCCAAGCATTTCGTGGCAATATCGACGAACCGCGAGGCCGTGACGGCGTTTGGGATCGATCCTGACAACATGTTCGAGTTCTGGGATTGGGTGGGCGGTCGGTACTCGCTCTGGTCGGCGATCGGGCTCTCGATCGCATGCGTGATTGGAATGGAACACTTCGAGGAGTTGCTCGCAGGCGCGTATGAACTGGACGAGCACTTTCGAACGGCGCCCTTGCGCGAGAACATCCCGGTGCTGATGGCGCTCCTCGGGGTCTGGTACAGGGACTTCTTTGCTGCCACGTCGCATGCCGTTTTGCCCTATGATCAGTACTTGCACCGATTTCCCGCGTACCTGCAGCAGGCGGACATGGAGAGCAATGGCAAGCGCACCTCGCGCGAGGGTGAAGTCGTGGGCTACGGCACCGGACCCATCGTCTGGGGAGAGCCAGGGACCAATGGGCAACACGCCTTCTTCCAGCTGCTCCACCAGGGGACGCACTTGGTGCCGTGCGACTTCATCGCGCCCGCACAGAGTCAGAACCCTCTCAGCCAACATCATGACATTCTCGTGGCCAATTGCATCGCGCAGGCCGAGGCGCTGATGCGCGGAAAAACGGAGGAAGAGGCGCGTGACGAGCTCCGCAAGAGTGGCGCGTCGAAAGAACAAGTCGATCTGCTCGCGCCTCACAAGGCGTTCCCTGGCAACCGACCGAGCAACACGTTCATGTTCGAAAAGCTGACTCCGCGAGCGCTCGGACGATTGATCGCACTCTACGAGCACAAGATCTTCATACAGGGCGTCATCTGGAACATCTATAGCTTCGACCAGTGGGGCGTAGAGCTCGGGAAACAGCTTGCAAAGGTCGTCCTGCCGGAGCTCAGCGGGCAACAAGGCGAGCACGACGGTTCCACGCAACAGCTGATCGAGTACTACCAGCGGCACCGCGAGTCAGCCTCATGAGCACGTTGGCGATCGACATCGGCGGCGGAAGCATCAAGTTCCTCACGCTGAGTGACGACGGCTCCGTCAAGGCAGCGTCGCAACGCCGCCCGACCCCGGACCCTGCGACCCCCGACGCGATCATTACCGTGATCCGTGAAGTTGCCGACACCGTGGAGGCCTACCATCGCGTGTCGGTGGGTTTTCCCGGCGTCGTGAAATCCGGCGTCACCTACAATGCGCCGAATCTCGGCAACGAGCTTTGGCGAGCCGTGCCCTTGACCGCGAAGTTGGAGGAGCGGCTCGGCAGTCCGGTCCGCGTGCTCAATGACGCGGACCTACAGGGGCTTGGTGTGGTCGAAGGACATGGCGTCGAGCTGATACTGACGCTTGGAACGGGACTCGGGACGGCGTTGTTCACCGACGGCCGGCTCGTTCCGAACCTCGAGCTCGGGCATCACCCGTTTCGCGACGACAAGACCTACGAGGACTTGGTTCGCGACGCGGAGCTCAAACGCATCGGCCCTTCGGAGTGGACCGGGCGAGTGGCCGATGCCCTCGGTCAGCTCGAGCGCCTCTTCAACTACGATGAGCTTCATCTCGGGGGAGGAAACGCGCGTCACCTTCAACAAGACATGCCCGCCAAGGTGCGTTTCTTTTCGCTCGAGGAAGCGATGCGTGGCGCGCTTCGTCTGTGGGATCGCGCTTAGAGTGTCAGTGCCAGGGTCTGGGGAATGGCCGGGGCCGTTGGAGGATGTCCACGTAGCGCTGTGTGGTGGTGTTCCATCTGAACGTGGACGACACGTACTCGGCTGCTCGCTTGCTTGCCCTTCGTAGGTCATCTGGGGCGTCGAGGAGGCTTTCGATGCGGTCGACGAACGCGTTGGCGTTCCCGCTTGGCACGAACCATCCGTTTACACCTTCCTCGATGACGTCGCGGATGCCTTCCAGATCGGCCGCCAGGGTCGGGAGCCCGCAGACTCCCGCTTCGAGCATCACGATTCCAAAGCCTTCCATGTCGCCAGGGACGTTGATGTTGGGCATCACCAAGAGATGGCCCGTTCGGTAGAGCGCGATGAGATCTTCTTCACTGATCTTCCCCAAGCAACGCACGCGCAGTCCGAGTGCATTCCGCTGAATCGCGTCTTCGATGGCTTCACGTTCTGGTCCGTCACCCGCCAACCAGAGCACGACGCGGTCAGGAAGCTTGGGCATGACGTTTTCGATGAACCAGGCGAATCCTTTGCGGGGAACCTGGCGCCCGACGGCGACGAGGAGGAACGCGTCGTCGGGTAAAGCAGGAGCGCTTTCGATGTGTCTCGTCGTTCTTTCCAAGCCATCCGACGCAGCCTTCGTGAACCGATCGACGTCGACTGCGTTTGGCACTACGTGCATTCGCGCGCGCGGCAATCCGCGCGCGACGAGCTCTTTTCCCGTCGCGCGGCTGACCGGCATGACCACGTCCAGCACTCGGCAGAGCCTTCGAACTGCGATTTGATACGCGGGGTTGGGGTCGGTCACATCCAGCCCGTGTGCGATCGCGGCAAGGCGAATGCCTCGTGACTTGAGTCGCGGCGCTGCCGACAAGAGCGGAAGCGCCGTCGTCATGCTGGTAAACAAGATCGTATCGGCCTCGTGCTTTCTCGCCTCGCGCCCCAACCGGACCGCCAGCGAAGCCAGAAACAACCCCGCCTTCAAGTGCACCCACTTCCAGCTCGATCGAAGCACGAGCGTGCGCATCGGGACATCGTCACGCGTCTCGAGCGCAGCATGAAGCTCCGTCGCCACCCGCTGCATCCCCCCGACATTGCTCATCGGAGCGTCAGGAGTAGGGAAGGAGTGGGAAACGAACAGCAGCCGCATCGAAGCCCTTCGTACGTCAGAGACGCTGCAGGCGCCAGCCCGGCGGAAAAGACGATTCTAACCGGTCCGAGGTCTCGGCAAGCTGACAGCCCGTCATGGCCGACGAAGCCCCCATCGGTGGCGGCGCGGCCCGGGTCACCGGTGGACGCAGAGTCATTTGACAGCTCTCCCGGTCGGTGCTGACATCCTCTGCCATGAAGGTACGAAGTGACAGTTTCAACGACGGCGATTTCATTCGCTCGCGATACGCGCTTGGGAAGACCAGCGCTGATGGCAAGATCGAGCTCGCGGGAAACAAGAACCCGCATCTCGAGTGGTCGGGCGTTCCAGATGGAACGAAGTCGATCGCGATCCTCTGTATCGACCTAGACGCGCCGACCAAGCCGGACGACGTCAACAAGGAAGGCAGGGTCGTTCCGGCGGATTTGCCCCGCGCCGACTTTGCCCATTGGGTCTTGGTCGACCTAGCCCCGGACCGCTCGATCGAAGAGGGCGCGTTCAGCGACGGCGTTACCGCGCGTGGCAAGGAGGGGCCGGCTGGGCCCGAGGACACGCGCCAGGGGATCAACGACTACACCGGCTGGTTTGCTGGCGATCCCGACATGAAGGGCGACTACTACGGCTACGATGGGCCGTGCCCCCCATTCAACGATAGCATCGTACATCGTTATCGTTTCACGGTGTATGCACTCGACATCGGCACCGCTCCGGTCGAGGGCAAGTTCACCAGCCAAGACGTGCTCGCCGCCATCGACGGGCACGTCCTCGCCGACGCCAGCATCCTCTGCAAATACAAGATCAACGCGGACGCCCGAGAGCTCTAAGCTCCGCTGATGAACCGCCAGGAAAAAGCGGACCGCATCGGGAAGATCCTCGACGAGCTCTATCCAGAGCCACCGATCCCTCTCGACCATCGGGACCCCTTCACGCTGCTCGTGTCGGTCATGTTGAGCGCCCAGACGACCGACAAGAAGGTCAATGAGGTTACTCCGGGGCTCTTCGCAAAGGCGCCAAACCCACTCGCGATGGCGGAGCTTCCAGTGGACGAGACTCTGAGCCTCATCCGGACGGTGGGTCTTGCTCCGACCAAAGCAAAGAACCTTCAAGCGATGGCCACACTTCTGTTGGAGCGGCACGGCGGCGAAGTTCCGGCTGACATCGGCGCGTTAGAGGCGCTCCCCGGCGTCGGACACAAAACAGCCTCCGTCGTCATGTGCCAGGCGTTCCATCAGCCCGCATTTCCCGTCGACACGCACATCCACCGGCTCGCCGCACGCTGGGGCCTCTCCGATGGCAAGAACGTGACGAAAACCGAGCTTGATCTGAAGAAAGTGTTTCCCGAAGACACGTGGATCCGGCGCCACCTTCAGATCATCTACTTCGGCCGGGAGTATTGTCCCGCTCGAAGTCATGATCTCAGCAGTTGCAGGATCTGCAGTTGGGCGGCTACGAAGAAGCGAATTGTCGAAGAATCACGGCGTCGCTGAGGAGACGGACTGGTCGATCGCCGCGGGCGACCCATATTGCGCATCATGAGCATCGAGTTTCGACTGCTGGGAATTCCGGTCCGGATCCACTTGTGGTTCTGGCTGATGGCCCTTTGGCTATGGACGCTCGACAGCGCCGAGGGCTGGGCGGGGCTTCTCATTTGGGTGGCCGTCGTGCTCCAAGGAATTCTCATGCACGAGCTCGGCCACGCGCTCGCGGGGAGGGCATTTGGCCGAACGCCTCGGATCGAGCTGGTCGCCCTCGGCGGGATTACCTGGTGGGAGCAACGGGAGCCGATGAGCCCGTTGCGCAACCTCCTCGTGAGCGCCGCGGGGCCGGCGGTCGGTATTTTCGTGGGCTCGCTGTCGCTCGTGCTGATGGATGTGCTTCAGATTCCGGACCCGTCGCTTGGACGCTACCTGTTTCGGTCGCTGGTTTGGGTCAACCTCGGATGGGGGCTCTTGAACTTGCTGCCGATCATGCCGCTCGACGGCGGCAACATCGTGGCTGCGCTCTTTGATTTCGCGGTTCCATCACGTGGGCGTCTCCTCGCCTCGTATGTGTCGTTTGCCGTGATCGGGATGCTCTTCGTGGTGACGGTCGCAACTCGCATGTATCCGGCGACGATTCTGCTCTTGCTGCTCGGATTCAGCACCTACCAGGTCTTCCGCGCGGAGCGACAGCGGTCCACAATCCTTCCGCGCGGGCTCGTCGAGCAGGCGTTCATGGCGCTCGAGCGTGGCGATGGCGCAGGGTTGGTCGAGGCGGCGTCACAGCTAGTCGCCAAGGGTGGTTCCACCGAGGATCTCGATGAGGCTTTTCACCTGCTTGCCTGGGGTCGGCTTCTCGGCGGCGAGCCCCGGGAGGCCGAAGCAGCCCTTCGCTCGATGTCCGGGGACCGCATTGCTGATCCAGCGCTCGAAGGCGCAGTGCTCGTCGAGCTCGGCCGGCCCAACGACGCGATCCCGCTTCTCGAACAAGCGTGTGAAAGGGGCGGGACGTTTGCCGAGGGCTACTACGTCAAGGCGGTTCGTGATCTCGGGGCGTTCTCGCAGGCTGCGCAGTTTCTCTCTCGCCCAGGCGCGCCGCGGCTTTCGGCCAAGGCTGTCCACACGCTTCAACAGCTCGCGCTGGCTGCGAAGGCGTTTGAAGCCGCCCAGAAGCTCGCTTCGTTGCCTGCGCTTCAGCCGGCGACCGATCAAGAAAACGCATGATTTCCTAAAGTTAAGGGGGATCCGAGCGATTGTTGCATCTATGCGAATATTGGAATATACAATCGCTATGGGTTCTGCATTAGCCGAATCTCCGAGGTGGGAGCTCTATCGGTTGCTCGGCGAGCCGAGTCGACTGCGTTTGCTCGGACTCACCTCCGAGGACGAGCTCTCGATCGGAGAGCTCGCAGAGCTGACCGGTGAGGCCCAGCCGAACGTGTCGAAACATCTAAAACAGCTGCGCGAAGCGGGGCTCGTGGTCGTTCGCCGTCAGGGAACCCGAGCCCTGGCGCGGCTAACTCCCGCTCTCAACGGCGACCCGCTGTTGACCGATGCCGTGCAGGCGGGGCGCAAGCTCTGCACCGAGGATGGCAGTCTTGCACGGGTTGCCCAGGTCATCCGAGCGCGCGACGAACAAACTAGAGCGTTCTTCGCGCAGCCCACCGATGACACCGCGACGCCGCCTGTCGCCGAATGGTCCGCGTACCTCACGGCATTACGGGCCTTGATGCCGCACCGAAGCCTAGCCGTGGACATGGGCACTGGGGATGGCGCGCTCGTCGAGTTGCTGGCGCCGCTGTTCGACCGTGTCATCGCCGTGGATCGTTCCGAAGAGCAGCTCAAAACCGCCGCGCGCAGGCTCTCGGACCGGCGGTACGACCACGTGGAGCTGATTCAGACCGACTACGAAGATCCATGTGTTCTTTCTCGGGTGCAGGAGCTCGGCGGTGCCGACGCGGTGCTCGCCGTAAGACTGCTGCATCACGCGCCTCGTCCCCAGAAGGTGGTTTCCCTCCTCAGCTCTCTTGCGCGGCCTGGCGGGCGCGTGCTGGTGATCGACTATTGCAACCACGGAGACGAAGGCATGCGCAACCGCCAGGCCGACCTATGGCTAGGCTTCGAGCCTGACGAGCTCATCGGTTTTGCCGAGGCGGCCGGGTTGATCAATCCCGAAGTTTTTGTAATTCCCGCAGCAAGGTACGGGCCAGGCCCCGACTCTCACTTGCAATGGCAGGTGCTCGCTGCACAACGCGATCCGAACCAGGAGACGAAACCATCATGAGCCCGAATCCAGATCTGAAGCACAAAGTCGCCGACCTCGCATTGGCGGAGTGGGGGCGCAAAGAGATCGCCATTGCCGAGCACGAGATGCCCGGGTTGATGGCGCTTCGACGCGAGTACGGCGCGCAGAAGCCTCTAAAGGGCGCACGCATCGCTGGCTGTCTCCACATGACCATTCAAACGGCTGTCTTGATCGAGACGCTGACCGAGCTCGGCGCCGAGGTGACGTGGACCAGCTGCAACATCTTTTCGACTCAGGATCACGCCGCTGCAGCCATCGCGGTCACCGGGGTGCCAGTCTTCGCGTGGAAAGGTGAGACCGAGGAAGAATACGATTGGTGCATCCACCAACAGCTCCGCGCGTTCGAGGGCGGCAAAGCGCCGAACCTGTTGCTGGACGACGGCGGAGACCTCACCGCCATTGCACATCAACAATATCCCGAGCTCTTCATGGGGCCCGACCGGATCGTCGGCCTTTCCGAAGAGACGACTACCGGAGTTCATCGACTTTACGACATGGAGCGTGAAGGCAGTCTGAAGTGCGCCGCGATCAACGTGAACGATTCCGTGACGAAGTCGAAGTTCGACAATCTCTACGGTTGCCGTGAGTCTTTGGTCGATGGCATCAAGCGGGCGACCGACGTGATGATCGCAGGCAAGGTGGTCGTGATCGCCGGCTATGGCGACGTCGGTAAGGGCTGCGTTCAGGCCATGGCACGTGCGGGTGCGCGCGTGTTGATCACCGAGGTCGACCCCATCTGTGCGCTTCAGGCATCGATGGAGGGCTATCAAGTCGTCACGATGGAGGAGGCTGCTCCCATCGCCGACATCTTCGTCACAGCCACAGGGTGCTGCGACGTCGTGACCGGCGAGCACATGAAGCAGATGAAGAACGAAGCGATTCTCTGCAACATCGGTCACTTCGACTCCGAGATTCAAATGGCCTGGCTCACCGATCCTGCCAACAAAGTCGTTGAAGAAGAGATCAAGCCACAGGTGGACCACTTCATCTTCCCCGACGGCAAGCGAATCATCGTCCTTGCCCGAGGCCGGCTCGTGAACCTCGGATGCGCTACGGGTCATCCGAGCTTCGTGATGAGCAACTCGTTTTCAAACCAGGTGCTTGCGCAGCTTTCACTCTGGACCGAACGCGATCGCTACGAGACCGGCAAGGTTTACGTTCTATCGAAAGAGCTCGACGAAAAGGTTGCCCGGCTCCATCTCGGCCAGCTCGGTGTGAAGCTCACCAAACTCACTCCGGCGCAGGCAGACTACTTGGGCATTTCGGCCGAGGGTCCCTTCAAGCCGAGTTACTATCGCTACTGAGTCGAGATGGTCTCGCTGCTGATCGAGACTTGGCGTTACTTCCAGTCGCATGATGGGCGATTGCTCTCCGGTGCGATCGCCTTCTATGCGTCGCTCGCGCTCGCGCCGCTGGGCGTTCTGATGATCTTGATCGCGTCTTTGGTCCTACCGGCGAGCGAGGCTCGGCAAGAATTGGTGGTTCAGCTGGAGATGTTCCTTGGCCCTGACCTCGCGAGCTTCCTCTTGACGGCGATGGTCGACATGCGCTCCGAGGCGCAGAGCTGGGCCGCACCGGCCATCGGAGCCGTGATCATGTTGTACATGTCGGCTCGACTATTTTCCATGCTGCGCCGGGCTCTCAATCACATGTGGGGCATTCGTCCGAAGCTCTTGGTTCATGCTCGCCCCGATTGGTTCCATCTTTTCGAACGACGCATGTTGGCCTTCGCCCTGCTGCTCATCTTCGGCGGGTCCCTGGTCATTTTGGTTCTGTTTCACGCCATTGCCACGGCGGCAGCGCGCTTTTTGGGAGATGCCGACTACTTGCTCACGTTGGGCGAGTTCGGAAGCGCCTTTGCCGTCCTTTGGCTCTTGATCTCGCTGGTCTATCGATGGTTGCCGGACGCGACCATCGCCTGGAAAGACGTATGGGTTGGCGCCGCGGCGACGTCGCTATTCGTCGTTGGGGGCTCTTTTCTGATCGGCCTCTACCTCGGATACGCGAGCCCGGCATCCTGGTACGGAGCTGCCGGGTCGCTGATCGTGCTGCTTCTCTGGATCTACTACACGGCACAGATCTTCCTCCTCGGCGCGGTGTTCACCCGTGCGTGGGCCGAACGTCGCGGTCGCGCAATCGAACCCCTGCCGTACGCCGTGACAGTGGAGACGCCGAGCTATTCCGCGAACGCTTCCACCAGCGAAACATAGGGCTGGGGCGCTTCGGGAAGGAGCTCTGTCTCGGCGTCGCCAATGTGTTGACTCAAGAAACTGAAGAGCGCTCCCCACTGTGTGCGAGCGGCTTCTCGCCAGAGGAGCACGTTGAAGCCGTGGATTTCACCTCGATACACGTGGAGCTCGCAGGTCGTTCCGGACACCTCGAGCGCTTCGCGGAGCCGAATCGTGTCCGGGAGCAATGGGTCTGCGGTGCCCACGGTGGCGAAGAATGGAGGCAGCGGCCGGCTTCCGGGAGGAGCAGGACGTTCGAGAAGCCGAAGCGGGCTTGCGAGCGGGAACTCGAGCGCACGCCGTACGCGCGGGCCGAGATAAGAGTGAGCAGTTCCCCGAATCTCTGCCTTGATCCAAGTCGCTAGGCGGCGACTCTTGTCGGGGTCACGCCAGAAGCGCTCGACATCATGGAGATCGAGCACGCCGTACAAGGGTGCGACGCAGCCGATCTCGGGCGCACGCTCGAAGATGGGCCGGGCGAACGGCTCGAGCCTCGGGTGGGTCGCACAATAGGTGAGCGCGGCGGTCAGATTGGCGCCTGCCGATTCGCCGACGATCGCGAGGCGGCTCGTGTCGGCGCCGTACTTTTCGCCGTTATCGAGGATCCACTCGAGCGCCGCCATGACGTCCTTGAGCGGCTTTGGGTAGGGGTGCACCGGACCGAGCCGATAGTTGATGTTGAAGACCTGATAGCCTTGCGCAGCCAAGACGTATGCCATGAGGCGATGGGTGTCCTTGGACATCATCGAGAACGCCCCGCCGTGGATGTAGAGGATGGTCGGCAGCTCGCCCGTCGCGTCACGGCTTCGGTAGATGTCGAGAAGGTGCGCGCGTTTGCGAGTGGGCAGATACGGCACGTTGTGCTCGACCGCGACCCGCCGCCAACTCTTGATCAGCCACGGGAGAACCCCGTAGCCGACATTCGATGCCCGATGAAGGACCTGATCGACCCCGCGGTGCACCACCGGCAGCACGGAGTCCCTTGGGTGCGCCATCGGGAGCAAACTATACAACGATGTTACGAGAAGAAGCCAAGCTTTTTCAGCGCGGTACCGTAAATGATCCGAATCAGACCGTCGATCTCTTCGATCGTTTTAGGTGTGTGGGGGTACCAAACCCGCTCCCGTTTTTGCGCCCATCGGTGGATCAAGATCGGCTGCTGATGAGTGTAGCTGCGAAGCGCCCCCAATCCATTGACGTGCCCGACGCCGCTGTCTTTCATTCCACCAAAAGGCGCCTCGGGCGCCCCGTACGCCATCGACGCATCATTGATGATCACCGAACCGGTCTCCATTCGTTTCGCGATCTCGATCCCTTTCTGAATGTCGCGAGTCCACACACTTCCACTCAGGCCATAATGTGAATCGTTCGCTAGACGGATCGCCTCCTCTTCGTCCTTTACTCGCATGACAGAGACGATCGGCCCAAAAGTCTCCTCGCGCATGAGCTCCATGCTGTGGTCGACGTTGCGAACGAAGGTCGGTTTGTAAAACAGTCCGTTGGTAGTGTCGGCTTCGCCGCCGACCACGATCTCGGCGCCCTTGGTTTTGGCGTCTTCGATGTGGCGCTCGATGATCGGGAGTTGACGGTCCCAAAACACGGCTCCGACGTCGACATCGTCTCCAGCCCCGTAGCGGAGCTCCCTGACGATGTTGGCAATCCGCTCTTCGAGCTCGTCCGCCACGCTTTCCACCACGTAAACCCGCTCTACTCCCATGCAGACGTGGCCCGAATTCAGCATCGAATTGAAGACCGCTCCACCGGCTGCGCGTTCGAGGTCGGCGTCGGCACAGACGATCATGGCGTCCTTGCCCCCGAGCTCGAGCGAGTAGGGGATCAGTTGCTCTGCACATGCAGCCGCGATCTTCTTACCGGTGCTCACGCTTCCGGTGAACGAGATCTTCTGAACGCCTCCGTTGACGAGCGCGGCACCGGTCTCGCCGTCCCCGTGCACGGTCTGCACGACGCCCTCCGGAACTCCGGCCTCGCGCAACAATTTGATCGCCCAGTCACCGGAGTAGGGAGCGACCTCCGAGGGTTTGAGGAGGACCGCATTCCCGGCGAGGACTGCTTGAATGGTGGGGTTGATCGCGAGGGAGAAAGGGCCGTTCCACGGCGTGATGACACCGATCACACCCAACGGTCGATAGTGCATGATCAACCTCTTCACCGGTCGCAGGTAGCCATGCAGCTTGCGCTTCTCGTCGGAGAGCTCCTCGACGGCGCGCCCCGACCAGAAGTTGAGATAGTCACACGCCGGGACGATTTCCATCATCAGGGCTTCGAGCCGCGTCTTCCCGGTCTCGTCGATGATGGTCTCGACGACCTCGTCGCGCCTTTCGACCAGGATGTCGATCGTGCTTCGGACGATCCGTGCTCGTTCGGCGATCGTAACGCGTGCCCACTCGCGCTGTGCGTCGCGCGCCTTGACGATGGCGGCCTCGACGTCCTCGCGACGGCTGACGACGATCTCTCCGACCGGCTCGCGCGTCGCGGGGCTTCGAATCCCGAGCCGGCGCCGCCCTTCGGAGGTGTCAGCGAGTGGTTCGACGATGGCCATGGCGTTGCTCCTATCCTGAACCGGCCTCTTGGGGACGGTGAAACAAGTTCTACTTTCCCAAGCGCCGAGCGCAAGCGGCCCCTCGGGCCTGGTAATGGTGTAATTTTACATCTATATTACAAAACATGGGTGGCTTCTTTCGGCTCATGGTGGTCTTGGTCTTGCTCGTCGGCTGTGGCGAGTCCGGCTCCGTCGGTCCTCGTGTGGGGACTGGGGGCACGGGTGGGTGCGACTGCGCCTTCGGAGAAGAATGCGCGGACGATGGTCTTTGTGTCTCGATTTGTGGCGACGCCCCCGCCTGTGCGTTCGGAGGGACGGCTCAATGTTGCGGCACCGATCGGGTCTGCTTGGACGGTAGCTGCGTCACCGATTGTGGCGGCCGGATCGAATGCAATGGCCTCTGCTGCGGCGCCTCCGAGATGTGCTTCGAGGGAGCCTGCGTGAGCGCATGTTCAGATCCATCCCGTCTTTGTGGCGAGGACAACGAGCTCTGTTGTGATAGTGGCGAGGCTTGCATCGGGGGTGGCTGCGTGCCGCTCGGCCAGGATTGCACCTTTGGCGAAGACTGCGAGCTCGACGAGCTCTGTGAGCCAAGCCTCGGTCGTTGCATCCCGCGAGATGCAGTGGAGGTGTGCGAGTTCCGTCCGCCGATCGGCGAGTTCGAACCGACCATCGGGTGCCGCTGGACCCCGCCCCCAGCACCGATGGGCGCGAGCGCGCAGCAGATCGAGATCGCCGGCATGAGCGACGTCGTCATGACGCCCTCAGTCGCGAATCTCACCGATGACAACGGTGACGGGCTCACCGACGTATTCGACATGCCCGATATCGCGTTCGTGAGCTTCAACCGTCAGGCCGATGGTTGTTGCACGAGCCGCGGCGTGCTTCGAGTGGTATCGGGCGGGTGTAACGAAGACGGCACGATGGACACGTTGGCGACGCTCAAGGGGCTAGCCGCCGAAGATTGGATCGGGAATTCGACCGGAGTCGCGCTTGGCAATCTTCATCCCGATGACGTTCCGAGCGAGCGTGTCCCAGAGATCGTCGCGACCTTCAAGAATGGCGGCACGATCGCATGGCGCCGCACCTCCGACGACGGCTCGACATGGGAGGTCATGTGGCAAAACGACGGGCTGCCCAATAGTCAGCACACCCGAGGTGGGGCCCAGCCATCGATCGCGGATCTCAACGCCGACGGCCGGCCTGAAGTGATCGTCGGGAATGTCGTTCTCGATGGTGTGACTGGGAAGGGTCCGGGCGATGTCGACCTGCCGATCGAAGCGCTTGCCTGGGACGGTCGAGATCTCGAGGCGACGCTCGCCGGCGCAAATTTGGGAATCGGAAACAACGCGTTTCTCGGCCCGGCCTCGACAGTCGCCGATCTCGACGGGGACGGCCTCCAAGAGGTCATTGCAGGAAACACGGTCTATCATTACGACGGCAGCGAAAAGTGGACCTACGAGTACACCACCACGAACTCCAGCTGTGGTGGATCACTCGACTGCGATGGCTACAACGCCGTGGGCAACTTCGACGCAGACGACGACGGCGAAGTCGTGATCATTCGGCTCGGCGAGCTTTTCATCCTCGATGAGGACGGCACCGCGGTCGAGGGGATTCCACTTCCCATTCGTATCCCGGGTGCACCAGGAGACGTCGCACCGCCTACCTACACGCCCGCCGCCTACGTTCCCACTGAGCCTCTCTACGATGAAGACGGGGATCTGCTTCCGCCCGAGCGCATCCTTTGTGGAGGCACCCTTCAACTAGCCGCGTACGATGTCGACGGTAATCCCATCATGAGCTCGGGCGCACAAGTCGTGGTGAGCACGGCAGGGGCGAACGAAAGCGGTCCGCCGACCGTGGCCGACTTCGACGGCGATGGGTTCGCCGAAATCGGCACGGCGAGCTCCACCGCGTACGTAGTCTTCGATTTCCAGTGCACGGGCGATCCACTGCCGCCTGAATGTCAGCGTGAATGGGTTCGCTGGATGGTCGAAAACGACGACTGCTCGAGCCGTGCCACGGGTTCCAGCGTGTTCGACTTCGAAGGTGACGGCTCAGCAGAGGTCATCTACGCCGACGAGACGACTTTCCGCATTCTTCGCGGAAGTGATGGCCAAATCCTCTATGAAGATACCTCGCACAACAGCAATACGCGCATCGAGATGCCCATCGTCGTCGATGTCGACAACGACGGGAAGTCCGAGGTGGTGATTCCGGAGCCCAACATCGACCCCAATCTCGGCGGAATCGAGATCTGGGAGGACGCCGAAAACAACTGGGTGCGCACCCGTCGAATTTGGAACCAGCACGGCTACAGCGTGACCAACGTGACCGAAGACGGGCAGATTCCACGGCAGCCCGAGTCGAACTGGATGCTCTCTCGGCTCAACAACTTCCGCCAAAACGTGCAGCCGGGGGGCCTGTTCGATGCCCCGGACTTCGTGGTGCGACAGATCTTCCGGACCGATTGCAACGACACCCAGTACACGTTGGCGGTCGTCGTGGGGAACGACGGCTCGCTCAGTATTCCTCCTGGGATTCTCACTCATGTGGTGGTCGAGACCACCGACGGCGCGCGGCAGTTCGACCTGGGCACGTTCCCGACGACCGACTGGCTCTTGCCCGGTCAGTCCGAGCAGTTGGACGTCGTCTTTGCGATTCCCGAGGGGGTTGTGGCGACCGAGATTCGGGTCGTGGCCACGATCGATGACGATGGCATGAGCGGGCAGCAGTACAACGAGTGTGACGAAGGTAACAACGACGCCACCTCGAACCCGATCTCGTGCCGGGCGGTCGAGTAGAGAGCCAAACCGCCTTTTGGGGGGTCCCCGATGAGGGGACTGCTCAGGCTGCTAGTTTGGCGATATACATGACGGTCCGATGATGCGCACGTCGATAGCGCCCACAAGTCGGATCCTCATTCGGCAGGGTGGACTTACCGATCTCGAAGGTGTGCTGCGAGTCTGCGAGAAGCATTCGGAGTATTGGGACGGCCGACTTCCGAGCGAGATTCGGCTGAGCGAGTACTTCAGTCGCGCGCTTTCGTCACAGGACGAGGTGTTTCAGTTTTGGATTGCGGAGAACGGGCATGGTTCGGTGCTGGGCTGGGAGATGCTTGCCGCGCGTAGCGCAGATCCGGCTCGCCGACGGCTCACTGCGGAGGCGACCACCTGCCTCGGCAAGCCAAGCGGTCATCTTGGGCGCACCTTGGCGACGCACGCGATTCGGCATGCCGTGCGGACACCCCTTCAGTATCTTTTTGCTCAAGCGCCCGTCCGAGACACACTCATGGTGAGCGTGCTCGAGGCGGTAGGATATCAAGAAGTCGGATTGATTCCCGGGGCAGCCAAGCCGCCAGCGCAGCCCGAGCGCCTCGAGTTCGTATACGTCGTAGAACACTGAGCAGGGCCGCACTTGCCCTCGCCATGGTTTCCGATAAGGTGCTTCGCTCCGGAGGCGTCATGACGACGAAGCGAACCACCAAGACGCGGGCAGCCAGCAAGACCACCAAGAAGCGATCGTCGAAGCGGCCGAGCAAGGCTCCGCCGAAGCGAACCGCAAAATCTCGTAAGGCTGGCGCGTCGAATCGACCGAGCAAGAGCCCACCGAAGACCGCCAAAGCCGCAACCAATGGCGCACCGACGAATGGTGCGGGGCGGAAGGCGAAGCCGGCTCGGAAGCGATCGAGCAAGGCGCCCCGCAAGCCCGGGACGAAGCGGACCAGCCGACCCGCCAAAGTGGCAGCAATACCGAGCTCAGGGCCGGTCGCACCGCGCCCGGCGCCGATTCCCGATGTAGGCACGGTGACTTCCCAAGACCCAGGTCGCTCATCGGGCTCTCGACCTCGGCACCGGGAGTCTTATCTCGACGACATGCCGCGTGATCACGCAGAAGTATTGGCTGGGTTTCTCCGGGTCGTGAAGACGGCGGCTGGAGATCTCCGCAAGCTGATCTCGCAAGCGATCGCACTGAGCAACCGGAGGCGTGACCGCTTCGATCGATGAGCAAGTCGCGTGCGATCGCCATCGTGGGGGCCTCCCTCGCAGGGCTTCGCACGGCCGAGTTTCTCAGGCGTGGAGGCTTCGAGGGTAAGCTCGCCTTGATCGGCGACGAGGAGCACCTGCCCTACGATCGCCCCCCGCTTTCCAAAGAATTGCTGCGCGGTGAATGGGAGCCTGAGCGGTTAGCCCTGCGTCGAAAGAGCTACGACGAGCTGGCGCTCGATCTGAAGCTCGGCCGACGCGCGATCGCGGTCGATACCGATGCACATGAAGTTCATCTCGAAGGCGGCGAGTCGGTGGCTTTCGATGATCTCGTGGTGGCGACGGGAGGACAGGTTCGAAGGCTACCGAAACAACCCGAGCTCTCGGGGCTTTTCACCTTGAGAACCCTGGACGACGCCGTGATGATTCGCGATGCGCTAAAGAAGGCGTCACGGATTGCGGTGATCGGCGCCGGCTTCATCGGGGCCGAGGTAGCGGCTTCCGCGCGCCAGTTGGGGCTCGAAGTCGTGATGATCGAAGCCCTCGATGCGCCGTTGGCGCAAAGCCTCGGATCGCGGCTCGGTCGCATCCTTCAGCAGGTGCATGAGCGTCGGGGCGTCGAGGTGCGCTGCGGCCGACGCGTCGCGGCATTCGTCGGAACAGATTGCGTAGAGGGCCTGACCCTCGACGACGGGACCGACATTCCGTGTGACTTGGTGGTCGTCGGCATCGGGGTAGAGCCAGCCGTGTCGTGGCTCAAGGGCAGCGGAATCGAGCTGGACGACGGGGTTCGCTGCGATGAGACTTGCATGTCGAGCGTTCCTCGCGTCTTTGCCGCCGGTGATGTTGCGAGCTGGTACAACCCTCTCTTCGAAGAGCGCATGCGCGTCGAGCACTGGACCAATGCAGTCGAGCAGGCGCGTCACGTCGCTGCTGCACTTCTTGCCACCCCCGGGGAAGCCAAGCCTTTCGCGTCGGTCCCGATGTTCTGGTCCGACCAATTCGACCTCAAGATTCAAGGGGTTGGCCGTCCGCGCCCGACGGACGAGCTGATCATCCTCGGTGGTGTGGCTGAGGGAGACAACCTGGTGGCTCTCTACGGGCGGGCCGGCCGCCTAGTCGGTGCGGTGACCTTCAATCAGCCCCCGAGGATCATTAAGCTGCGAAGACTGATCGGTGAACACGGAGAGCTTGAAGACGCAATGGAGATCGCCGAGTCTTAGCCCCGTTGCGCATTCGGGAGGCGGACATAGAGTTCTTGAGCGGCGGCGAGATCTGCCGAGCTTGGCTTTTCGCGCCGGACCAAGCCGACGAGCCCCGTCCGTGTATCGTCATGGGCCACGGGCTGGGGCTCACGCGTCGGAACGGACTTCGAGCTTTTGCCGAAGCGTTTGCTCGTGCCGGTTACTTTGCGTTGGTGTTCGACTATCGCCGTTTCGGAGACAGCGGGGGCGCGCCACGCCAGGTGATCTCGTTTCGGGGGCAGCTCGAGGATTGGGCCGCTGCGCTTGCGTTCGTTAGGGCACTTCCGGAAGTCGATGACGCGTGTGTCGTGACTTGGGGCTTCTCGCTCGGGGGAGGTCACGCGATGACGACGGCAGCCCGGGACGGTGCCGTCGCTGCGGTCATTGCCGTCACCCCCGTGTTCAGTGGCCTAAGCAGCACGCTCGCCGCAATGAAGTGGTGGAGCCTGCGCAACATGTTACGAATCGTCGCACGAGGGCTCCGTGACTTGCTCTCCGCGTTCCTCGGTCGGCAGCCGGTGACCGTCCCCCTCGCCGCACCACCTGGCGAGGTCGGTCTACTCACGTCGCCCGACGCCTATGCGGGATATCGACAGATCGTTTCGGAAGATTTCGATTTCAACACCGCCGCCCGAATCGCTCTCTATTTCTGGAGCTACGCCCCTGGGCGCCTCTTGCGGCAATTCCCCGGCTCAGTACTGGTGTTACCGTCGATCATCGACGAGATCTGCCCCCCGCGCCCCACCATCGGACGCGCACAGAGAAGCAGAAACGCCGAGATCGTCGAGCTCAGCTGCGACCACATGGCTTTCGCGGTCGAACCTCACAGAAGCGTCGTCGTCGACGCCACGCTCGATTTTCTTCGGAGGCACGTGCCGGTTTGCTAGGCCAAGTCCAGCAGCCAGAAGCGATCGAGCTCGGGCCGATGCTGCTCGACAGCGACGCGAGCGAGATTCAACCACGGGCCGCAGGCGTCTAGGATCGCACTGTCAGCTGTCGCGACCACACCCGAAGACGCTTTGAGTATTTCGTCGACGCGGCTGGAGAGAATCGCTTCGACGTTCGCGGAGTGTTCCATCGCCGCGGTTCGTATTGTGCTCGCCAAGCGGCCCGAGTTGGAGACCGGTCGGTCGAGGTAGATCCGCACTTCGCTCGGACGCAGCCAATCGAGGACCCCGAGGACGATCTCGACTGCGCGCTCGGTCTCGCGGACCAGGCGGTAGTTTCCGTGAAAGCTAGCCATGTCCCGCATACACCCGTCACGGCCCAGCAGCAGGACGCCGCCCGCCAAGGCCACTTCGACTGTGGTCAGCACGTTCAGGCCATCCAGCTCGAGCACCGTGCCTTCGACCGCCTCCGGTTTCATTCGGCGCGACTCGCGCTGGGCCATCGCCCGATCGGGACAGGCACATCTGCCAACGGCAACCCTCTGCCTCGCGCGCAATTGATAACGGTCGCCCACGAGCTTCAGAGCGGACGGCTCTGCATAGCCATGGGTTCGGAGCCAGCTCAAGTCACGAACGGCGTGCCGTAGTGTCCCGTGGATCTCCTCCGAGAACAGGGCTGCGTCTTGCGGATGCGGGCCGCGATGGCGACGGGTGTCCGGCACCCGCCTAGCTTGGTCGTGACCCAGTGCTGACGCAAAACCTGCGCAATCCGCCTTCGCGTCGCAACAATTTCCGCATCGGTGATCTCTCGAGGCCCCGTTGGTCGAGATTTCGTCGATGGCACAACCTTTGCTCCGTTTCTTTCAAGTTTCGATGAAAACAGATGATGATGTCGACCGTCCTCACCGTAACTGACCTCACGACCGCAAGTTACAAACTGGTGGGATTCGCAGCTCTCGTGGCGGGGGCTCCCAGTGGCGAGGTCATTTTGGTCTCCACCTATGGAGGAGGAGGGGGTCGCCGGACCCAGCCCCCCTCCGATCGCCCGAGCGTGGCTGGATGGAAGCGGCATGTCGAAGCTAGGCTACGTCGCGAAGGACAGCTCCTCGAGCGTCAACGCCAGTGGTGCGCAGATCGAGGTGTGAGGTGCCGTGCCGAGCTCTACGAGGATGGACTTTGGCCGGAGTTCGTCATTCAGAGCGCAGAACGTTCGCAGGCGGACCTGATCATGGTCGGGGTCCAGCTGCTCTCAAAAAATGGCGAGTTACCCCCCGGCGAGATGCAAATCCTCGCCCAAGACGCCCCCTGTCCCGTGAGTTTGGTTCGCTTACCGCAGCGATCGGCCGTCTGGGCGGCTCCGCGGTCAACGTGAGCGCTTGACACGATGGGCGCAGCTTTCTAGCTCCATCCTAGTAATGGCAGACGCTTCCCTGCTTTGGCACCTGCGCGGCTACGTCGGCTTCGATGCGGAATCGGCCCAAACGCTTCAGAGCCTGGGCCCAACGCTCCGTCCTCATTTCACGCGGATCGTGGAGGAGTTCTATGATGCGATCCTCGGCGACCCGGTGGCAAAGGCCGTTTTGCGCGACGAAGCACAGATCGAGCGGCTGCGGGTCTCCTTGCATGAATGGCTCGATCGGTTGGTGACCGGGCCTTACGACGAAGCGTACTTCGAAAAGCGGGCCCGGATCGGCCGGATGCACGTCAAGGTCGGCCTCGACCAACGCTACATGCTGGGGGCGATGAACCTGATCAGGGTCGGGCTTCACAGGGCTATCGTCGAGTCGGCCGAAAATCCTTTGGGCGCCTTCGAGAAGCACAATTCGATCGATCAGATCTGCGACATCGAGCTCGCGATCATGCTCGAGACGTATCGCGAGGACTACATTCTCAAGAAGACCGCGGAGGCCGAGTCCTTGGCGGTCATGGGCAGGTTGACTGCGGGCCTGGCTCACGAGATCCGCAATCCACTCAACGCGGCGATGCTTCAACTCGACGTCCTCCAACGCAACGCCAAGAGTGTGGGTGAAGCTCCGATCCGACGAAGAATAGAGCGGCGTACCAACCTCGTCCAAGATGAGCTCAGGCGTCTGTCGATGCTGCTCGATGACTTCCTGAATCTCGCGAGAGCGCGGGGTTTTGAGCCGGTCGCTTGTGACGCGAGCGAGCTCTTGAGTGAGGTGATCGAGCTTCGCCGTCCGGAGATCCAATCCCAGGGCATCGAGGTCGTTGCCGACTTGGATGGGAATTCACGCGCGCTTTTCGCCGAACCTGATCGACTCAAGCAAGTCGTGAACAACTTGATCACCAACGCCGTCGAAGCCGTCATCGATTGTGACTCGCCCGCGATTCGCGTGACCAGCCGCCTGTTAGATCGCAACCGTTGGGAGGTCGCAGTCATCGACAACGGCCCTGGCATCACGCCGGAAGTCGCCGAGCGCGCTTTCGAGTCGTTCGTGACCACCAAGGAAGCGGGGACTGGATTGGGCCTCGCGATCGTGAAGCGCATCGTCGACCTCCACGGGGGCGCTGCCCAGCTCACTCCGGCGAGCGGAGGCGGCACCTGCGCTTCCTTCTGGATTCCGCTGCGGCGTCGGTCGCGTTAGTCGTTGTCGGCTCGAGTCGGGGGTTGATAGCCCCACTCCTTGACGCGGTACTGGATTTTTCGCTGACTGATACCCAGAATCTCGGCTGCGCGGGATGTCGAGCCATCAACCGCATCCAACGTCCGAAGAATCGCCATGCGCTCGAGCTCGGACATCGTAATACCGGGAATCAAGGCCAGCACTGAGCCATTGTCCAACGTGGCGTGTGCCGAAGTCGGTAGGTCGTCGATGTCGATCAGGTCTTCCTCGCACATCACGACGGCGCGCTCGATCGCGTTCTCGAGCTCTCGCACATTGCCCGGCCATGGATAGATCATGAGGTGCTGGAGCGCACGCTGCGTGAACCCGTTCACTTCACGGTCGTTTTCTCGCGCATACTTCCGCACGAACGTTTGGGCCAGCAGGGGGATGTCGCTTCGTCGCACGCGTAGCGGCGGTACGTCCAGCTGAACCACTTTCAGCCGGTAGTAGAGGTCCTCCCGGAAACGGCCTTCTTCGACGCGCTGCTTGAGATCACGGTTGGTCGCCGCGACGACCCGAACGTCCACCTTGAGGGTTTCGTTGCCCCCGACCCGCTCGAACTCGCGTTCTTGGAGGAACCGAAGCAGCTTGATTTGCACACCTGCAGGAATCTCACTGACTTCGTCGAGGAAAAGGGTACCGCCATCGGCTTGGGTGAACCGTCCGTCGCGGCGGCCGACCGCACCGGTGAAGGATCCGCGCTCATGACCGAATAGCTCGGACTCGAGGAGCGTCTCACTCAACGATGCGCAGTTCAATCGCACGAAAGGCTTGTCCTTGCGTTTCGAGTTTTGGTGAATCGCGCAGGCGATGAGCTCCTTGCCTGTGCCGGTTTCGCCATGGATGAGGACTGTCGCTCGGCTTTGCGCCACCTGAGCGACATTCTTCATCAGTCGCTGCATCGACGGGTGCTCGCCGAGAATACTGTCGAATTGAAAGAGCTCGTCGACTCTCGCTCGAAGCTGAGCCGCCTCGCGAGAGAGAAGCGCCCTCTCGAGACCGCGCCCGACGACCGCCTTGACAGCATCGAGCGCGAGAGGCTTGGTCAGATAGCTCTCTGCGCCGAGCTTGATCGCCTTGACCGCGGTATCGATGGTGGCAAATGCGGTCATCACGACGAATGTCGCGTGGGGCGCGATCGGGCGACCGTGCTCGATGAGCGCAAGACCGTCCATGCCTGGCATCTTCAGATCGGTTAGGACGACATCGGGATCAAACTGCTCGAGCTGAATCAATCCTGTTCGTCCGTCTGGTGCCGTGCTCACCATGTAGCCGACGTCTTCGAGTAGCTCCGCGAGGGCGTTTCGCGCGTTCGCCTCGTCGTCGATCACCAATATTCGTCCAGCCGAACCTGCCACCGTCGACCTATGGTCTGGCAGAGGCTGGGCCGTGAGCAACTCGGATGCGATGTTCACGCTTGTCATGCTTCTCCCATCATGCAGACTGCGTGCCAAAGCATTCGGCGATTGCCCCCGTTTTTCGTAGCTTTTGAGGCCTGACGCGCGGCGCCGACATGAAAAACATGCGCGTCAGGTGCGCGCCGAGGTCTTTTGAGCATCGGCGGCGCTCCGGGCTTCTGGGGGCCGGGCCCTGGCGAGCGCCTTGAGCTCATCGAAGGCGGCCTCGAGATCCTCGACGAACTCGTGGACGTCGGGGAAAGACTCCCAGTCCGCGTTGAACCCCCAGTAGAGCGCACCGCAGTAGCTGAAGAGCGCGATCCCCAAGTTTTGGTTCTGCATCAACGGCACCATGGGATAGATCGCCTTGAGCGGCGCTCCCAGCATATAGAGAGGGAAGGGTGGTCCGGGCACGTTGGTGATGATCAAGTTGTAGGTGCGGATCCGCATCGCTGTCCTGAAGAGCTCCGATACGATTCGCTTGGTCGTGAGGTCGGCCACGTCTTCGATCAGCTCTGTCCCGCCCGTTTGATTCGATTCGTGCTTGAGCGCGGTGGTGACACGGATCACCTTCTCCAGTCTGCGCAGCGGATCCGGTTCGGACACCGGCAGATCCGCGAGGAGCATGGCGACATGGTTGCCGACCGATAAGCCTACCGATTTTCGGGTGTTGACCGGAAGCACGGTTCGGAAGCCCTCGATCGCATCGACGTCCTTGTTGCGGCGTTGAAGGAACCGGCGCACGGCGCCCGTCGTCGCAGTCACCACGACGTCATTGACGGTGCCGCCGAGTGCTTTCTTGACGGCCTTAACCTCATCGAGATCGAAGCTCGTCCAATCGAAGCGACGGTAGGGGCTGATGTCGTGCTCGGTAAACGGGGTGCGCGGGGTGGGCTTGAGCCCGGAACGAAGCACGTTTTGGAGGCCTCGCAGATTCTCCCGAACCCGGGGCGCGTAACCTGCGAGCTTGCGCATGCCATCGATGCGGTGAGTTACCTCGTCGCGCAGCAGCCGCGCTCGACTTGGAGCCGGGCGCGCCTGCCAATCCGCGGGCTCTCGAACTGCGGCGTCCGGGGTGACCTGGAGGAGCGCCTCGAGCAGCTGAACCCCCGCCACGCCGTCCACCATGCAATGGTGGGCCTTGATGATGAGAGCAAAGGTGTCGTTTTCCACGCCCTCGACAGCCCAGAACTCCCAAAGGGGCCGGCTCCGGTCGAGGTGTTGGGAAAATAGACGACCGACCAAGCGCTTGAGGGTGCGCTCGTCTCCTGGGAGCGGCAGCCGAGTGTGCCGCAAGTGGAACCGCATGTTGAAGCGGTCGTCGTCGATCCAAACCGGGTGCTGGAGCCCCGGGACCCATTCCACGCGCTGCCTGTAGCGCGGAATGCTATCGAGGGCGGCCTCGGTGAATCGGTTGAGGCGCTCGAAATCGAGACCGCCATGCTCGAGCTGCAGTGGCTTGGCATCGAACAGAAGGGCCGCCCCCACATGCATGGGAGCGGCTTTGCTCTCGATGTCGAGAAAGGTGGCGTCGAGGGCACTCAGCCGCTCGCAAAATGGCTCGGTTGTCACGCCTGTTTTCCCTAGCAAGATATGCGCCCAGCCCGACGACGTGATTGGGCGGTCTGCCACGAGTCGGCTTGCGCATAATCTGCGTCTCTGGGATGCATTAACGAAGAAAATGCGTAATGCCTGGGAAACCCTGGCATGGAACATGCCTTGTCTCATAGACATGAAGGAGGTGAGCGACCCATGACGCAGCTCTTGGTTCGAGACCTGATGAGCGTGCCAGTGAAGACGGTCGGTCCGACGGCCCCGCTTCGCGAGGTGATTCGGCTGATGGAAGAGGGGCATATCCGGCATGTCCCGGTCGTCGATGAAAAGCAGCGACTGCTCGGGATCGTCTCGCATCGAGACGTGCTTCGAAGTCAGGAAGGCTCTCTGTCGGGCGCGCCAACCGGCGAGCAGTCTCACATGAATCGCTGGATCGAGGCTCGCTGGCTGATGACGAAGGAAGTACGGACGGTGAATCCCGACACGCCGGCGCTCGAGGCGGCACTGAGTATGCGTTCCCATGGGTATGGCTGCGTTCCGGTCGTCGAGCGTGGGATCCTCGTCGGGATGGTCACCGAGGCGGATTTCGTGGAGTATGCGATCCAGTCGCTTTCGGACCCTGGCGCCTGAGTCACACCGATTTGGGGGGACCTGGCATGGCGATTGCTGCAAAACGGAGTCATGGCGATCAGAACGATTGTGGTTGGGACCGACCTCGGGGAGTCCGGCCAGCGCGCGCTGCAACTGGCGCTTCCGACGGCAGTCGCGACCGGGGCAACGCTTTGGTTGGTGCATGCCAACGAAATCGGTTTGAACCATGCGTGGCCGGACCTTCCTTTAGGGGCGAGATCCGCCGCCCACGCGCTCCGAGAGCGTTTTAGAGGACGCTTCGAGAACTCCATGCAGATGTTGGAGAACGAGCGTCGTCGCTGCGAGGAGGCGGGCGTCGGTTGCCACACTTCGTGCGAGGACGGGCAGCCGTGGGAAACGATCCTTCGTACTGCGGTGTCGGTCAACGCAGATCTGATCGCGGTGGGTGATCCCGCCGGCGCCATCGGCCTGCCTGAGAGACTTCTCGGTACCACTTCCGAGAGGGTCGTTCGACAGGCGCCGTGCTCGGTCGTCGTCGCATGCGGCCGCGTTAAAAAGAGCTACGAGGATGCGCGAATCGCCGTCGGGGTGGATTTCTCGGTACACGGCATCGAAGCGGTTCGTTGGGCGCGAGACGTGGCCAAGTCGATCGATGGCGAAGTGGTGCTCCTTCACGTCGTTCCTCATCCAATCATGGAAAGCGTCCTCCCGCGCGAGTGGACGAGCGTCCTCGAGGGACTCGCCTCTGCGGCGCGGTCGAGACTCGAGCAGCTGATCGTGAGCGAAGGCTTGCACCCCGATACCAAGGTGCAGGTGCTCGATGGTCCGATCGGAAAGAAGCTCTGTAATGCGGCCGCTGACCACCAGGCCGATCTCTTGTTCGTCGGGTCGCGCGGGCAGGGAAGGCTTCGGGGGATGATGTTGGGCAGCACCCCTCAATACTGTCTCCGCTATTCTCCCGTCCCGGTGTTGGCGGTTCGGCCGTAACGCGATCTCAGGAAAAGAGCTGCTCGATACGCTGCTGAGTCTCGGCGGGAGGTCGAGCCGTGTCGAGGAGCTCGTGCTCGGCACCGGGGAGCTCGACTACAGGCTCGAACTTCTTCGCGAACTCATCGAGAAGCTCAGAACGCGCGTCGCTTTCGTGCAGTCCAGCAAGTTCGCGCTTCTTCAACCGGGCAAGACGAGCCTCGCGGGGCGAAACACACTCCACGAACGAGAACGGAATCCCACGCTGTGATGCAACCTCGCGAATCGATTGTCGCATGGCGCGCGTTCGAAATGATGCATCGACGACGACGGGACGCCCCGAGTCGACGACGACCCCGGCCCGGCGGAAGAGCTCGTCATAGACCTCGTGAGTGGACCCTTCCGAATAGGCTCCCGACCAAGCTTCGCTCTTCATCGATTCGGTGGGGACCTTACCCATCAGGTGCTTTCGCGTCCGATCGGAGCTGATGACCGGTGCAGCCAAGAGCTCTCCGATAGCGTCCGCTGCGGTGCTCTTGCCGCTCGCGATCATGCCGCCGACAGCGATCACTCGTGGGCTCACCAGCGGAGGCCTTTCGAACGCCAGCGACAGTACGAAATAGCGCCTAGCCTCTTGCCCTGCGCGCTCGCGCGCCTTCAGAGACGCTTCCTCGTCGGCCGCAAGGAGAGCCGAGACCTTTCCGCGCACGAAGGCTCGATAGCTTTCGTAGAAATTGACTACTGAGTAGAGATCGTAGTCGTCCGACTCTCGCGCATAACCGGCAAGCAATCGTTCCGCGAGGTCGACGCGCCCGTGCCATGCGAGGTCCATCGAAAGAAACGCGATGTCTGCGCACACGTCGGCGTACCGGAAGCGGTCGTTGAACTCGATGCAGTCGATGATTGCGATCGAGTCATCGCCCCCGAAATATACGTGCTCGAGACGGAGGTCGCCGTGCCCGTCCCGCACACGGTGTCCGGAAACCCGCGCTGCGAAGCGAGCTTCGTCCTCCAGGGTCGCAAGTTGCCAAGCCTCCACTTCGTGGGCCTCGTCGGTGCTGAGGTACTCCTCAATCGAGCCGCGGGTCTGCTCGAAATTCTCACGAACGTTCCGACGCACGACTTCCACCTCTCCGTGCCGCGACGTCTCTTCGTCACAGCGAGCACGGGCGTGGAAACTGGCGATGTGCACAGCGAGCCGGTCGATGTCTTTCGGCAGTAGCTTCCCCGCTTTGAGCAGTCCGTCGGCTCGTTCGTCGTCAGGAAGCCGTCGCATGTGAACGGCCCAATCGACTATTTCACCGTCTCCGGATAACAGGTGAATTCCAGATGCGTCTCGGGTAACCGGTACGACGCCCAGGTAGACATCGGGCGCGAGTCTCGCGTTGAGTCGAACTTCTGCTTCACACGCGTTGCGTCGCTTTTCGATCGTGGTGAAATCGAGAAAGCCGAGGTTCACTGGGCGCTTGATCTTGAACACCTCGGTATCGCCCAACAACACCCAAGAAATGTGCGTTTCGATCAACTCGAGGCCGGTCGTTTCGAGATCAGCTTTCAGCTTTGTCATGGCCTCCGTCCGTCCACCAACACCATACCAGTCGAACGCAAATCGGGTCGACGGGACGCATTTCTCGCGCAGCTCGTTCTATCGACGCAGCGCTTGCGCTATGATTGTCCCCGCCGCCTCCAGGGACTGCGTTCTGTGGCCTCGGGCCGCCCTCCAATAGGCACGTCCTTTGCTTAGGTAGGATTGAAGGGTTCGATATGGCATCAACATGGGTTTTGGTTGCGCACGAGGCAGGTGCGCGTGTGTTCGAGAATTCGGGGCCTGGAAAAGGGTTGCGGTTCGTGGAAGGAATCGACCACCCAGAAGGGCGCCTGCAGGATGGTGATTTCAACGCAGACCGGCCGGGGCGATCTTTCCGGCGGGATGCGGGCGATGTTCGCCGGGCCGCCATGAGCCGTTCCGAGGGGCCGCACGAGCATGCCGTTTCCGATTTCGCGAGGGCATTGGCCAACAGGTTGCAGCACGCTCGCACCATGGGTCAGTACGACCGGCTGGTGCTCGTTGCGCCTCCGAAGTTCTTGGGGCTGCTGCGGTCTTCGATCGATGCGCCGACTGAGCGGTGCGTCGTTGGGTCGCTCGACAAGGATCTCGCTGCGAGCGACGAAGCCGAGCTCGTGAGGCAGCTTGGCAAGGTAATCGCGGTATGACGAGTCGCTCGTTCGCGAACGAATACGCAAGGTGAGGTAGGAAGATGGCCAAGTTCGAAATGCCCGTGACCGAGTATATGAGCAGCCCCGTCGAGACGATTCGAATCGGGGAAAGCCTGATTGCAGCCAACGAATCGTTCTCGGAAAAAGGGGTATCCGCCCTCGGCGTCGTCAACGATGACGGAGAGCTCAAGGGTGTCATCTCACGAACCGACATCTTGCACGCGGCGGTCTTCACCGAAGGACAGACATTTCGAGTGCCCAATCGGCCCGTCGAGGAACTCATGCAATCCCCGGCGATCCAGCTCACGCCCGACGACCCGCTCGCAGCCGCCGCTAAAGCAATGCTCAAGCATCGCGTCCATCGTGTGTTCATCACGCGCTCAGGGAAGCTGGAGGGCGTGGTATCCACCCGCGACCTGATGCGAGCGGTTCGCGAGAAGCGTATCAAGACGCCAATCGTCGAGATCGCATCGGGCTCCGTGGTGAAGGTCAAAGCCGACGACCCGATCGCGCTGGCCGTCGACCGCCTCGATCTATCGAACAAACACGGCTTGGTGGTGGTCGAGGGCGACTTCCCAGTGGGAATCTTCGATCAGGCGTGCGCGTTGGAGTCGCGCCGCCTACCCCCCCAGACTGCCGTCGAGCATGCGATGAACGTTCGCATTCTGATCCTACCGGCCGGCATCGGAATGGGCCGAGCCGCGGAGCAGGCCCTCGGAATGAACGTGCGTCGAATCCTGATCGAGAACCAACGGGGAGTCATGGGGATCGTTGGTGGATTAGATTTCGCGAGGGTGATGACATAGGCGGCTACCGGTGACTCGGACCGCGGCCCGAGTCACCTACTCCTCGAAAACAGCGTCAGTGTCAGTGCCAGTGGCCTACAGCCATTTTTGGATGTGCATGCCGAGTGCTCCGGGGCGCATTTCCGTGCGTTGCTTGGGCCGGACTCGGAACCTCAGCTCGTGGCCTCCGCTCGCTTCGACCGTGAAGGCTCCACGCCAGGTGCTTCGGTCTTCTTTCCCGTCAGCCTCGAACGGCACCACGATCCGCGATGGCCTGTCGTGCGTCCGTGCTCCGAAAGCAACCACCGCTTCTACGTCGAGCTCCCGCGCGTCGAGGCCCGGATGGTGGAGGGAGAGCTCGGCTGAAACCGTGGTGCCGACGATGAGCTCGTCTGCGCCGAGGCCTCCGAACCGCACGCTTTCCATTGCGATCTCGCCCCAACGCGCGCGCAGCCCCTCGGCGAGATCGGCCAACGCAAAGAGCGGCCGGTAGTTCGATTCGCGGAGCGCCACCGCGTCCTTCATGGCCGGTTCGTAGAACATATCGGCATAATCGGTGACCATTCGGCGAGATGAAAAGCGAGGAATGATGCTTGCCATGCTGGCCTTCATTCGGTCGACCCATGCGACCGGTATGCCGGCATCGTTGCGCCGCTTGTAGGTCGGAAGAATCTCCGACTCGAGGAGGGCCATCGTGACGGCGCGATCGTATGCGCTCGGGTCGTGGATGGTCATTGCTGGCAAGTCGATGACCCAGCCATTGTCACCCTCGTACCCCTCGATCCACCAGCCATCATCCACGCTGAGGTTCAAGCAGCCGTTCATCGCGGCCTTCATGCCCGAAGTACCGCTTGCTTCGAGCGGGCGGGTTGGCGTGTTGAGCCACACGTCGCACCCGGCGACCATTCGGCGGGCTTCGTCGATCGAATAGTTCTCGACGAAGATGACTCTTCCGACCAAGTCGGGATGTTTGGTGGCTTGGTAGACCCTCTGCAGGAGCGCCCTGCCGTGTCCGTCTGCGGGATGTGCCTTGCCGGCGTAGATCAACGTGGCCCCGGGGTTGGTACCGACGAGCTTTGCCAGGCGTTCGGGCTCACTGAGCAGGAGGTCTGCACGTTTGTAGGGTGCAAACCTGCGCGCGAAGCCGATGAAGAGGCGATCCTCGTCGAGTTGGGCGAGAATGTCCTGCAGCACCGAAAGGTTTTCGCGACGACGAGTCCAGGTCTTGGTGAGGTGGTCCTTGAGCCAGCCGATGAAGTCCTGGCGAAGCTCCTGATGCACGCTCCATATCTCGGCGGGGTCATGGTGACGCAGCCACTCCCACCGTCCGGGGTCTTCGATCGCATCGCGCCAGTCTGGCCCCATCTCCCGCTCGGCCAATCGCTGCCATCGAGGAGCAAGCCAGCTCGGGACGTGGACGCCGTTGGTGATGCTGGTGGACGGGACGTCATCGGCGCTATCCATGTCGGGGTAGAACTGAAGGAACATCTCGCGAGCCACCTCGCCATGCTTCGCACTAACCCCGTTGATGCGCCCGGAGTTCCTGACCGCCAACGCAGTGGTGCCGAACTCGTTGGGCTTTCCGTTAGGGGTGTGGCCCATCGCCATGAGGCGGGGCCAGTCTAGGCGCAGGACGTGCTCGAAACGCGACAAAAAAGGCCGCACCATCTCCTCGGGGAAGTGGTCGTGCCCGGCCGGCACGGGTGTATGGGTCGTGAACACGGTCGTATTGCGAATGTACTCGAACGCTTCCTGTGACCGCAGACCGTGCCGCTGAATCAGGTGCGCGGCACGCGCGATGAGCAGAAAAGCGCTGTGTCCCTCGTTCATGTGAAACACGTCCGGATCGATATCGAGCTCGGTGAGGAGCTGGTAACCTCCGAGACCGAGGATCATCTCCTGCCGCAGCCGATGTTCCGCGTCACCGCCGTAGAGTCGATTCGTGATCGCGCGGTCCTCGGGCTTGTTGTCCGCGATGTCCGTATCGAGCAAGAAGAGGGGGATCCGCCCGACCTTGAGCTGCCACGCTTGCGCGTGTACGGGGCCTGTCGGCATGGGGACGGTCACTTTGAGGGGCGCGTAGGCGCCCGCCATGACTTGTTCGAAAGGTGGGCTTTGAAAGTCGTTAGTGTCTCCCCAAGCCTCCTGTTGGCCGTCACGATCGATGAATTGGTGGAAGTAGCCCTCGTGGTAAGCAAGCCCGACGGCACACAGCGGCAGATTCAAATCGCTGGCTGCCTTGAGATGGTCGCCGGCGAGGATCCCGAGGCCGCCGGAATAGAGTTTGAGAAAGCTTGCGATCCCAAACTCCATGCAGAAGTAGGCGATGCGAGGCTCCAGCATCTCTGTCGAGCTCAACAGGCGCTGATGAATCGTGTTGAGGCTGCGCACGTACTCAGCGTCCATGGCGAGGTGCGTGAGCCTATCGGGCTTTACCTGGTCGAGCAGCGCGTGCGGGTTCTCCTCGAGCTCGAACCAGAGGCTGGGTTCGAGGCGCTTGAAGAGCGCGGCCGCCTCCGGGTGCCAGCGCCACCATAGGTTCGCCGCGATGTCTTCTAGGGGTTGGAGCTCGGCCGGGAGGGCGTTGGCGACGTTGAAAGTCCGAGTGTACGGGGTTACCTCCTCTCCCTCGGCGCGGGGCAGTCGTTCGACGAGGCCAAAAACGCCCGAGGTGTCGGTGGCGACCGGCACCGACGGCACGCTGAGGCGCTCCATCGGGAGCTCTTTTCGCCTAGCTGCCCCTGCTGCCAATGCTCGCCCATGCGCGTCTTCATAGTGGTCCATGAAGTTGGACCACGCCGTCAGCGTGGCCGTCTCGAGGGATGCACGGCGGAGTGACTCCCGTTCCTCTGGAGAGAGATCGATGAACTCGACCAACGCCGCGGCCAGGGTGTCGCTCACCTCTTCGAAGGCGACGCCCTCTCGTTTGAGCACACGAACCCCAGTCCGGTTGCGGTCTCCCTGGCGGACGACCCACCGACCAAACCCCGCCCGATCCGTAGTGATGGCTGGCACTCCGAAGGCTACGGCCTCGAGCGGGGTGTACCCCCAAGGCTCGTAAAACGAGGGAAACACCCCGAGGTCCGCACCGGGCAGAAGGTCCCAATACTTCTGGCGAATCAGCGGGTCGGTCCCGTCGAGGTAGATCGGAACGTGAACCACGTGCACGCGGGCGCCCGGTTGGTTGTCGAAGCCGAGCGCGTTCAGCCGGTTGGTGATCGGATCGTTGGCCTCATCGACGAGATCGTGTGTGCATCGAAGTGGCGGCCCCGCAGAACCGCCATGGGCCCGGTCCCAGAGTTGCCGCTTTGGCTCGGCATGTCCGGCAGGCAGCATCGCGTACGCGATGACGCGCTTCCCATCTCGCGACTCGAGCTCGCTCCGTAGGTTCGCTGCGGCATTCAAATAGACGTCTACGCCCTTGTTGATGTATTCGTAGCGTCCGGCCAGCGCCAAGATCAGCGTACTGTCTCGATCGTAGGCGTCCCCGGTGGTCAGCTCCGCGAGCTTGAAAAGCTCGTCCCGCGCTCGGGCGCGTTGTTCAAAAGGAACCGGACGAGCGCCGAAACCGTTTGGCAGAATCACGTCCGGTTTGCGTTTGAGAAGGTGGTCGCACTCGAGGGCAGTGATCTCGCTCACCGTCGTGAAGACGTCTGCCTGGTGTGCGGCAACCGTCTCCATCGAGTGCTTCGACGAAACCTGGAGCTCCTTGGCTGCCGCTTCGACGTCCACGGACGGCAAAGACTGGTAGAAGTTCGGGTCGGCCCGCCGCCCTGCGAGGGAGCGTCCGAGCATGGTGGCGTGCGTGGTGAACACGGTGCCGATCTCGGGTGCTGCCGTCTTCAAGTGAAGGATGGCAGCCGCCGACATCCACTCGTGGGCCTGGACGATCGCTGCCTGACGAGCGGGAAGAAGAAATCGATCTCGAATGTGCTCGATCACCATCCCCGCACCGTGCGCGAACAGCACCGGATCGTAGTAGTCCCAGGCGCCAAAGAGCGAGTCGAGCCCAAACTCCTCCCAGTAGAAGCCGAGGATCTCGTCTTTGCGCTGGTAGAGACGAGACTGGTTGATGAGGAGGCAGCGAGGCTCGCCCGGCACCAGCCAACGCCCCATCACGACACCGACCTCGTGGTCTTTGAGGGAGTCGAGCAGCTCGCGGTCCCAGACGTCCAACCGGAACTCGGGTGCAACCCCTTCGGCTCTCGGAACGTCTGGACCGAACGCGATGTATCCGTCTTCCCCGTGTCTCTCCTGAACCTCGCGAACCCTGCTGGCCAAGACGGTGTGAATGCCGCCCACCATGTTGCAGACCTCCCACGAGATCTCGAAGAAGGCGGGCTTGCTCATGCGGGTATCCGCTCCTCCAAGGGGCCGAGCACCGAGAGATTCAAATCCTTCAGCACGTTCATGTAGTGAATGAACGCGTCGTAGGGCCCCTCATATGGACTGAAGTAGTCGTGCACCTCGGCGTCGGCCGCGGACTTCGTGGCCATGTAGTAGAAATGGTCTGACGTCTGTAAGCGCCGCCAAAGCGCCAACAAGTGCGAATTGTTTCGGCGCTTCACGTCCGTGCCGAGGGCGTAGATTTCGGCAAGGGCGCGCTGCTGCATGGCATTGCCACGCCACGCGCTGATGTCGCGGGCTTCGTCCGCCCACGAGACGGTCCTGTGAAACGAAAGGTCCCCAAGTGCAGGGTAGCGTTCGATCACTTGGCCCGGCGTGAGAATGTCCCAGTGCGGATGGGTGAATAGTAAGTCGGGAAGGTGCTCGAGGAAGTCGAAGATGCCGGTTTCCTTCCATTGGTGCTCGCCAAAGGTCTCGTAGTCCATGAAGAGGTTGATCACGTCACCGGCACCGCTGTGTTGATGAACCCATTTGGCAAACTTGTCTGCCGTAAGCGGGTACTCGGCCCATGCTTGATTCGAGAACCTGAATGCGATGTCGTCGGAGAGGCGGTAGTTTTTCGTCAGCAGACGGGTGTCTCTTCCGGGAACGCGATAGACGAAATTCGGGCTTCGCCAGTCGAGGATGTCGTCGGCGCCTTCGATCAGAATCGCGTCGAACCCGAGATCCGAAATGAACTGACCGATCTCGTCGTTGTAGATGAGCTCGGTGTTGCGGAACACGTGCGGAGTCTGTCCAAACTCGGACCGCAGAAGGTCGACCTCGAGATCGATTTGCGCCTTGTATTCATCCTTGTCGTAGAGCGCGGCGAGGCTGTGATAGTACGTCTCGGCGATGAACTCGACGGCACCCGTTTTGGCAAGCCTCACGAAGCTGTCCATGACCTCGGGCGCGTATTGCTTCATCTGTTCGATCGCGACGCCGGTGATGGCATACGAAATCCGAAATCGACGGTCGGTGCGTTCGATCAAACGAAGCATCGATTCGTTCGCCGGCAAGTAACATTTGTCTGCCACCTTGCGCAGCACTTGCGCATTGAGCTTGGAATCGAAGTACTCGTGGTCGCGGCCGACTTGAAGCGCTCCATATGGCTTCAAACGGTAAGGCTGGTGCACTTCGAAATAAAAACAGACAGACGGCATGGTTTCTCCTCAGACAGCCTTCACCGATTGATAGATCGGAATGAGTTTTTCTGCAGCAGCATCCCAATGGATGTGACGAATTTCCTCTCGGGCGAGCTCGACGATGACACGCCGAAGCTCGGGCAGCTCGAGCAAGGCCACGATTTGGCTAGCCATCTTGTCGACGTCCCAGAAATCGACCTTCAAAGCGTTTCGAAGGACCTCGGAGACCCCCGACTGCTTGGAGACGATGACGGGCCGGTCGTAGCTCATCGCCTCGAGTGGAGCGATCCCGAAGGGTTCGGATACCGATGGCATGACGTACACGTCGGCCGTGGAGAAGGTTCGCTCGAGATCGGCGCCTCGGACGAATCCGGGGAACCGGAAAGCATCCCCGATGCCGAGGCGCTCCACCATCGCCTTCATGCGAGGCAACATGTCGCCGGAACCGGCCATGATGAACTTCGCGTCAGGGACATGCTTGAGCACCCGGGCGGCGGCCTCGACGAAGTACTCCGGCCCTTTTTGGAAAGTGACTCGGCCGAGAAAAAGGACCACGGGCCCCGTGGATTTACGCTGTTGTGCATACGCTTGGACCGTTGCGCGCGTATACACCCCGTTGTGCACTACTGAAATCTTGTCGAGCGAGGTGCCATGGACTCGGTTGATGAGGCCCCGTGTGTAGTAGCTGACCGCGATCACCCGCTTTGCGCGCTCGAGCCCCTCGTGTTCGACCGCGACGATTCCGCGGTCTGCGCCCTCAGCCGCACGGTCGTACTCGAGGCTGTGGACGTGAGTTATCAATGGAGCTTTGACGCGGGCGGCGATCTCGATGCCTGCCGGAAACGTCATCCAGTCATGGGCATGAATGATGTCGTACTTCCGCCCGCTTACCCTCCGCTTTGCGGCGGCGGCATAGCGTGCCACCTCAGCAAACAGGTCGTGCCCATAGTGAACCTCAGCCGTGGGCTCAGCGCTCCATTCCCCAAGGTCGTCGCCCACGTGTGGTTGATCGAGTTGCCGACGGACCTCGCGAGGGGGGCCTGGTAGCTCGTGCACTAGCTGCGCTACGGTAGCCTCGTCGAACCCCCCGGCCGTGAGTAGCTCGAGATAGGCAGATGGGTCGAGATACGGCTTCAACATTGCCGGCACGCGGATAGTGCGTATACCGACCGGGCTGACTCCTCTGCTGGCCTCGGCAGCCGCCGTCAGAATCGGGTCCGTCGCAAGAGACGGCTCGGTCGCGATCGCTTTTGTCAACGCACTTTCGTAGCTTCGCCTGGGAAGCTGCAGGGGGACTCGTTGCGTAGCTTCCGGTCCCGTAGCCCCGAGGAGGTGCATGTGTGGCGCGTCCTCTTCACCGTAGAGCCGCGGTACCAAGAAGTCGATCTCGATGCCTCGACTCGCGAGCGCCCTCGTCAGCCCTTCGCAAGCGGTTCCGAGTCCACCGCTGATGTGCGGTGGGTACTCCCATCCCAACATCAGTACCTTCATGGGACTGCCATCTTGGCGACGCGAAACACCTCGGCGACGCTCCAGGCCTGCGCTGGGGCCCCTCCCGGGAGGTGCGGTGGGTCAGCGTCGAACACCTCACCTATCTGGCCGATGCAGCCTTCGGTGCGGAAGTGGGCGCAGAGGCTCGCAAGGATCGGCAAGAGCTCCGCGTTCATTGCCGTTGGCCCGTCGATCGCGCGAACCGCATCGGCATAGAGGCCGAGCAGCCAGGGCCACACGGTCCCCTGGTGGTACGCGAGGTCCCGATCGGTTTGTCCCCCTCGATAGACCGGTCGATAGTCGGGATCGTCGGGCGAGAGCGTGCGAAGCCCTACGGGCGTGAGCAACTTGCTGCGCACGGCGTGCAGGGCTTGGCGCTTGTGTGATTTCTCGAGCGGAACTCCAGGTAATACGAGTGCCCAAAGTTGATTGGGTCGTAGTCGGCAATCCGGGTTTTCGCCATCATGCGTGTCGGTCAAGAACCCTTGATCTTGAAGCCAGAATTTTTCTTCGAAGTGATCTGCAAGCTTCCTCGCGGTTTCTTCGAGTGTCTTGGCGAGCTTGGGGCGCAGTTTCTTGGCCCACCGGCCCGTGGTGATCAGACCGGACAGCCACAGCGCGTTGAGGTCGACGGGATAGCCCCACCGTGGCGTCACCGGGCGTCCGTCGACCATGGCGTCCATCCAAGTGAGCGCCCAAGGTCCTTGGTCTACGAAGAGGAAGCCCTGAGGATCCACGTGCACGCGGGCGTCCGCTTCCCCTATGATGCGCTCGATCAAATCGAGGCATGCCTCCTGAAGAGCTCCCAATCGGCGGCTCCGGGTCCGTCTTGACGTCAGGGCCGTCGCCCAGACGAACAAGAGCGAGGCGTCGATCGCGTTTGCATTGGCCGGGACATCACCGCTCTTCGGGATATTCGGAACCAACCCGTTTTCAAGGCGTTCGGCCAACGACTCGAGGATGGCCAATGCGTCACTGGCCCTATCTCTGGCGAGACACAAGCCTGGAAGCGAGATCAGAGCATCACGAGACCACTCGCCAAACCACGGATACCCGGCGATCACACCGGTCCCATCTCCTTGGAGCTTGACCAGGTATGCGTCGGCAGCATCGTCGAGCTCCTCTAGGAACGAACGTCCGCCGCTCGGAAGAGAGGTCAGCACTTGTGGGTCGGGGCTCCGCGTGGGTGTCGTCCCGAGCCGGACACTCAACGAAGTGTCGCGGTCGATCGTGATGCAAAACTCTCCAGGCGTGAAGAAGTCCTCGGTGTCTTCGTAGCCGCGGGCGTTTTCCCATTCGTAGTGGACGCCCTCGTACCAGTGGCCGTCTCTCCGGAACGTGCCCCGGGCGCCGTGAAGGCTGGTCACGAGCGGAGGAACGTTTTTGTAGGGTCGCATCGTCGCCTGCAGGAAGCCCGCGTCATCGACGTCGACTTCTCCATTCAAGAACGGATTCGCGAAAGTGAGCTTGTGAATCGGGCGGCATCGAATCAAAGGGCGCAACCTGAGTTGGACCGGCTCGGTGATGCCTTCTACCGAATAGCGAAGCCAGACCGCGTCGGCGCCATCTTCCAGCCAAAGCTCGCGGATCACGTCAAGACCGGCAAAATGGTAAGTCCACCTCGGTTGCGGATCGAACTCCACCAGGTACTGAACTCCATTCGGCTCGACCGCGTTTCCCCAGTCGTAGCTGTGAAGCGCGAAGGTTTCGCCGCCCACTTCGAACCATTCCTCGAGCTCCGCGACGAGGTTGAGTGGCTCACCAATGCCGGGCTCGCGCACGGTGAGAAGGCTATGGTATTTGCGTCGCGGGCGGCGATCGATCGTTCCCATCGCGAAGGAGCCACCGGCATTCGTGCACAGCCACTCCGCATCGGGCGCAGCCTGCGAGACCTGCGTTTCCTCCGAGGCATCATCGCTCGATGCTCGGGTGCGGAGCCCTGTGGGGCTGTCGGAGCGAGTTGGAAACCAATTTGGGAGAATCACACTACCACTCACCGGCCCAGGACATTAGCTGGGGCCAGACACAACCCCTAAGCAGGAGGTATGCCAAAGCCTGACGCGAACCCTCGCGCCACGCCGTCACAACCTGCCAACAATATCACTGTGGCCGCGCATTGCATGCGGCTCTCGACGTTTTCGACGCAACTTGTGCGGGCAAGCCCCATCACGCACGGGCTTCGTGCCAGGCTCGCTCCAGGCTCTCCTGGTCGTCGGGGTGCGCAATCGACATCAGGAGCTCTGCACGCTCGCTGAGGGTCTTCCCGTAGAGGTCGACAGCGCCATTTTTCGTCACGACGAATTGCACGTGGGCACGCGTCGTCACCACCCCCGCTCCCGGTCGAAGGATTGGCACGACGCGTGGTACACCTTTTTGGGTGTGGCTCGACAGCGCGCCGAAGCGGTGGTGGCCTTTGAGCGCGGCCAATATCGCGTCGGGAACGGCACCAATCCCCATTTGAAGACGTATGTAGATGAATCAGCTCGACGTTCCGAAGGCGCTTGGCTTGCTCGACCTACTCCCGGTCGTTCCCCAAGTCGGGTGTCTCTGGTTCTTTGCTGGTCAACGCCGGTGCGACATCGACCAAGGTGTGGCACTGGCTGCACGCCGAGAGGAGCTGCCCAAAAATCTCTGCTTGACCGCGACTCGTCGGCTTGGCCTCGCGAGGCTCCCCAGGGCCCGGGACATAATCGTCTTCCGCGGTGCTTCCCTCGACCGCGGCCGAGAAGGCCAGATCATGGACCTCGTAGGCCAGACGAGTCGTTCCCGGGGGACTTTCGGCGTCCGGTTTCTGCGGACCATGAAGAGGCGCCTCGGCCAAGACACGGGCGGCCCTTTGGAAAGTCTTTGGAGAGTCGCTCAGTAGCGCCTCCCACATTCGCTCTACGGCCCAGTAATGCCGTCTCATGTGCATTGTGAGGTCGTCTCCATGCGGAGCAGGGTCGAGCTTGATCGGCGGTCCTCGGTCGAGGGCGTGGTGGCACTGCCCGCATGCATACGACAACCGAGCAAACGCCATGCAGGCCTCCTCGAGGTCACTACCCTCGCGTACCTGTTCGGCAAGCTCCTTCGTGATGCGTGCGTATTCTTTGCCCTGTTCGGGGAACGGCACGTGCTCCATGAAGAATGCAAGCTTCCGCATCGACTGCCGGGCCACTGGGAGGTCGCCTCGAATTAGTGCGTTCCTCGCCACAATCGAAAGTTGTGCATGATCGGCCATGACCTGATCGAAATTCGCTGGGAGTTCCGCCGCGGAGAGATCCTCGACCCCGACCTCGTTCTTCGAGCCGCATTCGCAACTGCCGAGCGCCGCCAGCCAGAGACTCAGTAAGACGATCCGCCCGATCATGATGCGCGTATGATGCCCTTTAGCGACGCATATTCAAGTTGGGTCTCTCAGCCCTCCTGATGGGTCAGCAGTAGCGGAATCTCGCTGTCGTGGAGGAGCCGCCTCGCAACGCTGCCGATCAGGAGGCGCTCGATGCCGCTCTTTCCGGTGGTGCCCGCGCAGATCAGGTTCGCCCCTACGGTGTCGGCCACTTTGAGGATCCCCGCAGTCGGATCCCCCGTCACCAAGTGCGTCTGGATGGCTTGCGCGTCGATTGAAAAAAGCTCTTTTGCATCGTCTTTGAGCATCTCTTCGAGCCCCCGGTGCAGGGCCTGGCGACGCTTCTCGGCGGCCTCACCGACGACGGCTCCTCGATCTGTGTATTCGCCCCAGACATCGAGGTAACTGTGCACGAGGTGGAGGGATCCGTGGCAAACGCCATGGATCCCGCGTGCGACCTCGGCTGCGCGTTTCGACGGCGCCGAAAAGTCGTAGGCGATGACGATCGAGCTCGGGACGCTGCCGCCCTTGGGAGGGACGACGATGATCGGTGTGTGCACGGTCTTGAGGACTCGCTCGGTAACGCTGCCGTACATGAACTTCGAAACGCCGCTCCGACCATGCGTGCCTACGACGACCAAGTCGACGTCGTGCTCTTTGGCATAGTCGCGAATGACCTCGTGGACCGTCCCTTCGCGGATCACCGTGAAGTGCTCCACTCCCGCTTCGTCGATCGTTTGAGACTGCTTGTCGAGAGCCTCTTGTGCGTCGTTGAGGATGCGGGTGACGGCCTCCGGGCCTGGGCTGTATGAGAGATCCATCAGCAGATAGTTCGGGATGACCGGCGTGTGCAACAGATGCAGCTTTGCCGAGCATTGCTTTGCGAGCGCGATCGCGTAGTCGAGAGCGAGGTTCGCATTTTGGGAGAAATCGGTGGGGACCAGGATTTGATTGATCTGCATTTCCAGTCTTCCGTTCGATCGCTAAAGGTACCCCTTAGCCGCCGAAAGTGTCGGTCGGCATCAGGCTATCCCGAAGAAGCTTCTCGTTCACATAGTGCTTCTCTTCTTCCTCGATGTCCTTGCGCAGCATCTGTGCGAGATCGGCGACGCCCTTTTCGATCTCGGTGGGAGCTCGCGCATCGAGGATCGCATGTACCAAACGGTCGAGGTGCGCTCGTTGTTCGGCATGTTCGGCGTGGAGGTGGCGTGCTCGTTCAGGTCCGAAGCCGTCGGCTTCGCTGATTGCGGGCACCATGTGGGTTTCCTCGAAAGTCATGTGAAGCTCGAGAATGCCTCGTAGGGCATACGCCGCGCGTTTGACGCGGTCTGCCTCTTGCTCGCCCTCCCGTAGTTGTCGTGCACCGACTTCTAGTTCCGAAAGCATCTGTTCGATCTCGCGGTGTTGGGTCAGAACCTTCTGACGAATCTCGGAGGGCATTAACGTGTCGTCGCTCATGTCATCCTCCCTTGACCAAATATTGTGCAAGGACTGCGCCAGAGAGGTTTAGCAGGATTTGTCGCAACCCGGTACGCAACTTCTGCGTGGCTTTGGAATCTTTCGCAGAACATTCGCGTTTTTGGATATGCTTTCTGCTCGAATTCCGCTGCCCCGAATGGCACGGAGCTTGATAGACGGAGGGTGAGCTCATGGACCAACCCAAAACGATTCTCGTCGGCACCGACTTCTCCGACATTTCCGATGAAGCCCTTCGAACAGCGGCGCTTTATGCCAAAACGTTTGACTCGCGGGTGCTGGTCGCTCACGTGTTTGATCCGACCCCCAATGTGCCGCCCGTCGTTTGGTCGCGGCCCGATCTCCTCGAACGAAGTATTCGTGTCGAAATCGAAGAGGCGATTCGAGAAACGCTCAGTGGAAAGACCGCGTCGCTCCTCCAGGATATCCCCGAGGTCGAGCTGAGTGTGGTTCAGCACCCCTCCGCGGGCCGCGCTCTTTGCGAGATCGCCGAAGACGAAGGTGCCGATCTTCTGATCTTGGGATCTCACGGTCGAAGCGGGCTGTCCCGAGCCTTTCTCGGGAGCGTTGCGGAAAAGGTCGTGCGTCACGCCCCGTGCCCCGTGCTGGTCGTGCGTGAACGGCGAAAAGAAAAGAAAGGTGGTGAATAGCCCATGTCGCTCATTCCGCGATTGGTCGTGGCCTATGACTTTTCGGATCCCGCACGGCGTGCCTTCGAGCTCGGCGTATTCATGGGTCGACAGCTGGATGCGGAGGTTCATGTGATCACCGTGCTCGACCCAGGCGACGAGAAAAGTGCATCGAAAACCACGCGCAAGCTCGAGGATCTTCGAAAGCTCCTCGAAATGCAGACCCGGGGCGCCGTGAAGAGCGACGACCTTCGGATCGAGTGTCATGCTTTAGCCGGCGACCCCGCCGAGGCGATCGTGGCCAGGGCTCGAGAAATCGACGCGCCACTGATCGTGTGCGGGACGACTGGCAAAGGAGCTGTCGCGCGAACTCTTCTGGGGAGCGTCTCTCACGAGCTCGTCCACCGAAGTGGCGCTATCGTCATGTCGGTGCCTTAGAATACGCAGTGCTTGCGCGACGTGCTTCTGTAAACGCACAAAATGCAGGGATTCGTGTAGAACAGACGAGGATATGCTCCTGACCGCTGGTACGCTCCTTGCTCATCTTCCCAAGCGCATATGTCTGTGGAACACACCGATGCGATTCAGGATTCTTTCGGCCCATCGATGCCATCGGCGGAGCCCCGAAGTCGAGAGCGCCAGATGATTCCCCGAGAGCACGGCGCTTACGCAGAGCTCTTGTTTCCGATGGTGGCTGTGTTCCTGGGAGGCTCACCGACCACCTCTTCGTGGTTGCTGGCGATCGCCGGGCTTGCATGCTTCATCATGAACGAGCCGCTTCTCGTGCTATTCGGCCAGCGGGGCGCGCGGACACAGCGTGAACAGAGTGGCCGCGCGCGTCGAGCGCTGACTCTGTTGATGTTGGTCGCGATCGCTGCTGGCATTCCGGGGCTGTGGCTGGCTCCGCAGCTGGCTCAATACTTGGTTGTCTTGCCCTTGCTACTCGGAGTTGGCGTCATGATGATGGCCATTCAAGGGCTCGAGCGTAGCGGGATGGGTGAGACGATGGCTGCCGCGGCTTTATCGTCCGTCGCGCTGCCGCTTGGGCTTGCGTCAGGGTTGAGCATGCTTGCATCGTCGGCCGTGGCGGGGATTTGGCTGGTGACATCGCTCTTGGGGACGTCCGTCGTACGGCTTACCGTCGCGCGCACGCGGGCCAAGACCGACGAAGAGCTTCGGCGCGTTCGCGCCGCGAGGGTGCTGCTCATTCTCGTGTGTCTCGCCGTGATCGGGGTCGGCGCCGCAGCGCCTCTCGCCCCGCGTGGATGGATCCTGACGGCGGCGCTCCCTGTCGCGGTCGTCGTCGCGGCGATCGCCGTGGCTCGCCCGACGGCGCGCAGTCTACGAACGATCGGCTGGGGTCTCGTCCTCGCCAATGTCTGCACCTTGGTGGCGGTCGTAGCCGCCCTGAAGCTGATTCAGGATTTCCAGGCCGTGAAATCGACCCTACCGTTCCCCATGTTCTAGGGGGTGCTGTTAAAGAGAGGAGAGTTTCGTGCTCGCAAAAGACATCATGACTGAAAACCCGGTGACTGCGACCGAGCTCATGTCGGTCGCCGAAGCGCTTGGGCTACTCTACGAGCTCGATGTTCGGCACCTGCCCGTCGTACGCGGCAGCGAGCTGGTCGGGATCATCAGTGATCGAGATCTTCGAGGTTTCTCCGGGACAGACGATGAAGGAGAGATCGAAGCCCTCGAAAGTGCACGCACTGTGACCGTAAGCACGTTCATGAACACCAGCCCCGTCAAGGCCAGCCCCGAGACCTCCGCCCGCGAGCTAGTGGAGCTCATGTTATTGCATCGTGTGGGCGCCATTCCCGTCGCGGATGCCGACACAGGCGACTTGCTCGGCATCGTGAGCTACGTAGATCTGTTGCGCGTGCTCCAGGAGACGTTGGAACCTGCGTGAAGCTGATCACCACTCATGAGACCGCCGATTTCGACGCGCTGGCATCTTGTGTGGCTCTTCGGAAGCTTTATCCAGGTGCGGAGATCGGCATTGGCGGTGGGGTCGCGCCCAATGTTCATCAGTACTTGGCCTTACACGGCAATCGTTTTCGTACCGAACGCTGCCGAGATGTCGACCTTTCCGACGTCGATCTGTTGATCGTGACCGACGTCCGACGAAGAAGCAGGCTCCATCACATCGAAGAAGTTCTCGAGCGTGCGACCCGGACACCGAGGAGCGTCCGCATCGTCGTCTGGGACCACCACCCTAGCGCGCCGGATGACTTGCAGTCGGACGAAGAGCACGTCCAGCCCGTCGGCGCCGTGACGACCCTCGTCGTCGAGGAGCTCGCGGCGCGAAGCGCCGACATCGACCGTGAAGAGGCGACGCTTTTTTCGCTCGGGATTCACGAAGACACCGGCTCGCTCGCGTACTCTCGAACGAGCTCACGAGACGCCACTGCGCTCGCATGGCTCCTTGGTCACGGGGCACGGCCGGGGCTACTACAGCGGTTTCTTCGACCGCCGCTCGACGTCGTAGAACGTTCGCTTCTAATTTCGATCGTCGATGGAATCGAGGAAGTTCCCGCGTTCGGGACTCGCATCGGGGTTTCCGCACAGGAGATCGAGGAGGCGCCGGCCGAGCTCGCGCGCGTGACCACCGAAGCGTTTCGGATGATCCCACACGACGCCCTGTTTTGTGTCTACCGACTTCCAAACGGCAAGATGCACATCATTGGGCGGTCGCAATCCGATGCCGTCACGGTGGGTGGCGTCCTGGGGGAGCTCGGCGGCGGTGGCCATTCCGGGGCTGGGTCGGCGGTCGTTCGGGAGGGTTCGCTCGCAGACGTGGTAACTCGCCTTCACACTGCGATCGAAAAGACCTGCCGCCATCCCGAGGTCGTTCGCGACCTCATGTCGAGTCCCGTACGCACCGTGACCCCGAGAATGCCTCTCCGCGAGCTCGCGCACTCCCTTCACGAATGGGGGCACGCCGGCGCGCCCGTCATGGAAGCCGGAAAGCTCGTCGGCATGATCTCTCGACGCGACATCGAACGGGCGAAGCGCGACGGGCGCGATTCACTCACGGTTGCGAGCTGCATGGCGCATCCCGTCCATACCATCGCCCCGGACACCCCGCTGAGCGAAGCACTCAAGCAGATGAAGGCTCACAATATCGGAAGGCTGCCCGTTCTGGAGGGGGCGAGAATCGTCGGAATCCTGTCTAGGGAGGATGTGCTCGCCTACCTCTACGAGGAATGAGAGCTTTCCGTCCATTTCAATTGGATCTATACGCCTCTCAAAGGAGGGCCTATGCGCGAAGAAGGGATCTACATCGCCGCGTTCCTCGTGTGCTTGGCGGCGTTCGGTTGCACCTCCAAGAAGGCCGCGCCCGCCGAACTTGAACAGGCCGCCGCAGAGCCTACCGCCGAGCCGGAGGCAGCTCCCTCCGAGCCGGTTGCTGTCAAGGATCCTGTGGTCGAAGCCGAAGAAATTTTCAACGCGCGCTGCGTAACCTGTCACGGAGAGAAAGGCAAAGGAGATGGGCCCGGCTCCGCGGCCCTCAACCCGAAGCCCCGCGACTACACATCTGTAGAGTGGCAGAAATCCGTCACGGACGAGCATATCAAGACGATCATCATCGGGGGTGGGACCGCGGTCGGTCTGAGCCCGCTCATGCCCCCGAATCCCGATCTCACCGACAAGCCAGAAGTGGTGGCAGCGCTCGTCGCCGTCGTCCGGAACCTCGGCGACGAGTAAGAGTCCCATGGTAGTCTTCGCTTATGCCGATACTGGTAGGGTGCCTTGCGCTCGCAACCCCACGATTCGCGATCGTCTTGGTCGTTCTCTTAAGTGATTACATCGGGCGTGCCTACGAAACGACCTTGTGGCCACTCCTCGGCTTCTTCTTCATGCCGCTGACGACGCTAGGGTATGCGTTTGCGATGAATAGCAACGGCTCGGTCGACGGGATGTATCTCGTGATCGTCGTCGTTGCGGTACTCCTCGATCTTGGGCTGGTCGGTGCGGGCTCCAAGACGCGTTGGCGAGACTGAGCGCGGGTCTTCAATCCTCGTGCGTTGTGTGCCGCCCAAAGGGTTAGGGTCGCGAGATCTGTCGCAATGGGATCGGGCTTCCTGAAGGGTCGGTCGATCATGTAGGCTCTGAGATCAATCGGAGGCACGCATGACCCTTCAAGGAACGATGCTCTCGAACATCGAGGGCTGGGCGAGAACCAAAGGCAGCGCGAAAGCGCTTTACGACCTCAACGCCGACGGCACGTGGAAGAGCACGACGTGGGCGGAGGTTTGGGCGGACGTTCGGCGAGTCGGCAAGGGGCTGCTCTCTCTCGGCCTCGAGCCCGGGGGCTGCGTCGCGATCGTTGGCAAGAACCGACCTGACTGGGTGGTCTGCCAGCACGGCATCAATGCCGCCCAAGGGATCCCAGCTCCGCTCTACACGACGCTCCTGCCCGATCAAATGGCGTACATCATCGACAACGCGCAGGCGAAGATCGTCATCTGCGACGAGCAAGACCAGCTGGACAAGTACCTCACGATCGCGAGTGGCGACAGCACGATCGAGCACATCATCACGATGGACGACCTCGGCTCCAACGATCCGCGTGTGCATACGCTAGCGGAGTTGATGAAGCTCGGGGATACCGTGGACGATTCGGAGCTCGACAGACGGCTTGCTGCGGTCGACAAAGACGACGTCGCGTTGCTCATCTATACCTCCGGAACCACCGGACTTCCCAAAGGTGCCATGCTGACCCATCGCGGGATCGAGCTCATCGGCAAGGCGGTCAAGGCCGTGTTTCCGACACTCGTCGAGCGCGAAACACGGTACGTGAGCTATCTCCCGTTGTGCCATGCCGCCGAGCAAGGGATGCTCAATTTTTCCGGGCTCACGATCGGTTGTGAGGCCTATTTCTGCCGCGACCTCACGCAGATCAAGGACTACCTGGTCAAGGTACATCCCACGATGTTCCTCGCCGTGCCGCGGGTGTGGGAGAAGTTCGAAGCTGCGCTTCGCGGGAAGATGGCAGAGACCACCGGAATCAAAGCGAAGCTGGCCAGCTGGGCCAGGGAAACCGAGCTGGCTGCGTTCAAGCGAGAGTCCGCCACGGGGCGTCCGGTTTCGACCCTTTCGCGTCGGCTCGCCAACAAGCTCGTGATTTCTAAGATCAAGGAGGCGCTCGGATTGGATGCCTTGGACATCGCCGTGAGTGGCGCGGCGCCGATTTCGACGTCGACCCTCGAGTTCTTTGCGTCGATCGGCATTCCGATTCACGAAGGATACGGAATGACGGAGACGACAGCGTTCGCCTCGGTGCAGCCGTACCTCGAACCGAGGTTTGGCACGATCGGCAGGCCGCTCCCGGGCGTCGAGGTGAAAATCGCGGACGATGGCGAGATCCTGCTCAGGGGCGAGAACATGGTGAAGGGCTACTTCCGGCTTCCTGACAAGACAGCAGAGCTCTACACCCAAGACGGTTGGCTGCAGACCGGGGATCTCGGCCGCATCGACGATCAGGGCTTCATTTTGATCACGGGACGAAAGAAGGATCTGATCATCACGGCGGGGGGAAAGAATGTCGCCCCAGCCGAGATGGAAGGGTACCTGCAGGCGATTCCCGGGGTAGGGCAAGCGGTGGTCGTAGGCGACCGCCAGCCGTTTCTCTCAGCGCTCATCGTGCTCGACCCCGAGGCGTTGCCAGCGCTTGAAGAGGCTTCGGGCATTTCTAACCTGGCCGACGTCGCGTCCGCAGCGAAAAACCCCGACGTGAAGCGTTTCATCGAGGAAGAGATGCAAAAAGTCTGTAACGCCAAGGTAGCCCGTTACCAAACCATCAAGAAAATTCACATCTTGCCCACGGTCTTCAGCGTCGACGGCGGCGAGCTGACCCCAACTCTGAAGGTAAAGCGAAATATCGTGAACGAGAAGTATGCCAGGGAGATCGACGCGTTTTACGCGGGGGGGACTGTGCAGCAGCAGGCCAGGGCTTAGGGACAGGAGTAGGGCCGTATGGGAAAGCCGGTTTGCGTGGTCATTGGGATTGGGCCGAAGAATGGGCAGGCGTTTGCTTCTCGGTTTGCCAAAGAGGGGTACGCGGTCGCGCTTCTCTCTCGTTCGACCGACTACTCGAGTGGCCTCGCCAAAGAGCTCGGCGGCAAAGCCTATGCGTGCGACGTCACCGACCCGGCGGCGATCAAGAATGCCTTCGCCCAGGTGCGCAACGACCTAGGCGATGTCGATGTCCTTCTCTACAACGCCGGGTCGGGGCAGTTCGGCACGTTCGAAACCGTTCCGGATGAGGAGTTCGAAAAGGGTTGGCAGATCAATGTGCGCGGGCTTCTGCAGAGCACCCGCGAAGTGGTAGGGCCCATGCGAAAGAGGGGAAAAGGCACCATCATCGTCACCGGCGCCACTGCATCCCTTCGCGGAAAGCCGTTTACCGCCGCCTTCGCATCGGCTAAAGCCGCCCAACGCAGCTTGGCTCAATCGTTTGCCCGCCAGCTAGGGCCCGAAGGGATCCACGTCGCGTTGGTGATCGTCGACGGCGGCATTGGGACCGATGAGCAGACGGGTGACGAAGGCACTCATTTGAGGCCCAGTGACATCGCCGAGACGGTGTACCACCTCGCAACGCAGCCCAAGTCGGCATGGTCATTCGAGGTGGACGTCCGGCCCTTCAAAGAAAACTGGTAGCGGAGCGGGTGAAGGGATTCGAACCCTCGGCCTCGACCTTGGGAAGGTCGCACTCTACCACTGAGTTACACCCGCGACTGAAAGCGAGGCCTAGCTTTGCCGGGACCACGCGTCAAGCGCGGCAGCGCCAGCGCCGCCAGCATCTCCGACACTGACACTGGCGCGGGCGCTGATGCGGGCGCTGTCACTAACGCTGGCCCTAACACTGCCTCCTAACGCGTATGGACGAGCGGCAAGCCATTCGTTCCGACCGGAATGTAGACCGTCGTATGGTTGGGTGCGTTCGCCATAGTCCGCTGCGCTTCGATCGCTTCGTGCTGTAAGTAGTTCGAGGTGAGCGTCTCGTTGATGATCTTCTGCGCCTCTGCGATACCTTTGGCCTCTTCGATTCGAATCTCCGCGTCGCGCTGGGCAATCTCTCTTTGCGTTGCCTTCTCCTCGAGCAGCTGCTTTGCCGCGAGCTTCTTTTCGACTGCCTGCGAAACGACCGGCGGATAGTCGATGTTTCCAACGGCGAGCCGGACCACCAAGAACGGGGTCTTCTCGAGGTACGTATCGAGCGCCGTCTGTATCTTCTTAGCGATGGTTTCACGCTCCGCCTTGAGCTCTCGGCTCGCATACTCCTGAACGGACTCGCGAACGATCGTTCGAAACGGCTCTTTCAGGAACCGCACGTACCAGTTTCCGGCGCCAAACTCCTCGACTACTGCCTGGACCTGGCCTTGCTCGACCTGAAGAACGGCGTGGACCCGGAAGGCCACATTGAGATCGTCCTTCACGAGGATGCTGAACTCCTCGGTGTAGGTCGTCGGCCGCGTGTCGACGTTGATGATACGGTTTCGAAAGGCGCTGACGCCATAGTTGCCGGGTCCCTTGACCGCGCCACGAAACCCACCCTCGCCGATCATACGAGGGTCTTCAAAGACATAGCCCTCGTGTCCGGCTGGGGCGTGAGGATTGGTACAGCCGGCGACTCCGAAGCCGGTTGCCGTCAAGACCAAGGTGAAAAGGGCGATGATTGGGCCGCGCATGATTGCCTCCTTTACGTTATTCGTGTGATATTTATATATGTGTATATATTAGTATGGCGTCAATAATAATTCGACATATTCATATGATTTGGTATATACTCACACACAAATCCCGAGAGGAGGGGCGATGACCGAGGCTTTCCGGCGAATCAGCCTGATGATTCGCGAAGACCAGCACGAGCATCTCGCTGAATTAGACATCAATATGAGCGGCCTGGTTCGGAGCCTGATCGACGACCACCTCAGTGAATCGAAGATCACGCTTGCTGTCTCTCCGGAGACCGCCGACCTCTATCGGGAGATCGTTTCAAACACGGGTAGCACCGACGCGGACATCGAGCCCCATCTACGAGCAGCGCTCAAGAGCATGTTGAAGGATCGCATCGCCCGCATGGAGAAGCTCCACCGAACGATCAAGTAGTGTCAGCAGCATCAGTGCTTGATCTGCGTCAACCGGTGACTCGGGCCAGGCCGCCACCGATGGGGGCTTCGTCGGCCATGACCGGGGCTGTGTTTGCCGAGACATGGGCCCGGTTAGAATCGTCTTTTACGCCGAAGCTACCGCTGGCTCCGCCCCCATAGCCGGCGGCCTGGCCCGAGTCACCTACTCCTCGAGAACGGGATCAGCGCCAGGACGGTTGTAGGATCCCTAGTCTGCACAGGGGCTTCTACGTGTGTTCATACTCTGCGCCTCCGTGATAGATTCGAGCCCAGGGACGATAGGTAGGGAAGAGCGTAAGCGCCAGTGTCGGTGGTTACCAGGGATCGATGCAGGGTCGCTTCTTGCCTTTGCGTCGCTCTGGCCGCGGCGCCGCTCGCAGTGCGCTCATGATCCATTTTCTGGAATCGACCGGGTCGATCACGGCGTCGATTTCGAACTGTGCGGCCATGTTGGTGGCCTTGCCCATGTCGTAGGCCATCGCGACCATGTTTTGGTAAGCCTGCTCGCGTTGCTCAGGGTCTTCGATCGCCGCGAGCTCCTTTCGATAGCCGAGCTTCACGGCCCCCTCGAGCCCCATGCCTCCGAACTCGCCCGTCGGCCATGCCACGGTGAATCTCGGTGCCTTGAAGCTGCCGCCCGCCATCGATTGAGCTCCGAGGCCGTAGCCTTTTCGCAGCACGATCGTGAAAAACGCAACTTCGAGGCTCGCGCCGATGACGAACATGCGAGCTGCTCGGCGAACCATCGCCGCGGCCTCCACCTCGGGGCCGACCATGAAACCCGGGGTATCGCAGAGAAACAGAAGAGGGATATCGAAAGCGTCGCAGAGCTGCATGAAACGGCTGGCCTTGTCGGCTGCCGCTCCGTCGATAGCGCCGCCGAGATGTGTCGGGTCGTTGGCGATAATCCCGAGAGGACGCCCCTCGATCCTCGCGAGCGCGGTGACCATCGCGAGACCGAAGCCCCCGCGGAGCTCTAGAACCGAGCCGGTATCGGCTACGGTGTCGATCACCGTCCGGATGTCGTAAACGCGCAGTCGATTTTCGGGGATGGCAGCGCGCAAACGACGTTGGTCTCCGTGCTCCCAGCTTCCGAGCGCGCCCTGAAAAAAGGCGAGGTATTTCTTCGCTGCCGCGACCGCTTCGGCCTCGTCATCGACGAGCACATCGATGACTCCATTTGCGAATTGGACGTTCGACGGTCCGATCTCTTCGGGCTCGAATACGCCGAGGCCGCCACCCTCGATCATCGCGGGTCCGCCCATGCCGATACTGGAGTCCTTCGTTGCGATCACGACATCACAGCAGCCGAGCAGGGCAGCGTTCCCTGCAAAGCAGCGGCCCGAGTTGATCCCTACCAGCGGCACCAAACCCGAAAGCTCGGCGAAATACTGAAACGCGCGGCAATCGAGGCCCGCAACCTGCGTGCTGTCCGTGTCTCCCGGCCTCCCACCACCGCCTTCGGAAAAGAGCACGACCGGAAGCTGTAGCGTCTCCGCGAGCTCGAACATCCGGTCCTTCTTGTAGTGATTCATGACGCCCTGAGTACCAGCCAGCACGGTGTAGTCGTAGGACATCACGACGCAGCGGGTCTCGGCATCGCTGAACGAGGCGCCGTTGACATCCCCCAAGCCCGCGACGAGCCCGTCCGCGGGCGTCCGTGCGATCAGTTCTTGGACGGACCGACGCTGGCGTTGTGCGGCGATCACCAGCGCGCCGTATTCGACGAAGGTGCCGGGGTCGACTAGGTCTTCCAGGTTCTCACGCGCCGTTCGCTGTCCCGTTTTGCGTCTCCGCGCAACGGCTTCGGGACGGTTTGCATCGAGCCCCATCTCGTGACGCGCCCGAAGCGCTGCGAGATCCTCGCGGATTTCGTCGAGGTCGATCTGCGTCTCCGCCGCATGCGCCTCTTCAAGCGCATCGCGTTCCTCCAACCGTAGCAAGACTTCGCCTTTGGCCACGGTCGCTCCTTCCTCAGTCGAGATCGACGAAACGACGCCTGCCCGGTCCGCAGAGATGACGTGTTCCATCTTCATCGCCTCGAGGATCACCAGCGACTGCCCCTTCTTCACGACTTCGTCCTCGGAAACGGTGAACCGAACGACGACACTCTGCATGGGAGCCGTGACTGTGCGCATTGGGGAAGGTTTGACCGAAGTCAGACAAAACGCCAGCGTCAGTCTGGGGCGGGCCTTGGGCCGTAAACTTTGGTCCGCACTGCTCTCGCGGCGTCGACGATCCCTAGGCCTCCGCTGCTCAGCAGCTTGCCATCGATCTCCACGATTCCGGGACGCCCCTCGGCGCATGCTCTGAGCTCGCCTAGTGCAGACAGCGCGCATAGCTGCTCTCCGGTCCCAGTCCCGGTAACGATCAGCGGCGGATCGAGCTTCAGCAATTGTTCCATGCTGTAGTTCGGCCATCGCTCGTACTCGCCGGCCGCAATATCGACGATGCCGGCGTAGGATAAGACGTCGTGGTAGCTCGAGCCGCTGGTGCCGCCGTAGATCCGATTGCCAACGACGGTCGCGTAGAGTCCACGCTTCCGTTTTGCAGCAGGGACGTCGCTGGCGATCGCGTCGAGGTCTTCTTTGAGTTGCTCGGCGAGCGCCGCGCCGCGTTCGGGGTGGCCCACGAGGTTTGCGAGTGTATCGATGTTCTCAAAAAGGCTGCTGAGCCCATCGATAGAGCCGAAGTCGAATACACGGACGCCGGCCTCGCGTAATCGCTCGACGTGTCGCGGGTCGGTGAGGTTGTGTGCCAGTACCAAGTCAGGGTCGAGGGTCAGGATCTGCTCGATGTCGGTGACTAGCTCGATCGTCCCCTTGCCCTGGTACCGGTAGCTTCGGACGCCTTCGCGCTGGCTATATCCCGTGAAGGCCACGATGCGATCGGGCTCGCAAAGCTCTAAAAGAAGCTCGTCGGCGACGGGGCTCGCCGAGGCGATGCGTTGGTAGTCCTGGGGCGCAAAAACGAAACCGGACGCATCTCGAACCAGACGCAGAGCAGAGCTCTCCGCCTCCCTGCTCGTCGGCGATGCCTCTCCCCACGGCACGATCGTGACCGCGATGGCGAGCGCGCCGGTCAGCGCAGCGAGGTTGATCAAGGCCGTCCGCACTCTCCTGCGATATCGCACGGGGCAGCGGGATCAAGGCGGCGCAGGGTGCCCCCTACAAGTGATAGACTATGCCGCTGGAGGTCACATGGCGCACTGGAAGCATCGAGACGAATCGAAGTGGAAAAGCTTCGAGTTCAATCAGCCCTACGCGAAGGGCCTCAAGCGACTCAAGGAAGATGTGCTCGCGAAGACCGACTTCGACCCTGCAACCCTGTGGCAGTGGGGGACGATGCAGGCGATGGCGCTCATCGAGATGCTCAAAGAGAACGAGCGGACGTTTGGTGAAGCCGGCCAGCAGGCGGCGTACCGGGCTCTTCGTAAGACGGGCTACGACGTAGGCCGGCAGATCCTCGACGGCACGACCATCCCTGAGGACATGACCGATACGGAGTTCACGTCGTTCTACGCGACCGTGATCAACCGCATCGCGTACGCATCGTTGGAAGACCCGAAGATCGACCACGAAGGACAAGCGAGCTTCCACATCCTGTGGTGCCCACATCAAGATCATTACGAGGCGTTTGACTGCCGGGTACAACGGTACTTCGTCCAAGGCATGATCGACGCAGCCCAAGACCACGCCGACCGCTTCGGATTCCAGGTTCGGTTCGATTCCACCATCCCGGCTGGTGCGGAGACGTGTCACTTCACGATGTGGCAAGCGGATGAGCAAGAGCGTGAACAATGGGAGCTCCTGACCGAAAAGCTCGAAAAGAAGGCACTCCAAATCGTCCAAGAAGAGCCTAGGTGATAGTGGGGGGGTGGTGGGGCGGGACCAATTGAGGCCGCAGGCCGTCTAGCCGGGCAGCCGAAAACTCAAAACGTTCTCTTCGTCCATCTCTACACCATAGACGTCGCGGATCGGTTCTGCTGAGATGACGTCGGCCGTCACGCCTTGATGGGTCAGTAGGCCGTCTTTGAGCAAGATCGCGCGATCGGTGAATCGGGCGGCGTCGTCGAGCCGGTGGAGCACGGCCACGATGCAATATCCGCTTGCTGCGAGCTCTCTCAACAATCGGAAGAACGAAAGAGCGTGCCGTATGTCGAGCGACGCGGTCGGTTCGTCGAGGAGGATCAGCTTGGCTTCCGTGGCCAGCGCCCGAGCGAGCAAAACGCGACGCCGTTCGCCCCCCGAAAGCCGAGTGAAGGACCGTTTTCGTAGGTGCGTGACGTCGACCACTTCCATAGCGTGCTCGACGGCTGAATGGTGGCTGTGTCTGTCTGTGCGCAAGCTATACCGAGCCTGCTGCACGACGTGCTCCACTCGGAAAGGGCTAGCGAGCAACGAAACCTGGGGCACGTACGCGAGAAGGCGCACTCGATCGGACCGGTGCAGCTTGTTGAGATCCTGGCCTGCCACCTCGATTCTGCCCCCGTGCGGAAGAAGTCCGGCGACCGCCTTGAGCAATGTCGTCTTGCCGGCGCCGTTCGGACCCAGCACCGCGGTTATGGTGCCGTACTGCGCCTGAAACGAGATGTCGTGCAGTACTCGTCGCGAGCCGAGCGTCACCTGAACGCGCTCGGTTCGTACCGCGGAATCACCCATCGTAGGCCTCCCGTTGCATCCGGAGGAGCAACCAAAGAAACAAGGGCGCGCCGATGAGACCGGTCACGATACCGAGTGGGATCTCCGAGCGTCCGGGCACGACGCGGCCAAGTGCATCGCATGCGATCAGGAAGGCTCCACCGAGGAGGGCTGCGCTCGGCACCAACCGGCGGTGCTCGGCCCCGACAATCGGTCGAAGCGCGTGTGGCACGATGAGCCCGACGAACGCGACCCCGCCGCCCAGCGACACTGCCGCGCCGGTGAGAACCGCCACCCATACTACGACCCATCTTCGAGTCGCTTTGACGTCGACGCCCAGGCTTGCCGCCTCTTCCTCCCCGGAAAGCATCACGTCGAGCGCATGCCCCCAACCCCAAATCGCAACCGTGCCCCCGATGATCAACGGAAGCGCAAACAACACATGTCGCGCACCCGCCCCACTGACGCTTCCAAGCGACCAGGCCACCATCGTGCGCCCGAGCTCCCAGGAATCTTGCGCCATACTCGTCAGGAAGCTTCCAATACTGAGAAACAGCGATGACAGGATGAAGCCGGTGAGGAGCAATGTGAGCAGGTCGGCGCCTGCGCGGAGGAACATCAGCAAGATCCCCAGCGCCACGAGCGCTCCGAGCAGGCTGCCGATCGGCAGCACCATTTCGATCGCGAGGGTCGCGCTGGCGCCCGACAAGGCGCTTGCCGTGAGAAGCGCAATTTGACCACCGAGATTTGCGCCGGCCGTCGTGCCTAGTATTGAAGGACTTGCGAGCGGATTTCGAAAGAGCCCCTGAACTGCGACCCCTCCGACAGACAATGCAGCACCGGCCAGGAATGCCGCTGACAGACGTGCACCTCGGAGTTGCAGCAGCGTCGCGCGTAGACTCTCGTCACCGAGCGAGGCAGTGCCCGTAAAGAGGGCCAGCACTCCAGCAACGACGACCGCGAGGACGAGCGCAACATGTAGGCGGGTGGCGGACATTCGAAGCTCGCTGAGGGGTACGCGTCGTGTGACTTCCCGTCAATCGGCGTCTTTTTCCACAGGTAGAGCTCGATCCCATCTACTATCGAGGTCATGCGGTGGCTTGGGCGCTCGGCGCCTTGCTTGGCTTTGAGCTTGTGCGCGTGGGCTGGTTTGGTCTCCGCACAGGACCTCGTGCCACCCGAGGTCAAAACCCTGCCCGTCGTTGAGGTTCCTCCTGGGCTCGAGGTGCCCGAAAGCAAGACCGTCCGATTGCTTGTGCGGATCGAACCCGATGGCTCTGCGATTGTCGAGCAATGCAATGCGGACAGACCTCTTTGCGACGTCATCGATGGGGCGATTGCCGATTCAGAGTTCGTGCCCGCAACCCGCGAAGGGATTCCCGTTCCGTCCCGGGTTCAGGTCGACATTCGCCTCGCGGTTAGAGCCGCCGAGGAAGAAGCACCAGCCGTGCCCCTAGAGATCGAGGGCGATGCGATCGACGAGGAGCTCGTGTTCTCCGAAACCGCCGAGGTAGATGCGCGCACGCAGCAATCGATCGAGCTAGAGCTCGAGGGCATACGAAACATCCCGGGGACGTTGGGCGACCCATACCGAACGCTGTTGCTAATGCCATGTGTCGTTCCGGTCGCCAACGGCCAGCCCTACGGCTACGTGTGTGGCGCCCCCCCATCAGGCACCGCGTACCTCTACGACGGTCTCCGCATCCCGCTGCTCTTTCATTCCGCGGTTGGGGCTGCAACCATTCATCCCGCTATCATTCGAGACGTCAAGCTCTATACCTCTGCCCCAGCGGCTCGTTACGGTCGTTTCACCGGGGGAGTCATGTCCGGAGACCCCCGCACGATCCCGAACGATCGGGTTCATGGTGAGGCAGAGCTTCGTACGATCGACGTATCCGGGATGCTCAACGTCCCGCTTCCAAAAAACGGATCCATGACGTTCTCGGGCGCCTATGGGTTTCCCAATCTCTTGCTAGGGGCTCTCAACGTCGACGCAACCGTGGACTATTGGGACTATCAATACAGGGCCGATGTGGCGATGAGCGCGCGGTCGCGCTTCCAGGTGGTGGCCTTTGGGGGCCGCGACAACTCCGTCTTCGACGAAAGCCAGCCGAGTGAACGCCTTGCGCTCGGCCTTCAGTTTCATCGCCTCGAGACGCGGTTCGTCGGCCGGCTCGACCGGTGGGAAGTCGTTGGAACGATGCTTTACGGCTACGACTTCTCGAATGTCGAGGACGACTCCGCCCAGAACCTATCGAACGCCGGGGCGAACATCCATCGCTTTGGGCCGAGGCTCTGGGCCACCTATTCGGCTCCCAAGTTCCAAGTACGTCTCGGAGGCGACGTCGCCGGGTTGTTTGGACCGATTCGCTGTCAAGAGGATCCCATCGCGGACATCCCGACTCCGTGCGATCCTACCTTTGCGGCCCAAACCCGGAGGGTCATTGGTGGCGTCTACGTCGACGCCAACGTCGCGCCGGTCAAGTGGCTGGATCTTTCGTTCGGGGTCCGTGGCGACGTCTGGAGCACAGCCGGAGAACGTGACGCAGGGGCGAGTCCCCGCGCGCGCGCCACGTTTCACGCCCTGGACATTGCGGATGTGTTCGTCGGATGGGGGTTTGGAATCATGCCCGCGGTTTATTCAATTCCGCTTCCGGGCCTTGGCGATGTGCCACTCGAGCCGGGCCTCCAACGTGCGAATCAAACCGAAGCCGGCGTGCGCTTCTTTCTTCCACATGAGCTCACGCTCGAAGCACGTGGCTACATCAATTTGTATCGCGACATTCGTTTCGTCGACATCTTCACCAACCCCCAGATCAATACGCAAGATGGCTTACCGGCTGGTTTCATCGATGACGCCGCCGACGGCAAGAGCTACGGCGCAACTTTCTTGCTTCAGCGACCCTTCCAGATCGGTTTTTCGACATTCCTTGCCTACACGCTCGGGTTCAGCGAGTTGACGGCAACAGCCGTGTCGTTCGACAGAACGGTGTCACAGGAGTTCGACTACACGCCCTCTTACGACGTGAGGCATGTCTTGAATGCCGTGTTGGCTTGGCAAGCCAAGTTTGGGCTCATCATCAGCGCTCGTATGTCGACACGATCGGGTCGCACGGAGGGCTGGGTTTGGCTCGACGACGACGGTATGATTCAACAGTACATCCAACGGGTCCCCTGGTTTACGCGACTCGACGCCGAGATCGCCTACGAGTGGGCAAAGCCAGGCCGAAGAATGCGGATCGCCCTCGAGTGGGTGAACATCACGCAGGCGCGGGATGCCCAGGAGCTTTCTTCGCAATCGTCCGATGATGCGTGCGTTTTTCGTGCCGGCGTGCCCGCCGAGCCATGCCCGTTGGTGTTCACTACGGCGATCTGGTTTCCCAACCTGTCGTTCCGAGCGACCTTCTAAGCGCCAATGCCGGACCAGTGATCCGGATTGAGTGGGCCGGTGGCTGGCTGCACGTCGACCAAGAACCCGGTGAGATGTGCCATACCGGAGACTTTTTCGAGTCGGTCGGGGCCATCGGCGGCCAAGAGGTTGACGTTGACGCCGGTGGTCTTCCGAGCGACGCCAAGGGCGCTGTCTTGATGCCCCCAGCCGTGCGGCAGCGCCACGGTGCCGGGCATCAGCTCAGCATGAATCTTCACGGGCACGCGCACGGTCGCTGTATCGGTCGACACGTCCGCGAGCTCGCCTTCGACCACGCCGATTCGCGCTGCGTCGTCCGGGTGCACATACAAATAGTTGGTCGTGCGGTCGCCGGCTACGAATTCCTCGATGTTGTGTGTCCACGAGTTGTGGGTAGTGATCGCACGCTTGGTGATCAGCTTGAGCTTGTCGCGGGTGTCGAGCTCGAGTTGAAAATCAGCCTCGAGTTTGTCGGCTTGCTCGATGAGAACTGGGGGCGCCAGGTGCACCTTCTTGTCTTCGTGAATGACGCGCTTGCCGAGAAAGCTTCCGGGATCGTGCTGTGGCCTCAGCCGTCCATGCTTCTCCCCGAGAAGCTTCTTGAAGCTCCCTTGCTTGGTCACCCGCAGTAGGCTCGAAAGCAAGAATTCTTGAGGAATAGAGGGCTGCTCGCCGCGGCGGCGGATCGATTGCAACGCCTTGCCGATCTCCATCGTGCGTTGGGCGACAGCCGAGCCCCACAAGTTGATGCCACTAGCCTTGGCGATGTCGACGTAGATTGTGGCCTCATCGCGCTGTTCTCCTTGCGGTGGCACGATGGCGCGCGTCGCCTGGAGATAAGGTTTGCTTTGCAGCCCGAGCATCAACGGAAACACGAAAGGAAGGTCCGGGCGCTGAAACGGCGAAGTACACGGAAGAACATGCGTCGCGACCGACGCGGTTTCGCTCGGTTGAATGTCGAGAACGACCAGCAGCTCGAGTTGCTTGAATGCATCCCTCAGTCGTTCGGAGTTTGCCATCGTGATCAGAGGATTGCCTCCTGTGACGAAGAGCGCCTTGATCTGTCGATCCCCAGGCGTGAGGATCTCGTCAGCCAGAATGCCACCTGGCATCGCATCGTTGACCGACTTGAAGCCTCCGATGCGGCTGTCGTTTTGGTGCAGGAGGGTGCCGGTCTTCTTGCCAAATGCCGCGAAATCGATGACGCCCGTGCTGACCAAGGTCCCGCCTGGGCTGTCGAGATTCCCGGAAATCGCGTTGATGCACTCTTGAAGCCAGAATGCGAGCGACCCGTTGGTGCCCATGTTGACGCCGGTCGAGCAGTAGAGTGCGGCGCCCTTTGCCTCGCGATACGCGCGAACCATCGTGCGCAGCGTCTCCGCGGGGATTCGCGTGACCTCCGCCGTGCGCTCGGGGGGCCATGCTTCGGCGACACGGCAAACCTCGTCGAACCCCGTCATGTACTCGTCGATTCGGGTGCGATCGATCTTGGCGGTGGCGAGCAGCTCGTGAAGGAACGACAGGTAGAAGAAAACATCCGTGTTGGGGCGGATGAAGACATGCTCCCCCGCGACTTTGGCCGTCTCCGTCCGTCGGGGATCGATGATGAAGATCTTCGCACCGCGGGCTTCGATCTCCTTGAGTCGGCGAATCGGGTTCGAGACCTGCAGGAAGCTCCATTTGGAGATCGCCGGGTTTGCGCCAACGATGATTAGACACTCCAAGTTGTCGAGGTCGGGGAAAGGCTGTGTAAACGGGAATCCGTACACCTGATGAGCCACGGCGAACTTGTTGGCGCAATCCTGGGTCGCAGACGAGAACATGCTGGCCGAGCCCACACCTTGCATGAACCCCTGCGCAAAGACGGGATGGAGGACGCCGAACCCCGCCGCAGTCCCGACGTACATCGCGATGCTGTCGCGGCCATGATTGTCGATGAGCTCGCGTACTTTGCTGCCGATGCTACCGATCGCGTCGTCCCAGCTCACACGCTGAAGCTCACCCCCGATTCGCTGCATGGGGTAGAGCAACCGGTCAGGAGTATCGTACATCCGGTGCTGTTTGAGCCCCTTGAGGCATCCGTAGCCTTGCGTCGCCACGTGCTTCGAATCGGGCTTGATGTCGATGATCTGATCGCCATCGACGGTGACCTCGAGCCCACAAAGGGCCTCACAGATTCGGCAGAAAGTGTGCTTCGTTTCGGTCATTCGCGTCTCGACGAGGGCAGTGCCCTCCGGTTGGACCAAGCCGACAGACGTTATAGGGCTCAGTCTTCGTGGATCAACTCGTCGAAGGCACGATTTACGTCGTCCATCGATTCGAGCAGCAGATCCTCGGACTCGCCAGACGGCCCGCCGAGGCGCTGCAGCCGCTGATCGACCTCGCGAAAGCCCGGCTCACGCTGGAAAACGTAATCGTAGTGGAGTCGCGCTTGATCTGGCAGGCCGCCCGCCTCGCACGCAAGGGCCAGCTCGTAGTGAAGCCCGACGCTTTCGGTGTTGGTCTTTTCTGGGCTTTCCAGCCCCGACTTGAAGGCCTCGATCGCATCGTGCGGCTGACCTTCCTCCATGTAGATGAGGCCGATCATCGTCCAGCACAGGCACCGCCTTCGCGGATCGCCCATCGCCACCTGGAACTCGCGTCGCGCATCCGTGTGCAGCCCCATCTCTTTGTACGCGATGCCCAGATCGAAGTGTGTGTCGCTGTCGTCGTCGGCGACCTGCTCCGCGACACCGCGTTTGAACTGCTCGAACACGGTCTCGACGTCGATCATCTCGGCGCCTTCGTCGACCGGCGCGATTTCGGCGACCTCGGCAAGCTCTTCCGCGAGCCTCTCTGCAAAGTCGAAGCCTTCGTCGCCCGGCTCGAGCTCCTCATACTCGAGCTCGTAATCCGGTCCATCATCGAATGCGTCGTCCGGCGACGACACGGCCGGTGCTGCGACCGGGACAGACGACAGAATCGGTTGGGCGACTGCGGATACACCCGATGATGCGTTGGCGAGCTCTTCGATCTCTCGCGCCTTTCCGATCACGAGCGCATGATTCGGGAGCGTGAGTTGCAGCTCGCTGACGACTGCACGAGCCTGGTCGAAGAGCCCTTCTACGAGGTATGCATCGGCCAACTCGAGCGTGCGCTCCATCAAGCTGGGTGCGACTGCGGCCGACATCGGAGTCACCGCAGTGCCGACGAGTGGCAACGCTTGGAACTGCGCGTAAGTCATCGGCGCGAGTGCTGGCAAAGGAATGACTCGGCCGCCTGAAGATGCCGGTGCTGGAGGCGCGGTGGCGAGCGAGTCGCTCATGTCCATCGAGGGGTGGGACACCGACGGCACCATTCCGAGGGAGCTTTCCTCTTCGAGCTCTTCCTCGAGGTACATGATTCCCGAGGCGCCGCTCAAACCCGATCCGCGACTCAGTTGCGACGAAGGGCTCATCCCAGAGGTCGCACCGAGCCCAGACATCGAAACCGACACCGAGCCAGTCGATGCGGGGGGCTGGTGATGACCCGGCGCCGGCGGCACGAAGTGCTGCCCTGAGGCCGACGCGGTCTTTTGCAATGCCCTTTGCGCTTCCTTATCGTTCGGATTGAGCTCGAGAATGCGGCGTAGCGCGCTCATCCGCTCCCGCGGGCGGTGTGCCTCCCGGTGGATTCGCGCGATTTCCCGATAGACGCTGGTCGCCTTGTCGGTTTGAGACAGCATCAAGAAGGCTTCCGCAAGGAGCGAGAGCGTCGACACGTCGCGAGGGTCCGCCTTGAAGCAGATCTGCAGTTTCGCGAGTGCGCGCTTGGGGTCGCGCCTGGCGATGTACGTTTCGGCCAGTTCTTTGGCGACGCGAACGTCATTGCCACGGTGGTAAAGCAATCGCTCGGCGACCTTGATGTAGTCATCGAGGCGGCCTTGATCCCGCAGTAAGAATGCCCCCTGTTCGAACTCGTCGGCGGCGGCCTGGGTTCGTCCTGCTCGCGAGAGCGCCTCGGCGTATTTGATCCGTACGGGAATATGCTCCGGGTCGAGATCGACCATCTTCTTCAGCATCTCGAGCGCCATGTCGGTGTCGCCCGCCCGCATGAAGCCGTTGGCAACGTCCTCGAACACGCTCATCGCGTCGCTGATCAACTGGAGCTGCTCGTACATCTCACCGAGCCGCACCTGCGCGTCGAGCCGCGAAGGATCGAGCTTCAAGATCTGCTTGTAGACCGCGATCGCCTTCAGGAAAAAGCCCTGTTGGGCGTAGTGGTTGGCGACCTGTTCGTAGGTCTCGATCGCCTTACCGCGATCGCCCTTGCGCACGTGGAGGTCACCGACTTTCAACAGCGAGCGAACGTCACGTTTGTCGGCCGCAACCAGCTTCTGGTACTGCGCGATCGCCTTGTCGTATTGCCCGCGGGCCTGGTACTTCCGGGCCGCGTCCAGAACCTTATTCCGATTGATGCTCAACGCCCTCGCTCAGCCCCCATTGCGTTCAGTACACCCACACAAGTCTACTAATGCCGCACCCACGCGGTCAATACGGCTACGGAGAGAACTCGTCCAAAAAACACGTCGAAATGCGGCCCTCTTCGAAGGCGGGGTGCGCGAGAATCCGCCGATGCAAGGGGATGTTGGTCCGAATCCCGCCGATGATGGTCTCCGCTAGAGATCGCCTCATCTTCGCGGTTGCGTGGGCGCGTGTCGGGCCATGTACGATGAGCTTGGCCACCAGCGGGTCATAATTAGGAGGCACGCGCCACCCGCCATAGACACCGCTGTCGACCCGGACGCCGGTGCCGCCCGCCATGTGGAACTCGGTGATCTTCCCTGGCGACGGAGCGAAGGTGTCCGGATCCTCAGCGTTGATGCGGCACTCGATGGCGTGTCCGCGTGGCGCGAGGTTCGGCGCGGGAAGCTCGATCGGTAGTCCCTCGGCGATTCGGATCTGCTCTGCAACCAGGTCGATTCCCATCACAAGCTCGGTGACGGGGTGCTCGACTTGAATGCGCGGGTTCATCTCGAGAAAAGTGAGGTTTCCCTGCTCGTCCATCAGAAACTCAAGCGTCCCCGCCGAAACGTAACCGGTTTCTTTCATCGCGCGGCGAATGGTGGACGTCATGTCGCTCCGCAGCTCGTCGGACAGCGCGATGCTCGGGGCTTCCTCGATGATCTTTTGATGGCGCCGTTGGATCGAGCAATCTCGCTCACCCAACACGTGAATATTTCCGTGGTCATCGCCCAGGATCTGAAACTCGACGTGTCGCGGTCGTTCGATGAGCGTCTCGAAGTAGAGCTCATCATTGCCAAACGCAGCCCGCGCCTCTGATCTTGCGGCTTGAAACACCGACCGGAGCTGGTCCTCCGCCTGGATGACGTGCATGCCGCGGCCGCCACCGCCCCCCGAGGCCTTGAGGACCACCGGAAAGCCGAGCGCCTTGGCCTTGTCTACCGCGTCCTCGAGGTTTGTCGCGACCTCGGTCCCTTGGAGAATAGGGAGCCCAAGCGATTTCGCCAACGCGCGAGATTTCACCTTGTCTCCCCAATGGCGCATTTGCTCGGGCGTGGGACCGATGAACTTCAAACCACATTGCGCGCAGGTCTCAGCGAACTCTGGGTTCTCCGAAAGGAACCCGTATCCCGGATGTACCGCGTCAGCTCCGGTGATCTCTGCCGCAGCGATGATCGCCGGAATGTTTAGATAGCTTCTTCGGGGATCGTCAGGCCCGATGCAGATCGCTTCATCCGCAAGCCGAGTGTGCAGGGCTTCGGTGTCGATTTCACTGTGAACAGCGACCGTGCGTACCCCACGCTCATGACAGGAGCGAATCACGCGAAGTGCGATCTCGCCTCGGTTTGCGATGAGGACTTTCTTGAACACGGCTCAGGCGATCTCGATTCGAAAGAGGCGGTCGCCGTACTCGACGGGCTTGCCGTTCTCGACGAGGATCTCGGCGATCTCGCCTTCGATCTCCGCCTCGATCTCATTCATGAGCTTCATGGCTTCGACGATGCAAAGCACCTGACCCGGCGCGATTCGGTCTCCAACCTCGACGAAAGAGTCGTCGTCGGGCGACGATGCGCGATAGAACGTGCCCACGAAAGGGGAGGTCACAAAAATGCCCCCCGCTTGCTCCGCCGAAGCCGCGGCCGGTTGAGCGGGATCGGCAGCGACGGCTGAGGGCGCTTGGGCTGGCGCCGGATCCCGCCTCAACCTAATGCGGTCGTCGTTCTGCTTGACTTCGATCTCGGTGAGGTTTGCTTCGTCCAGGAGTTGGATGAGCTCTCGCAGTTGATCCAGGTTCAGCTTCATTCCCAGTTCCCGTGCCGCGATAGATCATCCGGCAGGGTTCAGATAGTCGATAAGGGCGCGAAGTCCAAGGGCGTAGCTGTTCTTTCCAAAGCCGATCACCGAACCGATACAGACTGCGGCGGTGAGGGACTCGTGACGAAATGGTTCGCGAGCCGCCGTGTTCGAAATGTGAACCTCCACTGTCGGAAGCCCACACGCGGCGATCCCATCTCGCAGCGAAACCGAAGTGTGAGTCAGGCCCCCGGGATTCATGAGGACTCCGTCGAAGGAATCGCGTGCGTCGTGAAGCCAGTCGATGAGCTGACCCTCTTGATTGGATTGTCTGCAATCGACGGAGGCGCCGAGTTGTTTGGCGAGCGCCTCGAGGGCTTGCTCGACGTCTTGCAACGTGGTTGACCCGTAGACATCCGGCTCCCGCGTGCCCAACAAGTTGAGGTTGGGGCCATTGAGCACCAAGACTCGTTTCGTCGGGCTCGCCATGACGCTAGAGGTTGTCGATCAACTTGGGTGCGTTGACGCGCAGAAGATACCTGGCCTTACCGACGTTACCGCCCGGTTCGAGAGTCAGCGCGACGAAATACTCGTCCGATAGCAGGCGGACCACGGTCGTGAGTCGTTCTGTTTTGAGCGACACCTCGTTCGTGGTGCCCGTATCGAGCATCTCGGCAGCGCGCTGCAATCCTTTGAGGACGACGCTGTACTCCATCCCCACCGACTCGATGTCGAACGGACTGTCGACTTTCGTATACTGATCGATTGCGATTCCGTCCGAAGCCATCAGCAGCCCCGCCACTCCGCCGTCCGTTCTCTCTACGAGGTCTTGCAGCATTTCTCTGAACATCACGCCTCCGGTGGTTAATCACCGCACGGACCCGGCCCTGGGTCAAGTATCGCGTCCGGCCCCGGTCGGGTAACCGAAGGATACCGTCAGCCCGCCGCCTTCGGTCTCGGCGAGGGTCAAGGTCAGGCCGTGCCGCTCGGCGACGTCGCTCGCGATGTGTAACCCGAGCCCCATGCCGTGTGGGTGGCGGGTGCGCGCGTCGCCTCCTCGAAACGAGGGCGTGAGGACACGTGCTCTATCGACTTCAGGAATGCCCGGACCGTCGTCTACGATCCGGAGTGACCACGCTTCGTCGCTGCCGTCGAGGACGACCGCGACGTGCCCGCCCGCGTGGTTGTACCGCACCGCGTTCTGCACGACATTGCCGATCGCTTGTTCCAGCAACGTCAAATCCCCCGGGAACTGAACGGAGTGTTCTGGCACGGCGAGCTCGAGGGCGACCTGCTTTCGCTTGGCGATTGGGCGATGACGGTCCATTACGCGCTCCACCAAGCGGTTGAGGTCGATCGGATCGTGGTGCCCGAGGCCCGCATTGGCTTCGAGACGCGCTGCCGCATTGAGGTTGTGCAGCAGGGACCCGAGGTACTGAGACTCTTCGATGCTCGGGACCATCGCCTTGGCGTCCAACGCTTCACCGGCCTCGATCCGTTGCTGGAGAGAAACGAGATGGCCTTGCAAGACGCTGAGTGGCAACATGACGTCGTGGGTCGTGTTCGCGATGTAATTGCGTAGAGCGGCCTCACGTTCGCGAAGCGACGCGAGCTGCATCTGGATGGTCTGCCTGCTTTGTTCGAAGGCCCGACCGAGATCGGCGATCTCGTCGTTCCCATCGACTCGAATGGGCTGATCGATCCCCTTGTCGATCCTTCCTACGGCTTCCGTCAGCTGGCGTACCCGACGAACGATCGGACCGGCAGCGAGCAACGAGACGATGATCACCATGATCGAGATCAAGAACGCTGGCATCAATACCGCCCCTGAGAACCATGCGGGCGGCCCCTTGGCGCGCAGCAAGACGACCGAACAAGGACCCTCGCTCCACGGCATGCGAACGGCAACTTGGGTCCGGCGTCGATCAAACGACCGCGCCACGGCCACTTCGTTGCCGGCCTCGAGTTGCTTGGCGAGCTCGTTCGGAAATGGCGGGCTCCTCGGGTTGAGGCTCCTCAGATTCGTGTCGTACGCGAACACCCTGGGCTCGGCGAACGGATGGCCGGGTCGGTGCTTTCTCATCCCCCGGCGCCGCTGGTGGTCTCCCGGCCACCTTTGCGGATCGACCTCGCACCGTTCGCGTCCCCCGGACTCCATTCGGTGCACTGCGGCCTCTGCCAGTGCCTCGATGCGCACCCGTGAGTGGAATCTCGATTGCGCCCACCCGAGCAAAACCAGCAACGAAATGGTTGCGACGCCCAAGGTCATCGCGAGTCGAGTGCGGAGCTTCATGGTCTGTCCGCGAGTCGGTATCCGATGCCCCACACGGTCTCGAGTTGTGCCGCCGCATCCCCGAGCTTGCTCCGGAGCCTGGAGACGTGGACGTCGAGCGTGCGTCTGCTGCCGTCGTGCGCAGGGTCGAGAACGGCATCCACGATCGCGTCTCGGCTCACCGCGGAGCCTTTTCGGCGTGCCAGCAGAGCGAGGATCTCGAACTCGACCGGTGTGAGGGAAAGCGCACCCCCCGCCGTACGGGCCTCTCGACGTTCGAGGTCGATCTGAATCGAGCCAACGGTAAGGCGTTGCGTCTCGATGAGGTTCGGTCGTCGCAAGCAGGCTTGGATGCGCGCGACGAGCTCTTCAGGGAAGAAAGGCTTTGTGACGTAGTCGTCGGCGCCGAGCTTCAATCCGCGGACCTTGTCCGAGGTGTCGTCACGTGCGCTGAGAATCAGGACTGGAACTTCGGACTTCAGACGGTACCGCTTGAGCAGGTCCATGCCATAGGTTCCCGGAAGCATCAGGTCCAGTATGATCAATCTGTAGCCGTCAGGATCGATGTCACGTGCCGAGTCACCGTCTTGAACCCAGTGCGGATCAAACCCTGCCTGCGAAAGCGTCTGCACCACTTGCTGACCAAGGGCGGCGTCGTCTTCCACGAGCAGGATTCGATTCGGCACGGGTTCTCCAGTTACTTCGTGTCGTCAGCTTGGCGGCGTTCCCAACGCTCTTGCATCCGCTCGGCTTTGTGTTCGCGCTTCAGCAGGCGAAGCTCCTCGCGCTGGGCACAGCTAAGGTTCGCATAGATTTGATCCTCCGTCGCGAAACGAAGGTCCCGAAAGGCAGTGAACTTCTCAGGTCCTCGTGGCATCTCCTTGATCTCCTGAGCGCGCGTGTGCGCCTGTTCCATGACCGTTCGGATTTGCGCTTCCTGGGCTGTGCTGAGGCTCAGCCGCTCGGTCATTTCGGTGAGATGCTGTTCCATTTTCTCGGGCGTCCAGTGGTGGCCCTTGGCATGCGGCCCGTGTGGGCTCGCAAATGCGACGGCTCCAACGGTCAAAGCCAGACCGAACACGCCCCCAATCAGTGCTCCGATGATCGTTCCCTTGTTGTACGACTTCATGAGTATTCCCTTTCTGGGAGGTCCTGCCTCCTCATGAAGTAGACAATGCGAACCTTAAGGGATTCTTAACGCGGACCGGGATTTTCGCATCGCGTTCGGGAAAACGGCCCATCTGCGTGAACCAATGGTCCTTATCGGGTAGGTTCCCGACGTGGCCCGCTCGTTTCTAGTTCTCGACATCGAAACCGTCGCCGATCCCGAGTTGGTATGGGACGCTGCGGTGGATGGATTCCCGCCGGCGCCCTTTCATCAGGTCGTGGCACTAGGGGTGCTTTGGCTCGATGGCGACTATGGCTTCCAGAAACTGGGTGCCTTTGGGGGCGAGTCCGACGCGACTCCGGACGAACCCACGGTGCTGCGGGAATTCTCGGACTTCGTAGGAAAACGACACCCTACGATGGTGACCTTCAACGGTCGTCGCTTTGACTTGCCCGTGCTGGCAAATCGCATGCTCAAGCACGGCGTCCCGTTTCCCGCCTATTACGCGAATCGCGACTATCGCTATCGTTATAGCGACGACGGCCACATCGACTTGGCGGATTTGCTGACCGATTACGGCGCTAGCAGGATGCCGAGTCTCGACGCGTTAGCCCAACTCGTCGGAATGCCGGGCAAGATGCAGGTCGATGGCTCGAAAGTGCAAAGCATGTACGAGCATGGACGCCACGCCGAGATACGCGACTACTGCTTGCACGACGTAGTCCAAACGGCTTTCGTATTCCTTCGAGCGGAGCTGCTGCGTGGGCGCCTCGACGAGCGGGCCTACCGCGAACGCGCAAAGGCTCTGTGGGATGCGCTCGAGCGCGATGAGCGAGTCGTGACGGTGCTGGAAAAGGCAGACAAAACCAGCGCTTTGCTGGGTGAATAGCCTCACATTTCCGTATTCTGCCAAGGCTTAAGATTTTTTTAAGGTTTGGCTTCGTCGGAGTGAACAAGAGCGCGGGAGAGCCCGCTGCTCCCACTCAAAGGAAGGGAAGCCATGCGATATCTATTTCACTGGGGATTGTTTTTAGGGGCGCTAGTCGTCGTCACTTCCGCGGAAGCTCAGCCAAATAGGCGTGCCGACCGAGAGGTCACCGTGGTTGTCGCCGGCCACGGGCACTCCAAGTATGAATCTAAGCATCACTCTAAGCATCACTCTAAGCATTACGCCAAGCACAAGGCCAAGAAGGGTGCCTACCGGGCGCCGCCGGGGCGAGCTTACGGACACTACAAAGTAGACTACCGGTACGACTTGCATGACGAGCGTCGCGACCTGCGACAGATCGTGGATATCTCACGCGCGTGGAGGCGGGCGATGATCACCCGTGATTACTACGGGCAGGCGATGATCGATCGGCGTCTCGAGGCGTGGATCGCGCGCGAGCTCTACGAGGCTCGGCGGGATCATCACGGCCACCACTACGTGCGGCAGATTCGCGAGCTGAGTCGAGAGCTCGAAGCGCTGAACTGGCGCTTCGCGACGGGGAATGCCCGACGTCATGACTACGCGAGGAAGACGCAGATCCTCGACCACCTGGTCGAGCTCTCGGAACGACAGGTCTATCGCGCCAAGGCGTACGAGAGATATCCGAGGCGTCCGTCCTATGCCTTCCGTTAGTGTTCTCGGTCAGCGGGGACCGTGCGTCCCGGCTTCTGCCGGGGCGCTCTTCTTTTGGGTCTTGGCGAGCGCCCGTGTCACGTGAGATAGCCGGTCTCGACTGGGAGGACACGTGTCGAAGACGATCGCGATTCTAACGAGCGGAGGCGATTCGCCCGGGATGAATGCTGCCATCCGCGCAGCGACGGTTCGCGCATTGCTGGCAGGAGAGCATCGGAAGATGGTGTCCTGGCTTCCTCCCATGGACCTTCCTGATGGCGTCGGTGCGCGCTCGAAAGACGACCCCTACTGTTATCTCGTCGACCTGCCCGCGGTTCTCGCTGCGACCAAGCAGCTCTTGGAGGGATAGAGCCCCCTTGCCCGATGGCGCGCCTCTGCCTTCGACGATCTCGAAGACGTCTTTCTGCTATAAGGAAAAAGTGAGGGGACTGGCTTATCTGAAACGCGTTGTTGCGGCCGTGGCGTTCATGTGTTGTGTATGCACGGCGTACGCACAGGAAGAGGAGGGCATCGAAGTCATCACCGAGCCGCCACCGCCGCCCGGCCAGCTTCCGGAGGCTTCGGATGTTGAACCTCCGATCGTCGAAGAAGAGCCACTTCCGATCGAGATACCCTCCGAGCAACCCCCCGAGAAGCCCAAGGAGCCGATCGGCCATCTCCGCGTAGGTGGCGGCATTGGCTTCGGCTTCGGCGCAGACATCACGTCCTTTGGGATCTCGCCGCAGGTATCTTACATCATCAAGCGCATCGTCGAGCCCGGCGTCTCGGTCAGCTACCAGTTCGCGAAAGACCGGTTCCCGGACCCCGACGTCACTTGGAACACCTTCGGCACGTCGCTTTTCACCCGGCTGTATCCGATACCCGTGCTGTTCTTTCTGATCGAGGGCGAGCTCATCAACACCGGTTTCCGTCGGGGAGACTTCACGTCCGGTCGAAACAACTACGGCAACCTGCTGCTCGGTGGCGGTTTCCTCCAGGGTGTCGGAAAGGGTGCGTTCGTGGGTGTGTCGTTGAAGGTAAACGTCTTCACAAATCCGTTCTACCCGAATCACTTCCCCATCATTTCAGTCGGCGGAGGCTACGCGTTCTGAGCGCGCTCAAATCATCGGTTCACCTACTTCGCAAAAAACGCTGAAGCTGGCACCAACACTGACGTTCACGGGGCGCCGTCGAATAGGTCTTCGAAGCCGCTGGGCTCATGCCTGCCAAAGACGAGCGTTTCGAGGATACCGATGCCGGTTTGGTCGCCCATCTTCGCGCGAACCACGTTGTGCACGTGAATGGTGCAGTATTCGTCGGGCTCTACCTCGTCGAGGTTCCAACTCTCATAGCCCGTGTCGAGCTCGTCACGCCACATCGCATGACCCCACTCAGGATGCTGGTAGCCAATCCCCATCATCTGAAAGCGAAGCATGGGCTCCAACTCGACGTGTCGCTTCTTGCCGTCCCGCGCGATGAGATCGAGGGTTGCGGCCTCGGGCCACCGGGTCCCGCTGCGCCACCGGATCTGGTGACGCGCCATTGCCATCACCTCTTCGTCAGCCTCGGTGACGTCTTTGGGTACCTCTTCGTTGTCGCCGTGGGTCTTGACGATCGACGCCGAAAGCTCTTGGGGATGGCCGTCCGGCATCTCCCGCGTCAGGAAGTGTGTGCAGAACCCATCGAAGTGAAGCGGGGACCAAACCCAATAGACCCCGGGGTCGGTCGTCAGCTTGCTAGGGGCGCCGTCCTCATATTCGCCGACGGGGCGCATCCCCCACGACTTGTCTCGGTTCCCGATGACTTGGTTGCGCTTGACCTCGAACCGGCGGCCCTTGATCGAGAAGAAGCCCTCCCAAGTCCCGTATTGGGTGAACCGTTGTGTGTCCATGATGAGCCGGGCGCCGTCGTACATGACGTTCTTCGGCTCCTGGATTGGCGGCGCTTTTGCATGGAAGGTCAGATCACATTCGATTTCGGTGTCGTTGGGCTCGATCACCACGCGAACGATCCGCATCGGCTGGACCACTTCGACGCGTAGCGGCCCTGCGGTCGAATCCATCGGGTTGTCGGCGACCCTTCGCGAGGCGTGGAACGAGTGCTGAACACCTTCGACCGTGACGCTGAAATGGCCGTCCTGCACGAAGCGATGCGGATAGCGACCGAACCCGACCTCGAACAAGAAGTTCCCCGCTTTGTCGAAGCCGTTGAACCAGTAGCGATCGTAGAAGTTGCGGTTTGAAAGGCCTGGTTGGTTGACCGGGAAGGGCGCCTGGTGGATCAGATAGTCGTCGAAGTCGGTGATCACTTCATTCTCCAGACTTGGGCAGATTGATACCGCACTCGCGCAGAATGTCTTCGGTGTCGGCGCCCCGTTGACGCGCGGCCTTGGGGTCTTCCGGAACCGTTCTCGAAAACCGCGGCGCGGCGACGGCTTGCTTCACGCCCGCAACGTCGACGAATGACCGGCGAGCCACGTGGTGCGGGTGCTCGAACACTTCGGCTGTGGCGAGGACGGGGGCGAAGCAGGCATCGGTCCCCTCGAGCAGCTCGCACCACTCGTCACGAGTTCGTTGTCGGAACAGCTCTTCGAGCTTGGGGCGGAGCTCCTGCCACTTGTCCGGCCGCAGGTGCTCCATCGGCGCGGGCGCGTTTTCGAGACTGAGTTTTTCGACCAGGACTTTATAGAACTGCGGTTCGAGGGCGCCGACCGAGATGTATTTGCCATCGCTTGTCTCGTACACGTCGTAGAAGGCGGCCCCGGAATCGAGAAGGTTTTCGCCACGCTTGTCCGACCAAAAACCTTGCTGCATCCCGGCATACACGCTTGCCATCAGCGCGGCGACACCATCGACCATGGCGGCATCGACGACCTGCCCCTTGCCCGACTTTCCCGTTTCGAGAAGCGCCGCGAGGACGCCATATGCGAGAAGGAGCCCACCGCCTCCGAAGTCCCCCACTAAGTTGATCGGTACGGTGGGCCGCTCCCCCTTGCGCCCGATCGCGTGCAAGGCTCCAGCCAGCGCGATGTAGTTGATGTCGTGGCCGGCGCTCTTCGCGAGCGGGCCACTCTGGCCCCACCCGGTCATCCGTCCATAGACCAAGCGAGGGTTTGCCTCGAGACAGACCTCGGGGCCCGCGCCGAGCCGCTCCATGACGCCAGGCCGAAAGCCTTCGATCAGGGCGTCCGCGGTTTTCACGATCTCGAGTAGGGCGTTTGTCCCTTCTGGGCTTTTCAGGTCGAGGACGACGCTTTTCTTCCCGCGGCTGAGCAAGTCGAAGGCAGCCTGCAGGTGCGACGGCTCGGGACGCCCAACTCGGATCACCTCCGCGCCGAGATCGGCGAGCATCATCCCGGCGAACGGACAAGGGCCGATACCGTCGATCTCGATGATGCGAATTCCTTCAAGCGGACCCATCATCGCACCTCCGCGAGCGCGCGACGCAACGTGACCGAAGCCAGGTTCTCGGCGTCGAACTCGTTTTCTTCGTCGATGATCTCGATCTTCTTCATGTACTGCCCGACCCGAGCCATCTGCATCGAAAAGCGTGTTAGCGCGAGTATCGTGTAGTAGTCAAAGCTCGACACATCGAAGCCCGTGATTTCTTGCCATCGCGCCATCGTTTCCGCGGCGGAGGGGAAGCCTGCGAGGCGTTCGAGCTCGAGGCCTTCGGTGAAACATCGGTCTGACGCAAGCCACCAGGCGAGGTCTTGCACCGGATCGCCAAGGCGCACCATCTCCCAATCGAGGAGTGCGACGCATTCGAGGCCGTCGAAGATTTGGTTTGCGAGACGCGAGTCACCCCAGCACAAAGCGATCGGTTGCTTTGCCGGCTTGTTGGTTTCCAGATACTCGAGCGCTTTCACGATGTCAGGGTGTCGCGAGGCCTCCATTCCCCACCGAAAGTAACCCTGGTAATAGTCGAGCTGCTGGTCGAGTGGGGTGTCGCCCCTCTCGGGCTCGAGAAGGAAGTCGAAGTGACCCTTCCATGAAACGCCATGCACTTTGCACATGGCCTCGAAGCCGTTCCACCAAAGCTTCTCGCGCTCGCTCTCGGAGAGCTCTTCGACGATCCAGCCTTCATCGTGCATTGGAGGGTTGTCGGAGGGGATACGGCCTTCGACGCGCTCCATGATGTAGAACGGAACCCCGAGCACCGACTCGTCCGGCTCGAACCAGCGCACTTTGGGTACGGGCACGCCGGTCTTCTCGAGGCCTTGCAACACGCGTGCTTGGAGCGCAATGTCGTACGTCGGGAACATGACGTATTCCTCTGGCTCGAGCCGCGCGACCAAGCCTTCCTCGCGTGTCTCGCCGCCCCTCGCGCAGGTCAAATCGAACAGGAGAGTGTCGCTCGAAAATCCGGTGCTCAGAGGCGCTTCCAAATTCTCGATGCGAACGCTCTCTTCCGGGAGCGACAGGTGCGGGGCAAGCCAAGCGACTAGCTTGCGCGCGGTCTCGTCGAGATCCCTCTCTTCGTCGGCAAATCCCATGTTTTAGCCCGTGCGCGTAGACCCCGTCGTGCGGCCCTACCGTCCCATGAGCTTCATGCGTCTGCTTGTGTTGTAGTCGCATCGTGGCTATGCGCCACACGGTCATGTCGAGTCGGACGCTTCGCTTCTATTTCGACTATCTCTCACCGTACAGCTACCTCGCATGGCAGGAAATCCCCGCTCTCGCGCGGCGGCACGCCCTTCGGCTCGAGCCCACACCCGTGCTTTTGGCTGCGCTTCTCGATCACCACGGCCACAAGGGCCCCGGCGAGATTCCACCAAAGCGGGTCTATGTTTTCAAAGACTGCGTTCGGAGAGCCGCGACCCTCGGCGTGCCCTTCGAGCCCCCGTTCTCCCATCCTTTCAATCCGCTTCCCGCATTGCGCGTGACGATGCTCGATATGGACGAAGAACGGCGCATGGAGCTGATAACGCGGCTTTTTCGAGCGACGTGGGCCGAAGCGCGAGACGTCAGTTCTCCGGAGGTCGTCGGAGCCATCTGTAGCGAAGCAGCTGTGCCCGACGCCCTCGAGTGTATTCACGACCCAATCATCAAGCAGCGTCTCAAGGACGTGACGACCGAGGCGATCGAGCTCGGGGTGTTTGGGGTGCCGACGATGCTCATCGGCGACGAGCTCTTCTGGGGTACTGACAGCTTCCAGTTCTTTGAGAACCACTTGGCCGGCGAGGACCCGGTTTCTACGACCGACCTCGAGGCTTGGGATGCGGTTCGAGCCTCCGCGGTGCGCAAACAATCGCGATAAGACGATCAGTCCAGCACGGCCGAGATGATTAGGTACACGGCCAAGATGGCCAAGACCACCTGGAACCAAAGAACGAAGCGTTCTTTCGAGATCATGCTCAATAGGTGTTTGCCGAAATAGGTCCCCCCGATCACGGCGGCAATGAGGGCGAGCAAGAGGGGCGCGTAGGGAACATAGTCGAATCCCAGCGCCAAGAATGCGGGGATCTTCAGCAAATGCAGCCATGTTTGGCAAGCGGCTTTGGTGGCGATGACCTGCTCGTTGTCGAAGTCGTCTCGAAGGAAGAAGGGCGCGAGAAACGGTCCGGTCGCCCCTACGAAGATCGTGAGGAGGCCCGCCGCCAAGCCTAGAACACCGTACGACCAGATCGGGGGATTTCGAAGTGTCGGCTTGTACCGACGCCACAGCAGGAAGAACAAAATGAACGCGCCAATCCAGGCGCGGAACCACGTGAGCTTTGCTTCGGACCAAAGTAGGCTTCCGATCGCGACTCCGAGAACGGCTGGGACCATGAACGTGAAGAAGATCGACCAGCGAACGTACCGGCGAAACGCCCAGGTGCGCGTCCAGTTGGACGCCAGCTGCACGACGCCATGAATCGGGACGACCACGCGCGGCGGCAACAAGGCGGTCATGACACCGAGCAGCGTCACGCCCCCCGCCATCCCGAGGATCGCCGAGATCGTGGCGGTCGCAAAGCATGCCACCACGAGGGTGATCAAGGTGATCAGCTCGAGCACCCGCGGAGGCTAGCATCAGCGACGCCACTCGGGAGTGATTTACACCGGCCACCAAATCCTCCACAGTAGGGCGTGGCCAAAGCGGATGCGGCAACGCTCCTCGAGCTTGCGCTCGAACAGGCAATCGGTCCCGCCCTGGTGCTCGATCGCGACTTGCGGATCATTGCAGCGGCTGGCGATGTGGCTGGGCTTCTCGGCTCCGACGTGCCTATCGGAGTCGCCGCTCCAAAGATCCTTTGCGGTACCGGCGATGAGCGACCGATCGCGGAGGCGATGGCAGAGGGGCGACCGGTGTCGGCGGACGTTCCACGGCCCGGCCGAGATGGCGAAATGGTCAACATCCAAGTGCGGGCGGTGCCTCTGCTCGATGGCGAGGACCGCATCGGTTGGCTTCTTTCTCTGAGCGCGGACTCTTGGGCCGGCGATCAACACGGCGACGCGGTCGAGTTTCATGGAATCTGGACGCGCGACCCTTCCATGAAGACGCTTCTGCGCGATGTGGGGCGGGTCGCGCGCCGCGACGTGACGGTTCTCGTTCGCGGCGAGACCGGTACCGGAAAGGAGCTGGTGGCTCGGGCGATTCACCTCGAGTCAACCCGGAGTCACGGGCCGTTCGTCGCGATCAACTGCGCGGCGCTACCGCCTCAGCTCCTCGAAAGCGAGCTCTTCGGCCACGTGCGGGGCGCGTTCACCGGGGCGGTCAAAGACTCGCCCGGGCAGTTTCGCGTCGCTGACGGAGGGACAATCTTTCTCGACGAGATCGGCGAGCTTTCGCTCGATTTGCAGGCAAAGCTCCTACGGGTGTTGCAAGAAAAGTCGGTGATTCCCGTCGGGGGTAGGGCTCCGGTGCCCGTCGATGTGCGAATCGTGTCGGCGACCCACCGATCGTTGCGCGAGGCGGTCGACGCGGGCGAGTTTCGGGCGGACCTGATGTACCGCATCCGGGTCGTGCCGCTGTTCTTACTCCCCCTACGCGAACGTCGCTCCGACATCATGTTGCTCGTCGACAAGTTCATCGAGATGCAGAGTAGTCGAGGCGAGCGTGAGATTCGGGGTGTGTCGCCGGGCGGAAGGCTGGTCCTCGAGCGTTATGACTGGCCGGGCAACGTACGCGAGCTCCAAAACGTGATCGAGTACGCCTTCGCCATGGGAGAGGGACCGATTCTCACCGAGTCCGATCTTCCCCCGGAGCTCCTCGGCGAAGAGCCGGGGCCCCGTCTTGCGAATCGCCCGCGTTCGAGGGCCGCCAGGGCAGGCTCGCTAGAGGCCGACCGTATCGCGGTTGCCTTGGAACGCGCTGCCGGCCACCGAGGTCGGGCCGCCCAGAGTCTCGGGATGAGCCGGGCGACGCTTTGGCGAAGAATGAAGCAGCACGGCCTACTCGACTGACGCGTGCGCCCTACTGATTGTTCCAGGCGACCATTCCACCGCGCATCGAGGCGATTCGCTTGAACCCGAGCTTCTCGAGCTCGAGCGCAACGCGACCGGATCTCCGGCCGGATCGGCAGATGGTGATCACCGGCTGCTCGCGATCCCAAGCCTTGGAGGCCTCGTCCACGGTCCCCATCGGGATGATCTCGGCGCCCTCGATGGCCCCGTCGGTCTCGGCTTCATCGAGCTCTCGGACGTCGACCATCCGAATTCCCCCTCGGTTCTCCGCAACCCATGCCGTCGATACTTCCGGAATCCCCTCTGGCGTTCGCTCGATGGCCGCCCAGCCGCGCTCGGGAAGCGGATCACCGGACATCGATTCCGGAGGAACCAAGCCACAATGGAGGTTGGCGGGAACCGCTTCGTGAAGTTTCCTCGGGGTGGGTAGGTGGAGGTTGTTCATGATCTCCACGAACTCGGCCTCACTCCTGCCGTCGCCGACCCTCGGGTTGAACTTCTTCTCTTCGCCGACGGTCGTGAACGTCCGTCCGCGATAGTCGTGGCCGGGCCAGATGATCGTGTCATCGGGGAGGGTGAAAATCTTGTCGTGGATCGAGCGGTAGAGCCTCTGTGGATCACCCTGCTGAAAGTCCGTGCGACCCGTACCACGGATGAAGATCGCGTCGCCGGTGAAGGCGTTTTTGTGATCCGAGGTGATGTACGTGACGCAGCCTTCGGTGTGCCCAGGGGTTGCGCGGACCTCGAACTTCAGACCGCCCGCCTCCAGTGTGTTACCGTCTTCAACGAGCACGTCTGCGCCGACCGCGCCCGCGTTTGCGCCTACCACCGCCTTGCTGCCGAATCGCTCCCGCAAGAGCCCCGACGCGGTGATGTGATCGGCGTGTGCGTGTGTGTCCATGGTGTAGACGAGCTCGAGCCCGAGCTCATCGAGGAGTTGGATGTCGCGTTCGATCTGATCGATGACCGGGTCGATCAGGACGGCCTTGCCCGACTCCTCGTCGGCAACGAGATAGGTATAGGTCCAGGTTTCGTGGTCGAAGAGTTGGCGAAGTAGCATCGAGTACCTCCTAGGCGATGGACAGACTACGGCCGTAGGCCATCTAGCTCACACACAGTGCAACGTGCGTACCAACGCTAACCATATGAAATAACGAGCATCTGGACCCATTCTGAAACATATTGAAACATTGAGTGAAACGACACAGCGGGGGTGCAACCAGCCTTGAAACGGCCGGAGGAGAAAACCCCCGGGGAATCAGGTGCGGAGGACCTGCTGTACCTTTGGCACGCCTGGTGCTTTGTAGTGGAGTCATGGACTCATTCACACCCATTGCATCGACGCTTGGGGGCACGCTGATCGGCACGGCCGCTGCGGGTCTCTTAATGTTCCACGGACGCATCGCCGGCATCAGCGGAATCGCCGGAGGCATCTTTCGAAGGCAACCCGGTGACGTCACGTGGCGTATCATGTTCCTGGCCGGCCTCTTCATGGCCGGCGTGCTCGGGAGCTGGTTCTATCCCGGAGCATACCGAGTCGAGATCGATCGCACCAGCCTGGCGTTGATCGCAGCGGGCCTGGCCGTCGGCATCGGCACCCAACTTGGAAGCGGTTGCACGAGCGGGCACGGCGTTTGCGGGATCGGACGGTTTTCGAAGCGATCCACCGTCGCCACGGTGTCGTTCATGGCGACCGCCGCCATCACCGTGTTCATCGTGAACGAGATCCTTGGAGGTGCGGTGTGAAAATCAAAGTCGGTGCGTTTCTCGGAGGCTTGGTGTTTGGCATCGGGCTGGCCGTTTCCGGCATGACTCAGCCCGCCAAGATCGTCGGGTTCTTCGATTTCGGAGGGAGTTGGGACCCGAGCCTCGGCTTCGTGATGGCGGGCGCCCTGTTGGTGTACGCCCCGGTCTATCGCGCGGTCGTCAAGCAGTGGCATCGCCCGATTTGGGCCTCGTCGTTCTCCTTGCCGACTCGAAAAGACATCGATTGGCGTCTGGTTTCGGGCTCGGCATTGTTTGGCGTCGGCTGGGGGCTTGGTGGATACTGTCCGGGCCCTGCATTCACGTCGGTCGGCGCGCGGTCACACGAAGCTCTGATTTTCGGTGCAGCCATGTTGGTTGGAGTGGGTGCCTACCAGATCTTCACGAGGCTCAGAGAGGCGCGGATCGAGGAAACCGCGACCCGTGACACGAGTCCCGTGATCGACGGATGACGCGGTCGGTGCCAGCCCTTCCGATTCTCCGGTGGCTTCCGGCCTATCAGAGGAGTGATCTCGGGGCGGACACCGTTGCTGGGTTGACGACGGCGGTGATGCTCATCCCGCAAGCGATGGGCTATGCGATGCTCGCCGGGCTTCCGCCGATCCATGGTCTCTACGCGGCGTTGGCTCCGATTCTGGTCTACGCCACGCTCGGTACGTCGCGGCACTTGGCGGTCGGCCCGGTGGCGATGGATTCGATCCTGGTGGCAGCGGGCGTTGGTGCCATTGCGACCCTCGGTACTGAAACCTACATCCTGGTCGCCGCTGCTCTCGGGGTGATGGTGGGAGTGGTGCAGGCCGGGCTCGGGTTCTTGCGTGCAGGCTTCTTGGTCAACTTTCTCTCACGCCCGGTCGTGAGCGGCTTCACGTCTGCGGCGGCGGTCATCATTGCGGCCAGTCAGCTTGGGCACCTCTTGGGCGTCGAGCTTCCACGCACCCATCACGTGCACTTGGTCGTATGGAAAAGCCTCGAGGACGTCGGCAGTTGGTCCTGGGCAACGATTGCGGTAGGCGCTGCGTCGATTGCGGCGCTATTGGTCCTCAAGAAAAAATGGCCTCGCTTCCCGGGAGCCCTTTTCGTCGTGGCCATTGCCACTCTCGCGGTTTGGAGGCTCGGGCTTGGGGATGCCGGTGTTGCCATCGTCGGTGCCGTTCCCGCGGGGCTTCCGGGCATTCAGGTGCCCAGGATCGATCCGGCGTTGCTCGCCGAGTTGCTGCCGATGGCGGCCACGATCGCCTTGGTGTCCTTCATGGAGGCGATTTCGGTAGGCCGTACCTTCGCCCGCTTGCATCGTTACGATATCCTGCCCAACCGCGAGCTGATCGCGCTCGGGTTCGCGAATGTTGCGGGCGGATTCACCGGGGGCTATCCGATTGCGGGCGGGTTCTCGAGGACCGCAGTCAACGCGCGGGCCGGCGCACGTACTCAATTGGCAGCGATCGTGACTGCAGGCGTCGTCATCGTCACCCTCTGGGCTTTCACCGGGGCTTTCTACTACCTACCGAACGCTGCCTTGAGCGCGGTGATCGTCGCGGCCGTGCTCGGCTTGATCGACGTTCGCGGCGCGGTGGAGATTTTCCGCGTCAAACGGGAGGACTTCGGCCTTCTAGTTCTTACGTTCGTCGCGACTTTGTCCCTGGGGATCCAGTACGGAATCCTTGTCGGGATCGGGGCGTCGGTGCTCTTATTCCTCGTGCACACGACCCGCCCCCACTTTGCCGTCCTCGGCCGAATTCCAGAATCGCAAACCTATCTCAACATTGCCCGTCATCCGCACGCCAAAGAAGTGCCTGGCATCGTGCTCGTTCGTATCGACGCGCAGTTCTACTTCGGTAATGTGAGCTTCCTGAAAGAGACGGTGCGCGGTCTGATCGCGGATGCCAAATCACCCGTACGCTACATCGTTCTCGAAGCGGCAGGTGTCAATCAGCTAGACTCTGCTGCCGCAGCAACTCTGGCCGAGCTCGACGACGAGCTCGCGTCACTAGGAATCAAGCTCGTGCTGACGCGCGTCAAAGGCCCCGTCCGCGATGTGCTTCACCGAACCGGACTGCTCGAGAAGCTCGCGGCGGAGGGTCGCATCTTCATGTCCACTCACCGCGCGATGGAAGTGCTTCGATCAGGTGCCTCGCTTCCAGACCTGTCGCCGCCGGCCGACGATCCACGTGCACCGTCCGATCGCGTCGGATGCGGAATGCTCAACCAAGACTAGGCGTCCACCGCGAGGTAGATTACGTCATCGCCTACTTCGACGTTTTCGTTCGGTAGGACGGCGTAGCATCGTCGAGTGGCGCGAATTTCCGTGACTCGGTCGCGTCCGACGAGAGCGCCCGGCTCGAGCTCCTGGAACCCAGTCCACGGGGAGCCGAAGCGGAACTCGGCGCTCGGCTTGGTGATCGTTTCGACGACGTGCACGGTGCGCACATCGTTCCCTTCGGGCTGCGTTTGCTCCAACAGCGCTCCGGTGACTTGCAAGAACCTCGACGCGATGCGGTAGGCCTTGTCCGAGATCTCCGGGTCGTCGTGCGCGCCGCATTCGACGGAAAGCGCCGGCACGCCTGCGAGCCGGAGGAAGCCGATGATCACTTTGTCTGCCAGCCCGTACCAGCTCTGCACCAGAAAAGAAACACCGATCCGCTTGGAGATGTCGTCGATCCTCGGCACGCCATTGCTCACTGCGAAAGGCGGTGTCGAGGTTGCGGCTGAATGAAGGTCGAGGAAGACATTCAAGTCACCGAGAACTTGTTTCAGTTCGACCACACGGTGATGCTCGTACCCCCAGGCTTCTTGGCGGAGCGATTCGGTGAATGAAAAGTCCCACAGTCGATTGAGATCGTCGCCTTCGGGCGTGTGTCGGCGGCCCTGCGATAGTGCCTCCGGGTT
>Ga0224512_10000086_pt1 | contig 98004 bp, 82 predicted proteins | sample SF_May12_sed_USG_4_FD_169103 | JGI IMG/M metagenome (GOLD analysis project Ga0224512, IMG submission 169103) | Sediment microbial communities from San Francisco Bay, California, United States - SF_May12_sed_USGS_13 | ecosystem: Environmental > Aquatic > Marine > Sediment | place: USA... | reverse complement strand
CCTCGCGCGTACGACCGATCACGGCGGCGGCGTCCGACCCTGCGAGCATCTCGCCGTCCTTCCCGACGCCAATGAGGAGCGGGCTACCGTTGCGGGCCACCACGATCTTGTCGGGATCGCGGGACGAGATGACTGCGATTCCGTAGGCGCCGTCGACTTGGCGCAGCGCGGCGGCCACGGCGTCTTCGAGGCCGTCGCCGTCGCCCCAGAGGTGATCGATCAAGTGGACGACGACTTCCGTGTCCGTCTCGGACACGAAGGTATAGCCCTCCTTCTGCAACTGGCTCCGTAGGATGTCGGCGTTCTCGATGATCCCGTTATGCACCAGGGCGATGTCGCCGTCGGTGGAGGTGTGGGGGTGGGCGTTCGGCTGGTTGGGGGCGCCGTGCGTGGCCCACCTCGTGTGCGCGATGCCGCAATTGCCCAAGGCCGGTTGCCGGGCGATGGCCTCCTCGAGCACCCGGATCTTGCCGGGGCGCTTGACCACATGCACGTCGCCATTCAGGAGCGCAACGCCGGCGGAGTCGTACCCGCGATACTCGAGGCGCTTCAGTCCTTCCAGGAGGATTGGGGTGGCCTGCTTCGACCCCACGTATCCGACGATGCCGCACATGCGCGATGCTCCCTGTCTCTAACGGTCTTTAAGCGATTCCTTCCAGGACCTCCGCGGCCCTCTTCACCAATTCGCGGGCGCGCGATTCGTCGGGCGCCTCCGCGATGAGTCGAACTACCGGCTCGGTTCCCGAGGGCCGCACGTGAAGCCACGCCTTCCGCTTCGGCCAGGCCAACCGGAGCCCGTCCGATTCGTCCTTCGACTCGGCGCCGAGGTCCTCCTCCAGCGCCGTGTAGCCCGCCCGCAACGCCTCGCGCGGGAACGTCACCTTCTCTTTGACAATCGTGTAGGTAGGCCAACGGCCTGCCGCTTCGGATAGCGTAATGCCCTCGTCTGCAAGGTGTTGCAGGATCAGGGCAACTGCCAGTGGCGCGTCACGGGTGTGCTGCAAGGCGGGAAGAATGACCCCACCGTTCCCCTCTCCTCCGACCACCGCACCCTCGCTTTGCATGCGGCGCGCGACATTCACCTCCCCGACCGGGGCGCGGTGAACCGTGGCCCCGTACGCCGCGGCGACGTCCTCGAGCACCTGGCTGGTCGACAGATTCGTCACGACCGGACCCGGAGTGCGAGACAAAACAGTCGCGGCCGCGAGCGCCAACGTGAGGTCCTCACCCAGCGGACGTCCGTTCTCGTCCACGAGCGAGAGTCGGTCTGCGTCGGGATCGATCGCGAGCCCGGCCACTGCCCCGCTGTCCCGGACGAGCTCGCAGAGGTCCGCCAAGTTGGCGGCCGTTGGCTCCGGATCCCGAGGGAACAGGCCGTCCGGCTCCATGCCGATCCCTACCACCTCGCATCCCAATGCGTCGAGTAATTCCGAAACCACCGGACCCCCCGCACCGTGCACGCAGTCCACCGCCACCTTGAGGCCACGGGCCCGAATGGCACCGACGTCGACGTGCGGCAGCTCGAGAATGCGGTGCAGATGTCTCGTCCACGCCCCACCGTCCTCGCTGACCGTCCCCAAGGTATCCCAAGAGGCTCGGGGTGGATCCTGCTCCGTGAGATAGGCTCGGAAGGCTGAGGACCGGTCGGCGTCGAGGAAGATTCCCTCCTCGGAGACAAGCTTCAGCGCGTTCCACTCGGCAGGATTGTGGCTGGCCGTAACCCCGATCGCACCGGCCGCGCCGTGATGCCGGACCGCCAGGAGGAGCGTCGGCGTCGGCACGATACCCAGGTCGATTACATCGACGCCGACCGACTGGAGGCCGGCGGTGACGGCACGCGCGAACATCGGTCCGGACGTACGCGAATCCCGTCCGAGGCACACGGGGCCGCGCGACCCTTCCGCCATGAAGGCGCCGAACGCGGAGGCGAACGCGCCGATCAACTCAGGCGTCAAGGGAGCACCGACCCGCCCGCGCACGCCGGAAACGCTCACCATCAAGCCTTCGGGTATCTGAACCGGCAACGCACCTCCTGAACTGTTCTCGCGGGCTCGCGGCGAGACCACCGCGCCGCTGAAGTTTCGCCCGCATCGCCGGCCAAGGTCAACGAGATTCGGTGGCGGCGTCCTCTCGGGCAGACCTACATTAGCAGGCAGCCCGACTGAAACCGAGCGATGCGGCGCCGCGTAGGGGAAGCACCCACGTAAAAGGAACCATGACATGACCGACGACCAGAACCGGGCGGAAGGGGCCAAGGGCGAGGAGGCCAAGGCGCGGCGGGTCCTCACGGACATCGCCTCTCACGCCTGGGAGCACCCCGCCGACAAGGCTGCCCTTCAGGCGCTACGGCGCATTCCGGTCTTCGACGCGGTGCTCCGCAAGCTCTTCGGCTTTTTCGGCGAAAAGCCGATTCGGCTGGCGTTTCAGGCGAACGCCGTCAAAGTCGGCGAGCACCAGTTCCCCGAGGTTTACAAGATCTACAAGCAGGCGCTCAAGACGCTCGACGCGCCCGAGGAGTACCCGCTCTACGTATCGCAGACGCCGATCGTCAATGCGGGCGCCTACGGAATGGACCAGCCGTTCATCATCCTCAACTCCGGGACGGTGCGGCTCACCTCGCCCGACGAGCTCGAGTACATCATCGGGCACGAGATCGGGCATATTCTGAGCGACCACGTGCTCTACCGCACGATGACCGTGTTCCTCATCAATCTCGCGAACATGGGCTTCCCCATCGTGGGGCTCGCGGCCCGAGCGGTCTTGGTCGGTCTACTCGAGTGGTCGCGAAAGTCCGAGCTCTCGTGCGACCGGGCGGGGCTGCTGACCGTTCAGGATCCCGAGGTCGTGATGCGTGCCATGCTGAAGATGGCGGGCGGCGGCGAAGACGACGAAACGAGCCTGCAGGCCTTCATCGTGCAGGCCGAGGAATATCAGGAGGGCGGCGACCTGGCCGATCAGGTCTTCAAGGTGCTCAACCTCATGGCGGCCACTCACCCCTTCTACGTGCTGCGTGTGAGCGAGCTCCGAACGTGGATCGAATCGGGAGACTACGACCGGATTCTCCGGGGCGAGTATTCCCGCAGAGGAGAGCCCGACCCGGCTTACCAGGAGGACCTGCGGGCGGCCGCTTCGGCGTACGCCGAGGGCGCCAAGGACTTCGTGGACAACGTCGCGGAGGCCGCCAAGCGCATGGGCTCGGACTTCCTCAGCGGATTGAAGCGCTGAGTCGACCGGAACGTGGCTGTAGGGGGCGACCGGGCGCATAGCCCCGGTCGCCCCTTTTCTTTCCCGGCCACCCGCCTAGACTCCGCCCATGCGGATTCTGATCATAGGAAACGGCGGCCGGGAGCACGCGCTCCTCTGGAAGCTCCGTAAGGACGCGCCATCGGCCCACTTCTTCGCGACGAAACCGAATGGCGGCATGGCGCCGTTGTGCGAGCCCGTTGAGATCGCGCCCGGCGACGTCGAAGCGCTCTCGGGATGGGCCGCGGCCCACCGCATCGACTTGACGGTGATCGGCCCCGAAGCGCCCCTGGCCGCCGGCATCGTCGACCGATTCGAGGCGAAGGGCCTGCCGGTCTTCGGGCCGTCGAAGGATGCCGCACGCATCGAGTCGAGCAAGGCGTACTCCAAGGAGCTGATGCGCAACGCCGGCGTACCCACGGCGGAGCACCATACGTTCACGAACCTCGACGGCGCCGAGGCATTCGTGCGCGAGCGGGGCGCGCCCATCGTCGTGAAAGCGTCCGGGCTCGCGGCCGGTAAGGGCGCCGTCGTGTGCACGACGGAGGAGGAGGCGCTCGGCGCGGTCCGGTCGATGCTCGGCGACTTGGCCTTCGGCGAGGCCGGCCGCGAGGTCGTCATCGAGGAGTACATGGAGGGCGAGGAAGTCTCGGTCTTTGCCGTCACGGACGGCGAGCATTCCGTGATTCTCGTCCCGGCCCAAGACCACAAGCGCATCGGCGAAGGAGACACCGGGCCGAACACGGGCGGGATGGGTGCCTACGCCCCCGTGACCCTTGCGACGCCTGCCCTGATCGACGAGGCCCGCGCGAAGGTCTTCACGCCCACGTTGGCCGCGATGTCGGCGGACGGCGCCCCCTTTCGTGGCTTGCTCTATGCCGGCCTCATGCTGACCCCGTCCGGGCTTCGGGTCGTCGAGTTCAACTGCCGGTTCGGCGACCCGGAGACGCAGGTCGTCCTGCCGCTCATGGAGTCTTCGCTGCTCGACCTGCTCGTGTCGGTCGCCGAGGGGGGCTCCCTGGCGGGCCGGACAGCGCGCCAACGGAGCACCGCGGCGGTCACGACGGTCGTCGCGTCCGGCGGATACCCAGGGGCCTACGAGAAGGGGAAAGAGATCACCGTCCCGAACGACTTGGAGTCGGAGGACCTCATAGTCTTCCACGCCGGTACCGCATATAGGGACGGCCGGCTGCTGACGGCGGGCGGACGCGTATTGGCGGTGACTGCGGTCGCCGACTCGTTCGCGGCCGCTGCCGAGGCCAGCCGTACTGGCGCGGAGCGAATCGAGTTCGAGGGGGCTTACTTGCGTAAGGATATCGGCTGGCGTGAACGCGCGCGGACGCTCGGCTGAGCCATGCCCGAGCTACCCGAGGCGGAGACGATCGTGCGTGGGCTCCGGCCCGCCGTGGTCGGTCGCACCATCCGCGGAACTCAGGTGCTGCACTCCGACGTGCTTCGAGAGGCTCGAGACCGGTTCACCCGCAGGGTGCGCGGCCGCCGCATCGTCGAGGTCGGACGTCGCGGCAAGAACGTCTTGCTTCAGCTCGACGGGGAGCGCGTGGTCGCGGTCAACCTCGGCATGACCGGACGTCTCCTCCCCACTGCCGGGCGTACGCCGGACAGCTCGCCGGGCGCCCACCCGGCGGTGCGCTTTCGACTCGACGACGGGAAAGCCCTCGTCTTCGACGACACCCGCCGCTTCGGCACCGTCGAGTGCCTGGATCATGACGAGTGGCATCGACGCTCCCGGCGCATGGGTCCGGAACCTCTCGAGGCGGCCTTCACGGGCGGTGTCCTCCACGCCGGGCTGCGAGAGTCTCGCTCGCCGCTTCGTTCCTGGCTGTTGGATCAACGAAAGATTGCAGGCATCGGCAATATATACGCCAATGAGGCCCTGTTCCTTGCGGGCGTGCATCCGCAACGGCTTGCAAAGAGCGTTTCCAGGAACGAGGCCGCCGCCCTGCACCGAGGGATTCGACGCGTGCTACGAAATGCGATCGAATCAGGTGGCACCACACTGAGAGACTACCGGACGGCCAGCGGCGAGGAAGGCCGGTACGCGCGCCGCTTGCTCGTCTACGGTCGCGACGGCGAGTCGTGTTCACGTTGCCGCACCGAGATTCATCGAGTGGTGTTCGGCGGTCGCTCTGCGTTCTACTGCCCCAAATGCCAACCACGCCGAGGCGCGCGAGCATGAACCATGCGGCGGTTGTCCTCGCCACCGCGATCGCCGGTGCGGGCGTAGGAGCGACGCCGCTCCTCGCTCAGCAGTCGATGGGAGAACGCCTCCCGGTACGGGAAGTGGTCCTGGAAAACGGCATGACCGTTCTCGTGCTCCCCCGAGAAGGGGCGCCCACGGTTTCGTTCGTGGTCCGTTTCGGCGTAGGCGGCGTACACGAGCACCTCGGAACAACCGGAATCGCCCACCTCCTCGAGCATATGCTCTTCAAGGGCACGAACTCCATCGGGACGCGTGACGTCGCGGCGGAACGACGCCTCTTCGTCCAGATGGACGCGACCCACGACACGCTTCTTCTCGCCCGCGCGGCTGCGGACGCATCGCGTGTGAGCGCACTCGAGGCACGCATCGAGATGCTGGAGGACAGCGCGCGTGCCTTCGTCCTTCCGAACGAGTTGGACCGCATCCTCACGGAGGCGGGGGCGCGGGGGATGAACGCCACCACGTCCTCGGAGGCGACGACCTACTTCGTGGAGCTTCCCGCCAATCGGGCAGAATTGTGGTTCGCGCTCGAATCCGACCGCATGAGCCGCCCCGTCTTCCGCGAGTTCTATACCGAGAGGAACGTCGTCATCGAGGAGCGCCGGATGCGCGTGGAGACCGAGCCGGGCGGCCTTTTGTACGAGGCACATCTCGCGTCGGCGTTTACGATGCACCCCTACGGAGTTCCCGTTGTCGGCTACATGTCGGACCTTCAGACGCTGAGTCGTCGGGACGTGGAGGCGTACTACCGGCGCTTCTACGGTCCTGACAACGCCGTGGTCGCGGTCGTCGGCGACGTCGATCCCGATCAGGTCGAGGGCTGGGCCCGCCAGTACTTCGCGGACATTCCGAGAGGCGAAGCCCCTCCTCCAGTCCTGGCTGTGGAACCACCCCAGCGAGGCGAGCGGAGGGTGACGGTGGAGTGGGACGCCGAGCCTCGCCTCCGCATCGGGTGGCATGTGCCCTCGGGACTCGACGACGACGCGGCGGCAATCGCGATGCTGGGCTCGGTCCTGACCGGCGGTCGCACGTCGCGACTCCATCGGCGCCTGGTGATGGACGAACAGCTCGTGACCGGGGTCTACGCCTCCACGGGACCGGGCACGCTATTTCCACAACTCTTCCAGATCGATGCGATTCCTCGGAGCGGACGGTCGATAGAGCTCGTCGAGGCGGCGATCTACGAGGAGATCGAGAGACTCGTCGCCACCGGCCCAGAGGAGCGCGAACTCGAGCAGGTGCGCAACCAGGTCGAGGCCGGAAACGTCCGCCGCATGACTTCCAACCTAGGGCTGGCGTTCCAGATCGCGGACTCGCAATCGCTTCTTGGCGATTGGAGGGAGACGTTCCGATGGTCAGAACTCCTGGACAGCGTCGCCGCCGAGGACGTGCGACGGATCGCCGCTCGGTATCTCGTGGAGAGCAATCGCACAGTCGCGGTGCTGAGGAGGCCGGGCAGCTGATGGTTCGGTCCACGTATCTGTTCGGATTCACGCTAGGCGCCGCGGTCTTGGCCTGGGCGCCACTCGTTGTGTCCGGCCAGACGCCGAACGTTCGAGAGGCGATCGAGGCACTCGTCTACGACCCCCTCGAGTGGTCGCCGCCGGCTCCGGAGCGCCATGAGGTATCCGGCGTGACCGCGCTACTCCTGGAGGATCGGACACTCCCTCTCGTGACTGTCCTTGCGAGCTTCCGCGGAGGGTATGGGCTCTTCGGGCGCGACCAGTACGCGGCAACCATGGGCCTCCCTGCACTACTCCGGTACGGGGGCACCGCAACTGCTTCGCCGGACTCGGTCGAGCTGCTGCTCGAGTTCTACGCCATGCAGACCTCGTTCCAGTCGGGGGGAGTCAGCATGGGATCCACGCTGAACACGCTCACCGGCCAACTCGATGAGTCCCTCGGCCTGTGGTGGGAGCTCATCTCGGACCCGGGCTTCGACGAAGATCAGATCGAAATCTGGCGGGGACGAGAGCTCGAGCGCGTCCTGCGCCGCGCCGACGATCCGGGTGGACTCGCGTACTCGGCGTTCAATCGCCTTCTCTATGGGGACCATTCCATCGGCTGGGAGCTCGACGCCGAGGACCTCGCGCCGGACCGCACGACGCCGGAGCAATTCAGACAGATCCACGCACGCATCTTCTGCAGGGAGAACCTCACGCTCGGAGTGGCCGGCGACATCGCCTGGGACGACGCGCGGCCGCGGCTCGAGCGTTTGGTACGTGCCCTAGCCCCCTGCCCCGAAGCGCTTACAGCGTCAGCCATCCCGGAAATCCGCCGCGGTGGCGGGGTCTACCTGATGGAGCGCGATCTCGAGCAGGCCGTGATCATCATGGCCCACCCGACCTCGGTCCGTTTGGCGGATGAAACCCAGTTCTTCGCGGCCACCATGGGCAACGCGATCCTCGGCGGTGGCGGCTTCTCCAGCCGCATCCTGCAACGCGTGAGGAGTGACGAGGGCTATGCGTACTCCGCCTCGTCCCTGTGGACGACGCCCAGGCGGTACGACGGGCTCATCGGCGCCATCACACGCACGAGCCCCGAGAATGCCGTGCCCGCAATCGATGTGATTCTCGGCACCATGGACCAGATGCGCACGTCGACGCCCAGCGCAGGCGAACTGAAGACGGCGGTCGACCGCATCGTGAACGGATACGTCTTCAACTTTCAGGCCCCCGAACAGATCGTCCAGCGCATGATGCTGTACGTCTCGGGCGAGTTGCCCGATGACTGGTTGGAGCGCTACGCCGAGGGGGTCCAGGAGGTCACGACGGACGACATCCGCCAGGTCTTCGCCGACCACTTGAGGCCGGAGGAGATGACCATCCTCGTCGTCGGCGATCCGGACCGCATCGGGAGGGATGCGTTGGCCCGGCTCGGGCCCGTTACGGTACTAGAGCCGCAAACGCCAAACTGATACCGAGCAGGACGAGCAACCCGCCGACGAGCTGGCGGTAGAGCTGCGGGGGCACGCGGCCGAGCAGCGGCACGCCCAGGAACGTTCCGACCACCACGCCGACCGTTCCGGCGGCCCAAATCGGAACCGTCGCCGCGATGACCGAGCCGCGTGCGACCAAGTAGATCGGTACGCGGGCCGCATCCACCAGTAGAGCCGACGCGGTGGCCGTGGCCACGAGCGCCCGGGTCTGCAACTGGAAGCCCAACAGGGCGGCGGCCCGGAGTCCACCCTGGTTCCCCACCAGGCCGCCGAAGACGCCCGAAAGCGTCCCCCCCAGGAGGCGCCAGAATGGCGTAGGCGGCAGCGGTACCGGACGGCGAAGGAGCTCACTGCCACCTGCGGCGAGCAGCAACACAGCCAGTACCACCGTTAGCGCTTCGCTTCCCAGGGCCGGCTGCAGGGACGCGCCCGCCAGCCCACCCACCGCGCTGGCGATCCCGAATTGCCGGAACGTCGGCATGTCGATGTCGGCCCGGAGTCTCCAGAAGCGCACCGTGGTCGCAACCGCATGCGGGACCGCGACGATCGCAACTGCTTCTGCCGCCGGAAACGACAGTAGCAGGAAAGGCGTGAGTAAGCTGCCGATGCCAAACCCAGACACCGCCGCCACCGCCCCCGCGAAGACCGAGAGCAATCCGAACGCCAAAGGCTCCATCATGGGTGAGTCAGACTCCGAGTTGTTCTATGATCGTGCGACCGATCGCTACATGCCGCGGTTCCTCGCTGTCGAGCATCGCCGACCCAAAGTTCACGGCCCACCCAACGGCGCGCGCGAGCTCTGCCGGAGACGGATCGTAAGCCGCAATGAACGCGTCGCGCCCTTCAGAATCGAAGAGCATCCACCCGCACGCGAGATCGGTAGCGGCATCACCCGCGGCGATGTCACCCCAGTCGATGAGCCCGATCACCGCTCTCTCTCGAACGATGACGTTTCGGGGGTGCAGGTCACCGTGGAGCCACACCACCTCCTCTGAGGGCGGGGCCTCGAGAGCCCGCCGAAAGGGGACGACGAGCTCTGGCAGCGCCAGGCGCTCGATGCGTTCCTGGACGACGTCCCGGCGGGCCTGAAGTCGGACGCCTCGGAACGGATTGGCAGGCGCGTCCAGGGGGGCCAGTCGATGCAACGCCCTGAGGGACGTCGCTACGACCTCCGCCTGGTCGGGTGAAAACACTGTGCATTCGGCGGTCGTCCCAGGGATCCACTGCACGACGCTCCAGGGCCAGGGGAACAGATCACCTCCTTCGCCGATCGCGACGGGGGCCGGCACGGCGAGGTCCAGCCAAGAATCAACCAGGGGAAGCCACCGCTGCTCGTTGAGGATGAGTGGGACCGCAGCGCTGTGGCGTGGGAGCCTGACGGCGTGCTCCGATCCGACCCGGAACGTGAAGTTGTCCCAACCCTCATCGACCAAGACCACGTCCTCACCCGCGTAGCCTGGGTGCTGCGAGTCGAGCAACCGCCGGACCAGCTCGGCGTCGACGCGCACCTCGGCCGAGGGCTGTCGGGTGTCTATGACCTACCCGCGCGCTAGGCGACGCCCCAATGGAGCGCCGCGATGCCGCCAGACAGCAGTTTCCAGCCGACATCCTTGAACCCGGAAGCTTCGAAGATCTCGCCGAGCTCCTTGGGCCCGGGGAACTCCTTCACGGACTCAGGCAGATAGGTGTACGCCCATGGATGGCCCGAGACCAGTCGGCCCACGACAGGCAAGATCCTGTTGAAGTACAGCAGGTATCCCGCCCTGACGACTGGATTCGGCGGGACCGTGAACTCGAGCACTACGAGGCGCGCTCCGGGACTCAGGACCCGGTGCAGTTCACCGATTCCGGCACGGACATCGGCCAGGTTACGCACGCCGAAGCCGACGGTGGCGCCAGCAAAGATTCCGTTCGCGAACGGCAGCCGTAGGGAGTCTCCACACACGGGTGACACCGCCCGCGCCTCGATCTTGGGGGCGCCTTGGACGAGCATGGGATGCGCGAAGTCCGACGCGACGACCCGCCCCCCGAATCCGTCCTTCTTGGCCAGCTCCAGCGCGAGATCGAATGTGCCGGCGCAGGCGTCGAGGTACGTTCCCTCCGGCGCGCGCTCCCAGTCGAGCCTCGCGATGGCTGCCTTTCGCCAACGCTTGTCGATGTTGAGACTGAGGACGTGGTTGAGCAGGTCGTAGCGCGGCGCGATCTCGGAGAAGATGCGCTGAACCTGGTGCGCCCGGTCCGCTCCCTCTTTGGGGGCCGCCTCGGACCCTTCGGTGGTTGCCGCTCGCGAAGCGGATTGCATGACAGGGATCCGTTGGGTGCGTAGCTTTTGACCGCCCCGGGACGTGCGCAGGCGACTGGGGAAGTGAAGCTACGGCATGTGGTTGAGGGGCTCAACGGGCTCGCACGAAACCGCGAGCCTCTAGAAGGCGTAGGGGCGTCTCATGCGGATCGAAGCCCCTTCCCTTCCTCGAGGCGCGGCCTGGTGGATCGCTAACTCGCGGCAGGACAAGGCACCTCTGGCTGCTCCGGACTATTCGGCGCTCGAAGACCGCGAGCTCGCGGCGCTGGCTACGCGTGGGCGTGAGCCTGCGTTCCGAGAACTCCTGACCCGCTACGAGCGGCCTGTCTTTTCGCTCGTGTACCGCATGGTCAGGGACCGCACACTGGCCGAGGACCTCGCTCAGGAGGCCTTCATCCGTGCGTTCAACGCCATTGGCTCGTACAAGCCGTCGTACAAGTTCAGCAACTGGATCCTGAAGATCGCGAACAACCACACGATCGATCATCTCAGGAAGCGGAAGCTCGACACCGTCTCGATCCACGGATCTCCGCACGCAACAACCGACGAGCAGATCTCACAGACCCGGGTCGTGGTCGAATCGCGCGACGAGAACCCACATGAGTACGTCGAGCACCGCGAGCTCGGTGATCAGATCGAGCAGGCGATCGGTGATCTTCGGGAGGAGTACCGCACGGCCATACTCCTCAGGCATGTCGAGGGCTACGCGTACGAGGAGATCGCCGACATCATGGAGGTGCCCCTCGGCACCGTGAAGACGTACCTCCACCGCGCCCGTGGCGAGCTCAAGAAGAGCTTGGCCCACTTGGCCTCGTGATGCCATGAGCGGCCCGACTATTCTGAAACCGCGGCGCCTCCCTGGACGTAAGGCTGGACATCCGAAGGGCGTAGGAGTGCCACGGTCATGAACGACGTCAGAAACAACCATCCGAGTACGGATCGCTTGCAAGCGTTCCTCGACGGATCCGTTCCCTCCAGGGAGCGGCGCCGGCTCGAGGCACACGTGACCACGTGTGCCCAGTGCTCGGACGAGCTCGCGACGTGGCGCGTTCTTTTCGAGGACCTGGACGGGCTCCGGTCACACCGACCGAGCGCAGACTTCCAAGCCCGAGTCATGTCGGGCGTACAGCTGCCGGTCCGACTGCCGTTGGCAGCCCGTGTGAAGGCGACCTTAGCGGCGCTGCGACCAGCCTCCCGGCCCGTCCACCTTGGTGCGGGCGTCCTGCAGGATCTCGCGGACGGGGTGTTGGTCGCGCGGGAGGCGCAGCGAGCGCAGGCTCATCTCGGGGGCTGCGTAGCTTGCTCGGCAGACTTTCAGGGTTGGACGACCGTGCTCGCGCGTCTCTCCGAGCTGGACCGCTTCGACCCGATGGACGGCTTCGCCGACCGGGTGATCGCGGGCCTCACGCCGGCCGCCTCGCGCGCCCCAGTGCGCCAGCCGGGCTGGGCCCGGGCACTGGCCAGCGCGCGCCGCTTCCTCCCCCGCAGCCGGCGGGCATGGGCAGCCATCGCGGGTGCGGCCGTGACGCCCGCCGTCACGTTCGGTCTCGTCCTCTTCGCCGTCTTCTCGCATCCGACGCTGACGCCGCAGGCGCTCGTGTCGTTCACGTACTGGCAGTTCACCGACCTTTTCGCGGCCGCCTGGAATGGCTTACTGGCTACCGGGCTCGCGGCGACCGGCGTGACGGGCCTCGATGGCTTCGTCGACTTGATCGTCGGATCGCCGCTCTTGGCCGCCACGGGAGTCGCGATCTACGCGGCCGGGTCGGGCCTCGCGCTCCGAGTCCTCTACAAGAACCTCATCGACAGTCGATCCATAAGGCCTCGCTATGCTTCAGTTGCTTCGTAGGTCCGTCCTCGTCTTCGGCCTGGCGGCCTTATTCGTCCCTTGCGCCACCCACGCGCAGGTCCGCGAGGTGGTGTCGAAACAGGTTTCGGTCGGCCGTTCCGAGGCTACGCTCAGCTTGGAGTTCTCGGACGACGGCGCTCTCGAGGTCAGCCTACGTAATGGTTCAGTGCTGATCGACGGTGAGCGCGTCGGCGCCTTCGAGCCCGGTGGCGAGCTCGACGTGGCATGGCGGGAGCTCCTCGGCCGGGCGGTGGCGCTCGAGGATGGTCCACTCTCCCAAGCCCTCGCCGATTGGACGATCCCCGCGGAGCTCGCCGGCAGTCTCGCCGACGTCGCCCAGGCAATGGACCGAGCGCTGGAAACGGCACTCGAGGACTTCGACGTGCAGGTCGACGCATCGGACGGCACGGTATCCATCTCGATCGGCAACGAACGCTCCTTCCTGAGGGCGCTGTTGGGGTCCGCGGATCGCCTAGGACTGCTCCCAGCGGCTCTGGAGGGCCTGGACTCGAACGTGCGGGTGCACGTCGGCGAGGACGTCGATATCGCGGAAGGCGAATCCGTTTCGGGCAACCTTGTGGTCATCGACGGGGACCTCGTCATTCGTGGCGAAGTGGCCGGGAACGTGGTGGTGATCGGCGGGACCGTGGATCTCCGCGAGGGAAGCGAGGTCTCGGGAGCCGTCCGTTTGGCTGATGCGCGCGTCCTAGGCAACCGGGGCTCGGTGCGCGAAGGAGTCGTCGAGATCGAGAGCGACGCCGACACCGATGCCGAGGAAGGCGCGAGCGCAGCACGGGCGCGGTTGCGTAACGAAATCCGGAACGAAGTGCGACGCGAGATCCGCGTCGAGGATCGAGGTTACGACGAAGGCGACTCCGCCCTGATGGCCCCGTTCCGCTCCGTGGCTAGAGCCGCGGGTGGCCTGATCGAGAACTTGCTGGTCGTGTTGATCCTGGCACTCGTCGGAGCTGCCGCGACCATGTTCGCGGGAGACAAGGTCGACGTGATCTCCGAGACCGCTCGGCGCGCCCCCGGTCGGGCGGCGATGGTCGGTGTTGCGGGGACTTTCCTGCTCCTTCCGGTCTGGATTCTCGGCTTCATCGCACTCGCGATCTCCATCATCGGGATTCCAGTGGCGATCGCTTGGCTCCCGCTTTTCCCGCTCGCAGCAGCGGCGGCCGCGGTGGTCGGATACTTGGCAGTGGCGCGCAACGCAGGCGAATGGTTGGCAGACAGTCACTACCCGTGGACGGGGTGGATTCGGAAGTCCAACCCACTCATCACGATGGTCGGCGGTTTGGTTGGCCTGATGGCGCTCTTCGTCGCGGCGAACGTCCTGTCGATCGTGCCGTTTTTCGGACTCGTGACGGGGCTGCTCATTGCGGGTGCGTGTATCGTGACGTTCCTGGCTGTCCAGGTGGGCTTCGGTGCGGTCCTCCTGACCCGGGCGGGCAGGCGGCGGGAGTACTGGACGACGTACGACGCCCACGCAGCGTGGGATGCGACGATGGATGTGGACGTTGATGACGATGTGGGGACGACTCGGGGGCCCGGCGATGTGGGCGGGGAGGAGCGGGAGGGTGCGTAGCACGATCTTGGTGGCGCTGTTGAGCGCCGCTGCATCGTCGGCCGTGCACGCGCAGAGCATGCGCTCGGTGACGATGTCACGGCAGCTCGAGGACAACTCGGAGGTCCAGGTGTCCGTCGAGTACGGGGTCGGACGGTTCAGCGTGCGGTCGGTCAGCAAGGGGCTTCTTTATCGGATGAACCTCCGCTACGACGAGGATCGGTTCGAGCCCGTGGCCGAGTATACCGGACACAGTCTGGACGTCGGCCTCGAGTCGATCCGCCGCTCGCGCATGCGGGGCGACTGGGAGTCGGGCGAGCTTCATCTCGAGTTGGCGCGCGGCGTTCCCATGCAACTCGACCTCGAGTTCGGAGCAGTCCACGCGGAACTCGACCTAGGCGGCTTGGCGCTGACCGATCTCGATTTGAGCACCGGAGCGTCCGAGTCGACCATCGACATCTCGGAACCGAATCGCGCCCGGATGCGACAGGCCCGATTCGAGGTCGGAGCGGCTGAGTTCACCGTCCAGCACCTCGGCAATCTGAACGCAGAGCAAATCGAGGTCGATGCCGGCGTCGGATCGCTGGTCCTGTGGCTCGACGGTGAGTGGCAGCGGGACGCGCACCTTAACATCGACATGGGGCTCGGCGCGCTCGAGCTGCGAATCCCCGAAGGCCTCGGGGTGCAGCTTCACAAGCAGAGCTTCTTCACGGCACTCGATTCGGAGGGTCTCGTCAAGCGTGGCGACACCTTCGAGTCGTTAGATTGGAGCACCGCGGATCGTCGTGTGACGATCGACCTGGACGCCGCATTCGGTAGCGTTCGGGTCGTCTGGATCCGCTAACGGACTTCCTGTAGGAGGGGTACTACGATGATCGGCGCACTACTCACGTTCTTCGCTGTCGGCTTGGCTACGCTCGTCGTGGCTGGAGTCGTGCTCGCGATCGTCGGCACCGTGTTCTCGCTGACCATTGGGCTCGCGTCCTTCCTGCTCCTCAAGGTCGCGCCGATCCTTCTCGTCGGGTGGGTCGTCGTGAAGCTGATCGAGAAGTCGCGCGGAGGGGGCGCCCTTTCGGACGCCGACCGCAAATGGTTGGAGGGGGAGTAGGGGAGCGAACGTGGATCTCTACGAGATCCTCGTCCTGGGTTTCGTCTTCGCTGGCTTTCTAGGCCTGATCGTGTGGGTGTCCTGGCACGCCCACTCGAAGGACTAGCTTCGGGCCTCGGCGAGCACGGACAGAGCCCCCAGAACCTTCTCCGAGACCTCGTTCAACGCGTGCCCCGCCGCCGACTCCGGCGCCGACACCACGGTAGGAGCTCCCGCGTCCCCGGCCTTGGCCACTGCTGGATCGAGCGGGACACGGCCTAAGAACGGGAGCTTCATTTCCGTCGCGAGTTTTTCGCCGCCGCCCGCTCCGAACACGTCGATGGGCTCCCCGCAGTGAGGACAGGCGAGTCCACTCATGTTCTCGACGATTCCGAGCACGCGGGTGTTTACCCGCTCGAACATCTTCACGCCCCGACGAACATCTCCGGTCGAGACGTCCTGCGGCGTCGTGACCATCACCGCGCCGTCAAGGTCGATGGACTGGACCAATGACAGCTGCGCGTCGCCGGTGCCGGGCGGCATGTCGACTACCATGATGTCCAAAGGACCCCAGTTGACCTGCTGCAGAAACTGTTTGAGCACGCCGGAGATCAGGGGTCCGCGCATGATGGCGGGCTGCTCGGGATCGAGCAGGAAGCCCAGACTCATCAAGCGGACGCCGTGCGCCTCGAGAGGCTCGATGAGCTCTCGGCCCTTATCGCCCGTCACACTCGGCCGACCCGTGACCCCGAACATGATCGGGATGTTCGGGCCGTAGATGTCGGCGTCGAGCAGGCCGACCGTCCGTCCGCCCCGCGCGAACGCGGCGGCTAGGTTGGCCGCCACCATGGACTTGCCCACGCCGCCCTTGCCGGAGCTGACGGCCACGATGTGACCGACGTCGGACAGCAGACCAGGCTTGGGCGTCGGCGCCGGCACCGAGCCGGGCTTGAGTCCTCCCTGCCGGCCCCCACCGCCTCCCCCACCCGTCGGGCCCATCTGGGGAAGCTGGACGTTGACCTTGACCTCGGTGATCCCGCCGATAGCCTCCACAGCCGTGCGGGCCTGTTTCACCAACTCGCCGGGGTCGGCGGGCTGAAGCAGGAACTGGAAGCGAGCGACACCCGTCGCGTCCACCTCGATATTCTGTACGTGACCGCCGGCGATGAGATCACGCCCGGAAACCGGGTGCGATATCGCGGCCAGTGCGGCCATCACCGAGCCACGAAGCTCGTCAGTTTTCATTGGATTGCGTGGGCAGCCGGCCGTCGGTCCCGCACTCATGCGGGCGATCGGGGTGCGGCCGGGGGCGAATACTACCGGCACGCATCAAGACGAGTCAACGCGGGACAGGGACGCTCGGGAGCCGTTGCGTCGCCCACTGCCGCTCGTGAGATTTCGCCATGCATAGCACGCCCTCGATAGGTCTTCCGACCAACGAGCCGGTGCTCTCCTACGCGCCCGGCACCCCCGAGCGGGCGGCTCTGAAAGCCGAGCTCGAGGCACAGTCAGAGCGGGTCGTCGATATCCCGGTCGTCATCGGCGGAAAGGAATTCCGTCCCGGCGACGTGGTAGATGTCGTGATGCCGCACGAACACAGCCATGTGATCGCCCGCGCGCATTCGGCCAGGCCCAAGGAGGTCGCGGCAGCGGTGCAGGCCGCGCTGGCTGCGCGCCACGAGTGGTCTGACATGCCTTGGGAAGACCGCGCCGCGGTGTTCATGCGCGCTGCAGACCTCTTAGCCGGACCGTGGCGCCAAAAAATCAATGCCGCCACAATGCTCGGCCAGGGCAAGAGCGCCTATCAGGCAGAGATCGACGCCGCCTGCGAGCTCATCGACTTCTTTCGCTTCGGGGCGTTTCTCGCAGGACGGGTGCACGCAATGCAGCCGATCTCGGACCGGGGGATGTGGAACCGCGCCGACTATCGCGGTCTGGAAGGCTTCGTCTACGCAGTCAGCCCGTTCAACTTCACCGCGATCGCCGCGAACCTCGTCGGCTCGCCGGCCATCATGGGCAACACCGTCGTCTGGAAGCCGTCTCACACGGCGGCGCTCTCCAGCTATCTGGTCCTGAAGCTCTTGGAGGAAGCGGGGCTTCCGCCCGGGGTCGTGAACTTCGTGCCCGGCGATGCAAGACAGATCACCTCAGGGGTCATCACGCACCGGAGTTTGGCGGGCGTGCACTTCACGGGCTCCACGGCGGTCTTCCGGGTCCTATGGAAGGCGGTGGGCGAGAACATCGACGGCTACGATACGTACCCGAGGCTGGTCGGAGAGACCGGGGGGAAGGACTTCATCGTGGCCCACCCGTCTGCCGACCCGGATGCGCTACGCGTCGCCATGATCCGCGGTGCCTTCGAGTACCAGGGCCAGAAGTGCAGCGCCGCCTCGCGGGCGTACATCCCGGCGAGCATCTGGCAGGACTTGGAAGGCCCGCTTGTAGAGGAAACGGCCTCGCTCACACAGGGCGACCCGCGGGACTTCTCCAACTTCGTCGGGGCAGTCATCGACAAGCGGTCCTTCGACCGTATCAAGACCTACATCGAGGCCGCTCAAGCCTCTTCGGATGCCGAAGTCCTGGTCGGCGGCGAGTGCGATGACTCCGTCGGATTCTTTGTCCGGCCCACGATCATCCGTGCCAAGAAGCCCGCCTACGCTTCGATGTGCGAGGAGATCTTCGGTCCTGTTCTCTCCGTCTACGTATACGACGACGCCGATTGGCCGCAGATCCTCGAGGTCGTCGACACGACCTCTCCGTACGCGTTGACGGGCGCGATCTTCGCGCGCGAACGGACGGCGATCATGGAGGCCACAGAAGCCCTGCGGTACGCCGCCGGAAACTTTTACGTGAACGACAAGCCGACGGGCGCAGTCGTCGGCCAACAGCCGTTCGGTGGAGCGCGCGCGTCGGGCACGAACGACAAGGGCGGCTCAATGCTCAACCTGCTCCGGTGGGTGAGCGCCCGCACTGTGAAGGAAACCTTCGTCCCACCGACAGACTACCGCTACCCGTACCTGGCCGAGGACTAGCCCGCCGCGGCCAACGCCTGCTGGAAGTCAGCGGTCAGGTCGTCGCGGTCCTCAATTCCCACGCTGATTCGGACGAAGCCGTCCGGAACGCCTCGCGCCTCGCGCTCCTCAGCGCTCAAGCCGACGTGGGACGTGTACCGAGGCTGAGACACCAAAGTCTCCACCCCTCCCAGGCTCGGCGCCGCGATCGCGACCTCGAGCGCGGATACGAATCGATCTGCGGCCGGGGCGCCGCCCTCGAGCACGAAGCCGACCATGCCCCCGAAGCCATCGAGAAGCTCCTTGGCGACCGCATGATCAGGATGCGACGCGAGTCCGGGATAGTCGACCCTCGTCACCCCAGGCTGACGGGCTAGCCACTCAGCCACGTGTTGCGCGTTCTCGTTGTGGCGCCTCACGCGGACTTCCAGCGTGCGGAGGCCTCGGTCCAGCAGCCATGCCGCATGCGGATCGAGGACCGGACCGAAGAACCGAGACACATGATTTACCTGGTCGATGATGTTTCGAGGCCCCGCCGCTACCCCGGCGATGATATCGGCGTGGCCACCCAGGTACTTGGTGGCGCTGTGCACGACGACGTCGACCCCGAGCGACCCCGCTCGAAGGTTCACGGGCGACGCAAACGTCACGTCGGCGACGACGACGATGCCCTTTCTACGTGCCAGCGCCACGACCGGCCGCGGGTCCGGTACCCGCATCGTCGGATTCGTTGGCAACTCCAGGTAAATGACGCGGGTCTCTGGGCGCAGGGCGGCCTCCCAATCACCATCGCGCGGGTCTACGAACGATGTTTCGACTCCACGTCGAGGTAGCTCGGAGGCCAGCAGTGTATTCGTGCCGCCGTAGAGCAGTGAAGACGCCGCGATGTGATCGCCGGCTTCGGTAAGGGCGAGCAGTGTGCAGGCGATGGCGCCCATGCCGCTGCCGAGGGCGATGCCGGCTTCCATACCCTCAAGTGCTGCGACCTTGTCGGCAACCAGCTCCTGGTTTGGATTGTTGGTCCACCGGGTATAGAGCAAGTCACCGTCTGAGGGGTCGGCCCAGTGGAACGTGGCACTCTGCACGATGGGCGGAACAACAGGACTTCCAGCCGTCCTTTCCGCGGCGTCGGAATGGATCCCGAGGGTCCCTTGGCCTCTCTTCCGCTCGGGGGGCTTTGATCTGGCCATAGGGCTCTCGTCTAGAGGAGGTGCTTCGCAAGCTGGCTGAGCGCGTGGATCCGATCGGTGTGGGGGCTGCGAAACGCCAATCGACGCTCGACCAGCCGGACCAAGCCGGCTCGGTCGTCCGCATCCTCGAGTGAATCGACCTCGTCGGTCGTGATCAACCCACGCTGTTCGAGCAGCCCCCATGCACGAAGTTCGGCCGGCGAGCGCTGGCCGAGCAGCTCGAAGACATCTTTACGCGTCTCGGCAACCGCGGCGAGGCCGCGGCGTTCGAGCACGGTCTGGATCTGGTCACGGTGAGGCTCGTGCACGCCCCTGAAGACGAAGAACGCTTCGTGCGTCGGGCTCTCGTGAGAGCGCTCCAGGAGTCTCGCGACGACCTCGTCCGCGCAGGAAAAGTCGAGAATGACGACCTCCGACAGATCGATCAGCGATATCGAACGCTCGCCGGCATCCTGGAGGCGAGTCTCGATGGCCATGCGAACCGCGCGACCCGTCGGCCGCGTCACGAGGTTGGAGTAGAGCGAGGTGACCGTGCGTTGGAGCACCTGGCCTACATCGATCGCGATGCGATCCATTCCCTCGGTCATTCGCCCGCCTTCGCCGGCAGGACGATCGAGATCTGGGCGCCAGGAAAGGGCTCCAGCCCGTCCGACAGCGGAGGCTGATCGTCCCACTCGGGGACCTGGCCGATGCGCGCGGTCCCGCTCCTGATTGTGATCGCGCCATCCCAGCGTCGCACCTGGCGACGAATCTGCTGAATGCCCTGTCCCCTACCGGAGTCCGGGAAACGCGTGAGGCCGTGTAGGAACGCTGCTTCGAGCGCGGTGGTGTCGCCCCAGCGGTCTCCGTAGCGCGCCGAGTGCTCGTCACCCAATGACCCACGAAAGCCTCGCCCGACATCCATGACGGAGATGACCACGACGTTGCGGCCCAAACGGCGAGCCCAGTTGTAAGACTGTGCTGCCACCCAACCCGGCGCCTCGGCGTGCTCGATGATGTTCTGGCACACCTCCGAAAGGATGACCGAGAATTGAACGACCGCCGTGGCCGGGTATCCGAGTTTGGACGTCAGGATCGAGCCCGCCTTGCTCTGCACCCGGTCGATGACTTCATGCACGTCGGCGTTCGCCGTGATCGGCGTGATTTCCAGGAGAACGTCGGAGTCCCGCGCCGGCGGGCGCCGAGCGGGTGGATCGCAGTCGAAGACACCGCGCGCTGCCTCGAAGAAGGCCATGCGCGAGAGATAACCGGTCACGTCGGCGCTCTCGGGCGGCTCGAGACGCGGTAAGGTGCCCTGCTTCTTCCCGGCGACCACGCCTGCGACGAGTAGTCCGACCATTCCGTTGGGGTCCGCCCATCGCAGGTGCCGGGCATCGAAGAGGGTTCGGCTCTCGTCGAGCTGGGCCACCTGATCGAAGAAGGCGTCGACCGTGTGACCATCGAGGGACGCAGGTACAGACAGGACCTTCAGGCTCCTTCCTCCGCGTGGGAGAGACGGCCCGCCAAATGGCGGTAGAGGCCGCGGGCCCCACGATGTTCCACATTTCGCCCACCCAGCCGATTGGCTTCAGCCATGGCTCCGTCTAAAGTGTCCCCAGCCAGGAGCCTCGCGAAGGTCGTCGCGCCCCAAACGTCGCCGCATCCTGTCGGGTCGCCCAGCCGCATCCCACCCTGGATCGGGACTTTCCCGCTGTGGGCCCGCTCGGCGACCACCACGCGGGGGCCGCGCGGCCAGGCCATCGGGTCGGGATCGAATCCGGCATCGGTGACATAGGCCGCGCCCTTCGCGCCCAGTGTGACCGTGATGAGCTTCAGGTCGGGCCCGACTGCACCAGCCGCGAGTTGCCAAGGATCCCCGCGTGCACCCAGCAGTTCGAACTCATCTTCGTTCATCTGGACGGCGTCGAAGCAACGCAGCCACGCTGCCCACGCCTCGAGCGTCCTTGGCACGCGGTACCCCTGCGGGTTAACGCCGAGAAACAACGAATGGAAGTCCGCGTAGGTCGGCCCATCGTAACCGGTCCGTAGCGCCTGAGCTGTGTCGAGCTCCATCTCGAATCCCGAGATGAAGTTCACGTAGAGGGCATCGCAGAGTTCTACGAGGGGTGCGAGTTCAGGCCAGGTCCACGGAGGCACGCCCCCCGTGAGCCGCTCCAGGCGACGCTCATCGCTCTCGTAGCGTAGCTCGACCCGGTTGTTCGGTTCGGGCACGACGACGATCCCCGCGTCGCTCATCCGCGGAAGACTTCGGATGAAGCGTCGCCCCTCCTCGGCCAAGTCCTTGCCCAGCTTGAGGATAGGGAGCACCTGCCAGCCGTCAGGGAGCGCTGTGGTGATGGCTGAGAGCGCATACCCGATGCCCCCCCACTCCTCGACGGGTTCGGTACGTTGGTCGCGGTCCAGGATACGGTCCCAGACCAGGGTGCCCACCACCCCCAGCGTACGTGGCTCGCTCAAGTGGCCACGCCCCGGTCGGCGATGAACACCCCCGCCGCACCGATGACACCGGCCGCGTCACCGAGTTCGCCGGGAACGATGCGGCACGCTTCCACTGCGACGTCGAACGCCCTGCGCCGAACCTCGGACCTGAGCGGCGTGAAGAGGTAGTCTCCCGCCCTCGTCACACCACCTACCACGACGACGACCTCCGGGTTGAACGTGTTCACTACGTTGGCGATGCCAGCACCGAGGATCTTGGCGGTCTCGAGCATGACAGCCCCAGCGAGCACGTCACCTTGCAGCAGCGCGTCGTACACGATGATCGCGGTGATACGGTCTAGATCGCCATCTACCAGCTCCACCATGAGCGATGCGTCCCCTGCCTCGATCCCTTCGCGGGCACGCGCCGCGATGTTCGGACCGGAAGCGTAAGCCTCGAGGCAACCGTAGTTACCGCACACGCACCGACGCCCGGTGAAGTCGATCGTCGTGTGCCCCAGCTCGCCGGCACATCCCGACGCACCCCGCAGCAGCGCGCCGTTCAAGATGAGTCCGCCGCCGATGCCCGTGCCAAGCGTGACCCCGGCCATCGATGTGGCGCCACGCCCCGCCCCTCGCCACCACTCACCGTACGTCGCACAGTTGGCGTCGTTGTCCAGCGACGCCGGCATGCCCAGCAGGTCGGACACCCGTTGCCGCATAGGGTAGTTCGCCCACCCGAGGTTCGGCGTCGTGAGCAGGATCCCCCGATCGAGATCGAGCGGGCCGGGGCACCCGATCCCCACGCCCACCACGCTGTCCCGGGTGCCGCCATGTCGCTCCAGGGTCTCGTCGATGACCTCGTTGGCCATCACCACGACGTCGTCCACCGCCGCGTCTGCGCCCCGGTCCGGGCGGGTGTAGGCGGTCCGCATGGCCGCGGGCTGACCGCCCTCGAACGGGACCGCTCCTACCACGAGGTTCGTGCCTCCGATGTCGACGCCGACGACCCACCGATCACTCATCGACACGCCTCCGGCCGGAGGCGGCATGCGCCGCATCATACACGTCCTGAACGTCGATCAGCCGCATGCACTCCTCTTTGGCATCCGCCAGGAGGGTCCCCCGCCCCCGCCTGTGGCAGTGATTTCGACAGCACGGCTTACACGGAAGGTCCGCACCCGTCACCGGTAGGTCAGGCGCCCCCAGCTGCCGCACCTCGCGTGGATCGGACGATCCCCACAGGGTGACGGTAGGCGTACCCACGGCCCCTGCAAGGTGCATCGGACCGGTGTCGTTCGTGAGGACAAGGTCGCAAAGCGACAGGATCGCGGCGAGGTCAGTCAGATCGGTTTGGCCGCCGAGGTCCACTGCCCCTGGGGCCTCTCCGGCCACGAGACCGGTCACCTCACGCTCACGGCTGCCACCGAGGACGACCACGGGCCTGCCCTCTGCCAGCATGGAGCGGGCAACCTCCCCGAAGCGATCGGCCGGCCAGCGTCGGGCAGGCGCGTTCGCGCCCGGACAGAGGCCAACCAGCCGGCTCGTCCCGTCCGGACCGCCCAGGCGCGTGCGCCATGTCGCCACACGCTCCGCGGGCGGCACCACGCGGTGCGACACCGGCGCCGTCGAGACGTCTTGGCCGAGCAGGAGTTTGAACGCATCGATGCGATGTCGGCCGGCGAGCTCCTTCCGGTCGATCCGGTCCCTGAGCAGAAAGCCACGACCGTCCGTGCTCGTTCCGCGAAGATGTCGCACGCCCCCGCACCGCAGAAGCCAAGCAGCGGAGAACGCGGGGGTCATGAGCGAGCCTGCAGCGTATCGCCGCCCCCGTAGCTCTTTCATAGCCCGGGCGAAGCCCGACGGCCCGCGATCGAAGGGCAGGACCTCCGCTGTTACGCCCGCCATGTCCAGTAGGGGCGCGAGCCATCGCACGACGAGCACGTCGGCGCCGTCGGCCACGATGGCTGGGAGCGCCAGCACGACGTCCCCGAGGTGGTTCGGTGCCCGAATGACCCGCGCTTCTGCACTCAATCGCCGCCTCGAACTCAGTCGTCTCCCAGGTTCAGCACGGCAAGGAACGCCTCTTGGGGAATCTCGACGGATCCTACCAGCTTCATGCGCCGCTTCCCCTCCTTCTGCTTCTCGAGAAGCTTCCTCTTTCGCGTGATGTCACCTCCGTAACACTTGGCGGTGACGTTCTTGCGGAGCGCTTTCACGTTCGCGCGCGCGATGACATCGTTGCCGATCGACGCCTGTAGCGCTACCTGGAACTGCTGTGGGGGAATCAATTCCTTGAGCTTACGCACGAGATCCCGCCCATAGATATAAGCCTTCGACTCGTGAATTATGACCGAGAAGGCATCAACGGGATCTCCGTTAACCAGGATGTCCAGCTTCACGAGGTCGTCCGGGCGATACTCGAGAAATTCATAGTCCAGCGCAGCGTATCCGCGCGTGCTTCCCTTGAGCCTGTCGTAAAAGTCCAGCACGATCTCCGAGAGCGGGAGCTCGAAGTCCAATTCGACGCGTTGCGGGTCGAGGTAGGTCATCCCGCGGAATACGCCTCGCCGGTCATAACACAGCTTCTGCACGTTCCCGATGTACTCTGCCGGGCACAGGATACGCGCACGCACGATTGGCTCGTCCACCGCCAAGATGCGACCCGCGTCGGGAAGCGCCGTCGGGCTTTCGATGCTGAGGGAAGTACCATCGGTGAGCGTGACGTGATACTTCACGTTCGGGACCGTGGTAATCAGGTCGACACCGAACTCCCGCTCGAGCCGTTCCTGGATGATCTCCATGTGTAGCAGGCCAAGAAAGCCGCAGCGGAAGCCAAAGCCGAGAGCTACGGAGGTCTCGGCTTCGTAGTTCAGGCTCGCGTCGTTCAGTCGGAGGCGCTCCAAGGCGTCTCGTAGGTCTTCGTAGTCGTCGGTGTCGGTGGGGTACATGCCCGCGAAGACCATCGGCCGGGCTTCCTGATAACCAGGGAGGAGCTTCGTCGCGCGTCGGTCCGCATCGAGGATCGTGTCCCCGACGCGTGTATCCGATACTTCCTTGATCGCCGCGACGACGTAGCCGACCTCGCCCGGCCCCAGCTCGGCCTGCGGCACGCGTCCCAACCTCAGGTACCCGACCTCGGTGACCTCGTACACAGCGTCGACGTTCCCGAAAGTGATGCTCATGCCGCGTTTCACGACGCCGTCCATTACGCGTACGGACGGCACGGCTCCGAGGTACTTGTCGTAGTACGAATCGAAGATCAGAGCCCTTAGAGGATCCGTCACTGAGCCGGTGGGCGCCGGCACCCGCTCGACGACGGCTTCCAAGATCGCCTCGATGCCGATTCCTTCCTTGGCGCTCGCGAGGAGCACCGAGTCCGGATCGACCCCTAACAGGTCCGCGACCTCGTCGCGCCTGCGCTCCGGTTCCGCGCCAGGCAGGTCGATCTTGTTGATGACCGGCACGATCTCCAGGTTCGCGTCGAGCGCGAGGAACAGATTGGAAAGCGTCTGGGCCTGAATTCCTTGGGTGGCATCCACCACGAGGATCGCGCCCTCACACGCCGCGAGCGACCGAGAGACCTCGTAAGTGAAGTCCACGTGCCCGGGTGTGTCGATCAGATTGAACTCGTACTCCTCGCCCGATGCGCTTTTGTGCGACATGCGCACGGCATGGAGCTTGATGGTGATGCCGCGTTCCCGCTCGAGCTCGTTGTCGTCGAGCACCTGTTCGCGCATCTGCCGGTGGTCGAGCGTGCGCGTGCCCTCGAGCAATCTATCCGCTAAAGTAGACTTTCCGTGGTCGATGTGCGCCACGATACAAAAATTGCGGATGTGATCGGTCTGCACGGCGTTGTTCAAGCGGAGTTGAGAGGACAGGCGCTTTGAAGCTAATGGCTCGTAGCTGCCCGCCACGAGTTCGCGTCAGCAGCCTCATGCTGCGCGCTGACGTGTACGCCACTCCGTCGCAGCACAGCCCGTACCCGAGCCTCCAGTCGGTCGACCACGATGGGCTTCAGGAGGAAGTCATCCGCCCCGGCCTCGAGGACCTCCAACTCGTCACGCGGATCCGGCGAGCTCGTCAGAACGATGACCGGAAGCGTCTGCGTCGCGAGGGACTGCCGAATGGTGCGCAGAAGCGCATTCCCGTCCACATCAGGCATGTAGAGATCCATGACCACCATGCAGAAGTCGTGTTCTCCCGATTCGATCATCGCCTGCCCCTGGGGGCCGCCCTCCGCGCTGACGACCTCGAAGCCCATGTTCCGCAGCGAGGCGCTGACCAGGGTCAGATCCTGGACGTCGTCGTCGACCACGAGGATGGGACCCACCGACTCCGTGGTTTCCTGCCTCGCCGGGACGATCCCGAGGACCCGCTCGATCTCCTCGAATGTGGTCTCCCCGTTGGCGACACGCTCCAGTCCGACTTCGGCGAAGGTGCGCATCCCCTCTGCCTGGGCCACGCGCAGCAGCTCTACGTCGTTCGGCTCGGCAGCGAGCGCACTCTTCATCCCCGGGGTCACGACGAGCACCTCCGGTATCGGTATCTGGCCGAGGTATCCTGTCCCAGCGCAGGCACGGCACCCGACTGCCTTCTTGACCGGAGCGGCATTCAACAACGAGCCCATTTTGGCCTCGCGAGAGCGGGCATCCTTGGTAGGGTCGAACGGGCGGGCACATTTCCTACAAAGTGCGCGGACCAGCCTAAGTGAGACCACCGCGTGCATCGACTCGGCGAGGCGTCCCCCAGCCAGCCCCATGTCCAGGAGTCGACGCACGCCCGACACCGCATCCGACGTGTGAACCGTGGCCAAGACCTTTCGGCCCGTGACCGCGGTGCGGAGCACGATACGCGCCGTATCCAGGTCGCGAATCTCGCCGGCATGGATGACGTCCGGGTTGCGATCGAGCAGCTGCTGAAGCGACTGCGCGAACGAGAGTCCTTTGGACGGATCGTACTTGATTTGGGTGACACCCGGGACCTCTAGCTCGGGGCGTCCCTCGAGCGAGATGACGGCTTGATGCTCCAAGGAATGCAGCGCCGCGTATACGAAACTCGAAGTGCCAGATCGGGCCGGACCGGTGACCAAGACCAGCCCCTCCTGCCGGCTCAGCACCTGCTCGATCTTGCTCGCCTCGAGTCCCCCGAAGTTCAGCGACTCGAGCGTGGGCACTGCCTGCGGATCGACCAGGCGAATCCACACGAGCTCGCCACCCGGCGTCGGTGTCGAGATGACGAAAGCACTCTTCCGCGCGGGTGGATCCGTGATTTGAACCGGAAAGCCATCGTCCGGATTCGCGCCCGGCCGATCGAACGCCAAGTGTTTCAGTCGTGCGACGAGCCGCGTGTGTGCACTAGCGGGTAAGTCGACCACGTGCTGAAGAACTCCGTCGATCCGGTAGCGGACCCTGCCCGCTTCCTTCCCGGGCTCGACGTGGATCTCCGTCGCCCGATAGCGGAGACCCTGCTGCAGCACGATGTCGGCAAGCTGAACCACTGCCGGGTCCTCCAGTTCGAAGCTCGTGAAGAGCCCCCGGCCCTGATTCGTCACGACCTGGAAATCGCTCTCGGCCACCTTCGCCACGAGCGTCTGCAGCGCGTTGCGAGGCTGGCGGGCCGGGGCATACGCGCGTTCCATCGTTTCGGCGAGCCTGGACGGACCCGCTAGCAAGAATACCGGTTGCCGGCCCGAGTGTTCTACGATGTCACGCACCGATGCGCGACTGGTGGGATCCGAGGTCGCGATGACGACATTCCCTTCAGTGAAACTCATCGCGAGGATGCCGTGGCGTCGCGCAACCGACTCGGGAATGAGACGCACCGCCTGAGGATCGAACGTCGAGAGAGCGGCGACGCCGATGCGAAAGTGGCCCGCGAGCTTCTGCGTGAATCGATCCTCGGGCATGCGGCTCGCCTTCACCACCTGTGGCCAGGCCTGCCGGATTACCGAGACGTCGGGACGGGGCGGGATGTCGAGATTCAGCCCCACTTGCTGGGCGACGTTCTTCAGCCAGTGGTCGTGCTTGGAGTCGGGCATGCGCAGGGAGGTGAGTCGAAAACGGCCGGAGGCACCGGCGAAGGACCAACAAGATAGCCCCCTGAGCCCGGCTCGCTACACCACCTCAGGGCTGCGGATCTCAGCCCCCCGGCCGTCTCCCAGACGTGTTCGGTCTCGGTTGCACCGTCGGACGCGACGTGGGCGCACGGGATGGCGCGGCAGGACGAGCCTGAGGTCGACTCGGGGCCGAGGGCTGGGCCCTCGGGGGACTCGGCGCGGACGGTTGCGCGCGGGGCCGGCTCGGCGCGGTGGACCCGGCGCTGGGACGGCTCGGAGCCGGCCGTGCACTCGGACGACTCGGGGCTGTGGGACGCGCGCTCGGTCGTGCCTGCGTTGACGGACGGCTGCTCGGACGACTGGGTGCGACCGGGCGAGCAGATGGGTTCGCACCGCCCCGGTTGGTTGGGGCTGGGGTCACGGCCTGGGAGGGTCGTGTTGCCTGAGGCGTCGGCCGAGCGGTCGGCGCCGAAGGCTGGCTCGGTCGAACGATACGTGCGTCGGAGGGCGCCGAGGCTGCCGGCGTCGCGCGGCTCGCCCGCGGTGGCGGTGTACGGACCGGAAGCCTGGCACTGGGGGCGGAGCGCGGCTGCAGCGTAGGTCGGGGCGCGGATTGACTCGCCTGCGGCGCCACGCGACGCGGTGTCGCATCACGACTCCCGGCTGTCGGAGCCTCCTTGAAGTCCGCGACGGCACGCGGGGGCCCTGGGCGCGACCGAATCAGCGGGCGATAACTGTCGCCCGCGACCCGGGCAGCGACCGCATAGCGCGGCTGGGTCACGACGGGCCGTGCCACCACGACGCGGGTGCCTGCATAGCGGTAATACGGATAGAAGTACGGATCGTCCCAGATGACGACGCGCGTGGTAGGGCAAGGAACCGAATACGGATTCCACGATGCGTACGGACGCGCCTCGTGACAGTCATAGCACAGGAAGCGCGGATACGTATACGTGTCCCCGACGTTGTACGTGATGAAGTCGAGTGCGTAGGGAACGACCTCCCAGTCTGGAATCAGCTGGGCGACATACTCGTCGATCGCGAGGTAGGGGTCCTCGTACACGACGTCCCCAACGGCCCCGAGGTCCCATCCGAAGTCAGGATCGAACGGGAAGGCCGACAGGTCGAGGGGTTCGGGAGACGCCAGCATGAAGAAGTATCCCACACCTGGATCCTCGTTGACCCGCCATACGGGCGAGTTCGGTAGCATCAGGCGATAGTCGCGCTGTCCTCGCACCAGCGGATCGGCCGAAGGATGCTGCGGGGATACAAGCGAGATCCTCCCGTCCGTGTCGATGCGGAAGATGGCCGAGTAGGCGTCCTCGCTGGTCCGGTAGTAGATGCGAACGGTCTCTCCCCTGCGGAGCACCGGCTCGTCACCGCGGTCGAGCCAGACCCGAGTTTCGAGGCCGCCCCCCTCGACGGGCGCCTGAGCACGAAGGCTCGACGCCGCGAGGGCGGTGACCGCTACGCTGATGAACGCCAGACCGCGCATTCTGTCTCCTGGATGTCACTCGGGCAGGACTGTAGGGTCGCAACAGGCGTGCCAGGCCCTTCTTCGCCAACCTGCTGGGGTTTCCGGGCCCTGTCCGTCCACGAGCGAGGACAGCCCCTGAAGTCGGGGACACACTGAAGGGACACGGCCGTTGAGCCCCGTCTAGCGCGCCGGTAGCTTCCTGACCCCAATGAGCGACCCCAAGACGAGCGCCCGCCGGGGCGCACGACCCGACCTCCTCGACCCCGCCGCGCTCTCGCAGTTGGGCGGCATCGAGTTCATCGCCCGCGAGGTGGTCGAGGGGTTCCTCATGGGGCTCCACCGTTCTCCTCATCGAGGCTTCTCGGCGGAGTTTGCCGAGCTACGTGCCTATCAGGCGGGCGACGACCTACGCTACATCGACTGGCGTATGTACGGCCGGTCAGACCGCTACTACGTGAAGCAGTTCGAAGAGGAAACGAATCTTCGCGCCCATATCCTCGTCGACGTGAGCGAGTCGATGGGTTGGAGCTCGAATCCCGGTGTCCTGCCAACCAAGCTTTGGTACGCGAAACACCTCGCCGCCTCACTCGCGCTGATCCTCCTGCGGCAGGGAGACTCAGTTGGCATGGCCGCGTTCCATGACCGCATCGTCGACCGCCTCCAGGCGCGAGGGGGGCGTCGCCAATGGAGCGAGCTCACGAGACGGCTCGAGGCACTGGAGGCGGAAGGCGGAACCTCAGCGGAGGGGGCCCTGCGCGACGTCGCGGTGCGGTTGCGGCGGAGGGGCCTCGTGGTGTTGCTCTCCGATCTCTTGGTGTCGAGGGAAGATACGCTGACGGCGTTGAAGTACCTGCGCCACCACGGGCACGAGGTTCTCGTGTTCCACATCCTCGATCCCGGGGAGCGCGAGCTCCCCTCGGCCTCGGAGGCCCGCTTCTACGACCCCGAGACCGACGAGGAGTTGTTGGTGAGTGTGGCCGACATCCGGGTGGAATACCGCGATGCCGTGCGCGGAGCCCTCGCGGAATGGTACCGGGACCTCCGCCCACACGGCATCGACTACGAAGTCGTGGACACCGATCAGTCGCTATCGCTTGCTCTGCGGGCATATCTGAGGAAGCGGGAGCGGCTCGGTTGATGGGTGCGCTGAATCCCTTCTTCCTGGCAGCCGCCGTAGCGATCGCGGTTCCGATCTTCCTCCACCTCTTTCAGCGTCACGAAAGTCGCCGCTTCAGCTTTCCGGCGCTTCGATATCTAGAACGGACCGAGAAGGAGCACGCGAGACGAATCAAGCTGAGGCAGCTCCTGCTTCTCATGACGCGAATCGCGATCCTGCTGTTGCTGGTGGGCGCGGGGGCGCGCTTGGTCTTCGCCGGACGGGGTGCCTCCCATCCGCCGACCGCGGTGGCCATCATCTTGGACAATTCCATGAGCAGCGGTCTCGTCGTCGGCGAGACGCGTGTCCTCGATGAGCTCAAGGCGCTGGCGCAGTCGGCCCTGGATCAGGCGACCAACGAGGACCTTTTTTGGGTCATTCGCGCCGGCGAACCCTGGCTACCGGCCATCCCGGGAGATGTGTCCGCCGCACGCTCAGCCGTAGAGGCCACCCAGACCAGCGACGGCGCGGGCGATCTCACCGCCGCGCTGGAGCGCGCCGCAGAGCTACTTCGGACATCAAACTTGCCCCAGCGAGAGATTCACCTGCTCTCGGACATGCAGCGCACCGGCTTCGCGCTTCCGGGCGGGGAGCCCGCCACCGATATCCCTGTGATTTCGTGGTCCGGAGACAGGCCAACTAACGGGAACCGAGCGTTGACGTCTGTACTCGTCGGAGGTGGGCTGCCACCCCTGGAGGGACAACGCACCGCGCTCACCGTCCGGGCGCTCGAAGGAGAGGACGACACGACGCGCTGGGCAGTCCGCGTCGTACTCGACGGACGGGTGCGGGCCGCGGGAGAGCTAGGCGCCGGTGCCGAGGCATCGATCGCGCTGCCGCCGACCGGGTCTGGGTGGGTAACGGGCTACGCGGACGCCGATCCCGATGCACTACGCGCGGACGACCGCCGCTTCTTCGCGTACCGCTCGAGGGGCGCGCCCCGTGTCGCCGTCGACGGAACGCCCGGACTCTTCCTCGGCGAGGCGATGGCGGTATTGCAGCGGTCCGGAAGGATCGAGTCGGCCCAGGCGGCGACCGCCGAGCTCCTCATCGCCCCAGAGGGCGTGGGCCTCGAGGCGCGCGGCGCGGAAACCACGGCCCTCATCGTTCCGCCAGACGACGTCACCGTCCTGCCGGCCCTCAATCGGCGACTGGCGGAGGCCGGCATCGGCTGGCGCTATGTCCAGCGAGAGAGCGTCGGTGAAGGGGAGATCGAGGGGGAGTCGTTGCCGCCCGCCCTCACCGGGGCACGTGCCCTCCGTTGGTATGCTCTTGAGCAAGCGGGCACGACCACTCCGGTTCGCTCCGTAGCCATGGTCGGCAGTGACCCATGGGTCCTCGAGGGCACCGACGCCACCGGTCGGCGCTATCTCCTCCTCGCCTCACCACTCACCTCCGGAGCGACGACGTTGCCGGTGTCGACGGGCATGGTCCGCTTCGTCGACTGGGTCGCGTCGGAGTGGGCCGGATCGGGCGGGGCGACGGAGTACCTGGTGGGCGACCACCTCCCTGCCCCACCTGATGCTACGCATGTGCGCTTTCCTTCAGGTCGCGAGTTCGAGATCGACGGCACGCGCACCGTGCGTGGGACAGGTGAGGCTGGTGCTTATGCGTTCCTTGCATCCGACACAGTCACCGCAGTCGTGGCGCTCAATACTCCGGCCGCAGAGTCGCGCCTCGCGCGCCTGGGTGACGCCGAGGTCGAGTCGGCCATCGGCGCCGAGGTGACCCTGGTACAGCGTGCGGACGACTGGCCGCGCGAAACGTATCGCAGCCGTCGCGGCCCCGAGCTCTGGTGGCCGCTCCTGCTGGCGGCGTGCCTGCTTCTGATCGTCGAGTCGATGGTCGCGGCCTCGGGCCGCGCGACCCAATCGACCGAGCAGCGTCGGACGGCGGTGGCGGTACAGACGTAGTGTCGAACGTCATTCTCGAGGCGGTCGCGTCCTGCCCCGCCGTGGCTGCCACAGCCGCCTCGCTGCCGGCTCCGGGGCAGACAAGCCGGATCGGCGGCGCCACCGGCTCGCTGGCATCCGTGGTGCTGGCCGCGCTTCATCGGGCCCGGCCCGAGCGGGTCTTCGTGGCCATAGCAGATTCTCCTCAGGAAGCGATCGCCGTCCAGGCCGACATCGAGGCGGTGCTCGACCGCGAGGGCGAGTCCTATCTGTATCCACAGAAGGAGGCTCTGCCCTACGAAGAGTCTGAGCCTCACTTGGAGATTGGTGGCCTGCGCGTCGAGGCGGTCGAAGCGCTTTTCTCGGGACGCGTCCAGGTGCTCGTGACGACGCCCCGCGCCCTCCAGGAACGCGTGCCCATCCCGACTCGCCTGGCGGAACTCCGGCAAACGCTGCGCGTCGGAGACCACGTGTCGTTCTCGGGGCTACCGCGCGTCCTCGAAGAGCGCGGATTCGATCGAGTGGCCCTCGTCGAGGAGGTCGGACAGTTCGCGGTCCGGGGTGGAATCCTGGACGTCTTCTCCGTCGCCGCGGGCGAGCCCGTGCGAATCGAGTTCTGGGGGGACGAAATCGTCTCGATCCGCCACTTCGAAGTGCTCGATCAGCTCTCGACGGGTGAGGTCCCCGAGACCCATGTCCTGCCAACCGACTTCCATCGCGACGCGACCGAGGGAAAGGAGACGGTGGCCAAGTCGCTCGCGGAGCTCCTCCCGACCGACGCCGTCATCACGACGCTGGGCGACTACGACCTAAGGGTCGATGTCGAACGCACCTGGAGCCGGGTTCGGTCACTCTATGAGGGCTTGATCGAATCGGGCTCGCACCCGCCGGAGCCTCACACGCTCTTCGTGCCGCCGGACGAGCTCCTCGCGATTCTGGGCGCTCGCCCTCAATTGGCTCTGGTAGCAGACACCGGGGTCAGCCCGGCCCTCGAGGCGGCCCCACCGGTCGAAGTGAACCGGGACATGGCACGCCTCGAAGCCTATCTACGGGAGGGAACGGCGACGGAACAGGAAACCCTCCTCCTTTGCGACAACGACGGGCAGCTCCAGCGCCTCGAGGAGATCTTGGGAGGACCGGCGCGAATTCCACCAGGCACTCGGCTCGGCCTGGGTTCACTGTCCACGGGATTCGAGTTGTTCTGCTGCGACCCGCCGCTGAGGGTCCTGAACGACCACGAGATCTTCCGCCGTGCCCGCAGGGTGCGACGCAGCCGTCGCTTTCGTGGGTCGGTCGCCATCGAGAGCCTCGCTCAGCTGACACCGGGAGACTACGTGGTCCACATGGACCACGGGGTCGGTCGCTTCAAGGGCCTCGAGCACATCGAGGTCGCCGGCCAGGAGATCGAGGCGCTCGCGATCGAGTACGAGCAAGCGGAAGTCCTACGCGTGCCGGTGTACCGGCTGGACCTGGTCGAGCGGTGGGTTGGAGAGACCGACGAGTCGAAGCCGCCAAAGCTTCATCGAATCGGCGGCAAGCGCTGGAAGACGCTCAAGCGCAAGGCCGAAAAAGCCATCGAAGAGATGACTGTGGAGCTCCTCGAGCTCTACGCCCGGCGTCAAACCGCCGAGGGCTTCAGCTTCTCGGCAGATTCGCGCTGGCAGATGGAGATGGAATCGTCGTTCCTGTATGACGACACGCCCGATCAACGGCAGGCGGCCGAAGACGTGAAGCGGGACATGGAGAGCAAGCGCCCCATGGACCGGCTGCTGTGCGGAGACGTCGGGTACGGCAAGACGGAGGTGGCGATCCGCGCCGCCTTCAAAGCCGTGCAGGACGGCAAGCAGGTCGCCATCCTCGCACCCACGACAATCCTCGTCGAGCAGCACCGCCACACGTTCGCCGAGCGCCTCGCCGACTATCCGGTGAAGATTGGAGCGCTCAGCCGGTTCCGAACGCCGAAGCAGCAGAAGGAGATTCTCACGGGCATGGCAGACGGCACGGTCGACATCGTCATTGGGACGCACCGACTCCTGTCCGCGGACGTCTTGTTCCGCGACCTCGGCCTCCTGGTCATCGACGAGGAGCAGCGCTTTGGCGTGAAGGCCAAGGAGCGCCTCAAGCGCCTGCGCGCCTCGCTGGACGTGCTCTCGCTGACCGCCACCCCGATCCCCCGGACGCTCTACTTGTCGCTCTCGGGAATCCGTGACCTGTCCCTGATCCGGACGCCTCCGCGCGACCGCATGCCGATCTTCACAAACGTGCTTCCCTGGTCCGATCACCTCATCGCCGACGCACTCCACAGAGAGCTCGACCGGGGCGGCCAGACCTTCTTCCTCCACAACCGGCTCGACACGATCTACACAGTGGCCGAGGAGATTCGCACGCTCGTTCCTGAGGCCCGCGTCGAGGTGGCGCACGGGCAGATGAGCCCCGGCGACCTTGATGAGGTGATGCGAGCGTTCGTGGACGGAGAGATCGACGTACTCACCTGCTCTTCCATCATCGAAAACGGCCTGGACGTCCCCAATGCCAACACGCTCATCGTCGACCGGGCGGACCGCTTCGGGCTCGCGCAGCTCTACCAGATTCGGGGACGAGTGGGACGCTCCGACCGTCGCGCCTACTGCTACCTGCTGGTACCGCAGGATGTGAGCGACGATGCGGAGCGCCGACTCAGAGTTCTCGAACATTACACGGAGCTCGGGTCGGGCTACTCGGTGGCCTTGCGAGACCTGGAGCTGCGGGGAGCCGGTAACCTCCTGGGCGCAGACCAGTCGGGCTTCGCACAGCAGGTCGGCCTGGACGCCTACATGCGCCTCCTCCGCAAGACCGTCCAGCGCATCGAAAAGGGTGAGGACGCCGGCGACCATCCGGATCCGGAAGTCTCCCTGAGCGGCGCTGCATTCCTCCCCGACAGTTACGTTTCAGATTCGAGTCAAAAGCTGCATCTTTACCGGCGTCTCTCCAAAGTCGGTGGGCTGAGCCAGATCGAATCGATGCGACTGGAGCTAGTGGACCGGTTCGGCCCACTGCCCCCCGAGGTGGAGCGGTTGATGGACGCCACGATACTTCGGGTATTGGGACGGGACGTTGGGGTCGCCCGTATCCTAGTGAGGGCCGGGTCCGCACGTGTGACCTTCCGTGAGGACGTCGTTCCGAAGATGGCCGTTCTGGAAAGCCCTCTTCGGCAGCGAAGGGCCCGGATCGAGATTCGGCGGGTACATCCGCTGTCACTGCGACTCGAGCACGACGGATCGGAGTCCATCACGGAAACATTGACCGTGGCACTCGCGGCCCTGAAAAGCGCGCGTTCGGCCGCGGCCTAGATAGCTTCAACAGGTCAGAATCGATGGGGACACGAAGGACAGCGGTGATGTGCCTCGCGCTTGGTTCGCTCGCGGGGTGCGGAGGAAGCTCCGATGCGCCGGCGCTAGTAGCACAGGCGGGCGACTATCGGTTCACGGTCGACGAAGCGGTGACTTTGCTGGTGGACGAGGAGGGCCTCCCGACCCAAGTACCGGTCGTGCGATCCCTGGCGGAGCTCTGGGTCGACTACACCCTACTCGCCGAAGCCGCCGCCGACGACTCAACGTTCGCCGACCTCGACTTTGCGGCGCTCGTACGACCCCTCGTCCAACAACTCATGGTGCTCCAGCTCCGTGACTCTGTCGTCCAGGTCGACACGTCGATCACCACGGAAGCGCTGCGGGCGCTCTATGAAGCCGACGCACCGGAGCTGCAACTCCACGCCCGCCACATCGTGCTGTCCTTGCCGCTCCAGGCCACCGAGGCCCAACGCGACAGCGTGCGCACGCGCTTGCAGCAGATTCGTGGGCAAATCCTGGCTGGCACCCCCTTCGAGGAGTTGGCGAGGACGTACAGCCAGGATCCGGGTACGGCACCCGTCGGTGGTGACCTCGGCTTCTTCGGGCGAGGCGAGATGGTGGCTCCGTTCGAAGAGGCGGTGCTGGCGCTGGAGCCCGGGGAGGTCAGCGACGTCGTACAGACGCCGCTGGGTCTTCACCTGATCCGCCTCGAGGAGCGCCGAGAGCAGAGCTTCGACGACGTAGCCACGGGCTTCCGCTCGTTTGTGCAGGAGCAAAGGCTCGTCACGGCCGAGTCCACCTTCATTGCGGGCTTGGAAGGGCGGTCGGTTCCGACCATCAACAGTGGCGCCTTGGACGTAGCCCGCGAGCTCGCGAGGGCGCCGCAGAGCAGACTCTCTGGGAGCGCGGCGCGGCGAGCCCTCGTCCAGTGGAGCGGCGGCGCCTATACCGCGGGCGAGCTCTTGGACCTCCTGCGCTCCGAACAAGGTCCACTCCGCGACGAGGTGCTTCGCGGCAACGACGAAGACCTGGGGGGCTTTCTTCTCGCCCAAGCCCGCAGAAAGCTGCTCGTCGACGAGGCTCGGCGGTCGGGCTTCGAGCCCACGCCGGCCGCGGTGGATTCGCTCACCGATGCGGCCAGAATTCAGCTCCGGGACGCGACGAGGTCACTCGGCCTGCTACGGCTTGACCAGGCTCCGGGAGAAGCCAGGGAGCGCGCCATCGCTCGAGCCGTGCGTTCGGCCATCGCGGACAACCTCTCCGGGGCGACGGCCATCGTACCTTTAGGCGTCGTAGGCTACCAGCTTCGCGAAGGAGTTCCTATCGCCATCTTCGACAGTGGTGTCGGGCAGGTTCTGCTTCGTGTCGCCCAAACGCGTGCCGCGCGGCCCCCCTCGGCCCTCGAAGAGAGCCAGATACCTCCCACGCAACCTGCCGACACGGTTGCGAGATGACCGGAACCACCAGCTCGCCCGAGGTTACGACGCACCCATGATGACACGGCTCGCTTCATTCTTGGCCCTGATTGCGCTGTGTATGCCGTCGGCCGCGGCGGCTCAAGCGGACTTGCAGCTCGGGGTCGTCGACCGCGTCGTCGCCATGGTGGGTGACTCTGCGATCTTGGAGTCCCAGGTAACGTTCGAAGCGCAGCAGATGCAGCTCGCCGACTCGACTACCCCTGCACCAGGCCATCCTCAGTACGAGGCCTTCCTCGATGACGTGCTGATGTCCTGGGTGGATCGGTTGCTCGTGATTCAGGCGGCCGCTCGCGATACCCTCATTCAGGTCGACGAGGCATCCCTCGATCAGCAGATCACCGAGCTCATTGATCAACTGGCGGTCCAGTTCGGGGGCCAGCCGGCGCTTCAGGCCGCGCTTAGGGACATCGGCATGACGCTCGCCGAGTACCGAGAGATGCGTCGCACCGAGGCCCGTCAGCAGCAGATCGTGCAGCTCTACATGGCGAGCCAGTTACGCACGGCGCGCCCCATCGAGTTGACTGACGAAGAACTGCTCGAGCGGTTCCAGGAACTGCAGCCTCAGATGCAGCAGCGGCCGCGGCAGATGACCTTCCGGCAGGTGGTGATTCGTCCGCAGGCTGCCGACACCGCCAAAGCCGCCGCGCGAGCCGAAATCGACTCGCTTCTCGTCCGCGCTCAGGCTGGGGAGGACTTCGCCGCCCTGGCGACCGAAAACTCTGACGACCTCGGGACCGCCGCACTGGGAGGGGACGTTGGCTGGTTCCGCCGCGGGCAGATGGTCTCCGAATTCGAGAACGCCGCGTTCGCGCTGGGGGCGGGCCGCATGGGCATCGCCGAATCGGTGTTCGGCTTCCACCTCATCAAGGTCGAGCGTACGCGCGGCCGCGGCGAGGTACAGGCCCGGCACATCCTCAAGGTGCCTGCCGTGAGCCCTTCGGACATTACACAAGCTCGGGACATCGCCCGACGCGTCGTCGAAAGGGCGCTGGCCGGAGAGAACATGACGGACCTCTTCGACGAATTCGGAGACGCATCCGAACCGGACTCGCTCACGATCGCGTACCAGCAACTCCAAGAGCTACCGCCTTCGTTTGCGGCATTGCGGACCGCGGCGGTGGGAGACGTCATAGGTCCCCTGGAGTACCAACAAGGCTCGGGAGCTCCGAGTGACCTCCGACTGTCTGTGGTCAAGGTCATGAGTACCCGCGAGGCGGGCGCGTTTACGTTCGAAGACGTGCGCCCTCTCCTCGCAAACCAGCTCCAGGAGCTCAAGAGGCGAGAACGGGTCCTAGAGACGCTGAGAGCGAATACGTACATCGACATTCGCATGTAGTGTTTCGACCTCAGATCGCTGTCACGCTTGGTGACCCCCGCGGCGTCGGCCCCGAGGTCGCGTGTCAGGCTATCGACACGCTGACAACCGAAGGCTTCGAAGCGTCGTTCTTCATCGTCGGTCCGCACGGGGTGACTCCTCGCGACGAGGTCGGGAGCGGGACCCCCGCGGTCGGCATGTCAGACGCACAAGCCGGCTCCGAGAGCGCGGGCTCGATCGAGCGGGCGGTCGCGATGGCACTCGCCGGAGAGGTCCACGCAGTCGTGACCGGTCCGGTGCACAAACCGTCACTTCGTGCCGCGGGTTGGGACGTCCCGGGTCAGACAGAGATGCTCGCGGCGCTCTCCGGCAGCCCCCGGGTGGGCATGCTCATGGCTGCGGAACGCACGCGCTTCGACGCGCCCCTCCGCGTGCTGCTCGCCACCACTCACCTGGCCCTCAGGGACGTGCCCGACGCCGTTGACGAGTCCCTCCTCGTGGCACAGGCCGAGCTCCTGGACGACGCCCTCCGCCGTGACTGGGGTATCGAGCGCCCCCGCCTGGCCCTGTGCGCCTTCAATCCACATGCCTCCGACGGTGGGCTCTTCGGGTCGGAGGAAGCCCTCGTGTTCGCTCCCGCTCTCACCCGGTTGCGCGAGGCCGGCCTGTGCGTCGAAGGTCCCATTCCCGCAGACACTGTGTTCTCGCGGGCCCTAGCTGGGGAGTTCGATGCCGTGGTGGCACCATACCACGATGTCGGCATGGCTGCCTTCAAGACCGTAGCCTTCGGCGCGGGCGTGAACGTGACGATCGGGCTTCCCTTCGTCCGCACATCGCCAGACCACGGGACGGCCTTCGACATCGCCGGCACGGGTCGTGCCGACCGCTCCTCGATGCTCCACGCCGTGCGCCTGGCCGCCCGGCTCGCGAACGCACGCTTTGACATGAGTCAGGCCCATGTCTAACCTTCCTTTCCGGAGCAAGGTCGTGTCTCGAACGGGCTTTGTCCGGTGATCAAACTTACGAATGTGTCGAGGGAATATCCGAAGCGCGGATACGCGCTTCGGGACGTGTCCTTCCACCTCAAGAAAGGCGAATTCGCCTTTTTGACGGGCCACTCCGGCTCCGGCAAGTCCACCACCATGCGCCTCGTCCACATGTCCGATCGTCCGACGAAAGGCGAGGTGCGTGTGACCGGATTTTCCTCGGAAAAGGTGACGCAGCGGCACATCTGGAAGGTGCGGCGGCGGGTCGGCTTCGTCTTCCAGGATTTCCGGCTTCTGCCAGGGCGTACAGCGCAGGAGAACGTCGCCTTCGTGTTGGAGGTGACCGGAACGCCCAGGGCCGCGATCACATCGAGGGCTCAGCGCCTGCTGAGTCAGGTGGGTCTGTCGACCATGGCGGGCGCCTACGTGAATGAGCTGTCGGGCGGGGAACAACAGCGCGTGGCCATCGCGCGAGCGTTGGCGAACGACCCACTCGTCTTGCTTGCTGACGAGCCCACCGGCAACCTCGACGACCGCGCAACGCGGGGGGTGCTGGACCTCTTCTGGGACATCAACGCCAAAGGCATGGCAGTCTTGATGGCCACACACGACCTGGAGTTGGTGCGACGCTATCCGCACGCTCGGGTCTTCGAGCTCGACCACGGCGAGCTCGTGTTCGATTCGGCGGAGGGTTAGGCCACCGTGTACGCACTCCGCGAAGCGATCGCCGCGTTCAGGCGCGCGCCGGTTCTTACGGGCCTCGCGTCCGCCATGGTCGGGCTCGCCCTTTACGTCGTTGGGCTTTTCGGCTTGGCGACGTATAACCTACAGCTCGCGCTCTCGTCGATCGAAGAGCGGGTCGAGGTCGCCGTCTACCTGCGCGACGATGCCCGTCAGAGCGAGATCGACCTGCTCCTCACCGAGCTCGCGGCAATCCCCGAAGTCCGTTCCGTGAGATTCATCTCGAAGCGGGACGCCCTGGAACGTGCGCGGGTGGAGTTGCCGGAGTTCGGAGCGCTCTTCACCGACCTGGAGGTCAATCCGCTCCCGCAGTCGCTGGAGGTAGAGCTACGCCCGGGGTCCCGGAGTCCCGATATCGTCCAACGCGTCTCCGAAGCAGCGCTGCTGTATCCGTTCGTCGAGGACGCGCGCTACGGGCGGGAGTGGGTCGACAAGCTCTTTACGCTCCGCCGCATCGGCGCGGCGACGACGGCGGTGCTGGGCTCGGCGTTTGCGCTCGTGGCGGCGCTCATCATCGGCACGGCGCTTCGGATCGCCATCTTCGCGCGCCGCGAGGAGATCTACGTGATGCGCCTGGTAGGCGCGACGAACGGCTTCATAAGGAGGCCATTCCTTCTGGAGGGCGCGATGGCAGGCCTCCTCGGGGGCGCTATTGCCTGGGCTCTGACCTACGCGACTTACCGCGGCGTATACACCTACCTGTTCGAAGTCGCGTGGATGCCCGACAGCTGGGTAGCGCTCGCGCTCGGGGCCGGCTGTCTGTTTGGTGCCTTCTCGAGCCTACTCGCGATCCGCCGCCATCTGGAGGACCTCTGATGGTGACCCGGGGCGGCGTGAATTGCATCGTCGCGATGGTCTGCCTCGGCTCGATCTTTGGCACGCGGCGTGCCGTCGCTCAAGATCCCAACCTCGGGCAGGAAATCCAACAGAGCCAGCGCAGACTCGAGCAGATCCGCGAGGAACGTGCGCAGCTGGAGCGCCAGCTTGGAGACATGCGCAACCAGGTCCGGGACGTGTCCCAGGAGCTGGCGAACGTGGAGCGCCGCCTCTCGTCCACGACGGCGATTCTGGCCGAGGTCGAGTTCCAGTCGGATGCGACGTCCGAGCAGATCGAGAATACCACACGCGACCTGATCTACTCGCAGGACCGACTCTCGGAAGGCGAGGCAGTCCTCAACCGGCGCCTCCGCGACATCTACAAGATGGGAGCGCTGCACACGGTTCAGGTCCTGCTCGGAGCCCGTTCGTTCACCGATCTGTTGAATCGATATCGGTACCTGCAGCAGATCGCGTCATCCGATCGCCAGCTCGTCGAGCGCGTGAGGCTCCTGCAAGACGAGCTCGTTGACCAGAACGACGACCTGAGGGAGCGGATGGCCCTTCTCGGCTCGCTACGGCAAGACCGGGTCTCCGAAGTCGCTGAGTTACGGTCTGTCGAAAACGAACGAGAGCGGGCGCTCGTCGACTTCAGGGCACGCCAGGAACGGGCGGCGTCCCGCATCGAGGAGCTCGAGGCCGACGAGGTTCGTATGACGACGCTCATCGTGAGCCTCGAGGAGCGTCGACGCGCGCTGGAAGCCAGTCGCCTCCGATCCGGGGGCACCGCGATCACGACGGGCGATGCGGGGTCGCTGGACTGGCCGCTCCAAGGGGATCTTATCTATCGCTTCGGCCTCGAACGGCGCCCCAACGGCACTACCTTCCGTTGGAACGGCATCGGCCTCGCCGCCCCACCCGGGACGCCAGTACGTGCGGTGCGGGCGGGCCAGGTATTGTTCGCGGGCCCGTTCGAAGGATACGGACCCATCGTCATTCTCCATCACGGTGGCGGCTTTTACACGCATTACATGTACCTCGAGGAGATCGGCGTCGTGGAAGGTCGCGACGTCCTGGCGGGGCAGGTCGTGGGCACGGTCGGCGGCGGGGACACACCAGAGGGCCCGCACCTGGAGTTTCAGATCCGTGCACCGGTAGACGGCGACTTGCCGCGCGCCCAGGATCCGCTGCAGTGGCTCAAGCCCACGTCGGGCGCATGAGTCTCCATCCCGTGATGGGACATGCCGAAGCCCGTGCGTCCCTGGCTAGCGCGCATCTTCGGCACCTGCTTCCAGCCGCGCTCTTATTGCATGGCGCCCGCGGCGTCGGCAAACAGAGGGTCGCGTTGTGGCTCGCGCAACTCCTGGTCTGCGAGCGTCCCACGGCGGAGCCGTGCGGCTCCTGTGCGCCGTGCCGCATGGCGCTCGGCCTCGAGCACCCCGACGTCCATTGGTACTTCCCCCTCCCCCGCCCCAAGGGCGCTACGGGTGACAAACTCGTCGAAGCATTGGAGCAGGCGCGTGTCGATGACATCGCAGAGCGGCGAGAGCACCCCCTGCGCGCGAGCCACAGCGACGATGTGAGAGGGCTCTACCTCGGCACCGTTAGGAGCCTTCGGGCCAAGGCCTACAAGCGTCCCGTGATGGCGCGGGGACCCGTTTTCATTATCGGCGAAGCCGACTTGCTCGTGCCTCAGGAGTCGAGCCCGGAGGCAGCCAACGCGTTGCTCAAGTTGCTGGAGGAGCCACCGGGGGCGGCCCAGTTCATCCTGACAAGCAGCGAGCCCGGACGGCTTCTGCCTACGATCCGGTCCCGAACTGTGCCGCTGCACCTCGGACCCCTTCCGAGGGCCACGGTCTCCGACTTCCTCCAACAGGATGCCGATGTGGACGCGACCGAGGCCGAATGGGCCGCGGGGCTGTCGCAGGGTGCCCCCGGACGGGCCCTCGGTTTCTTGCCGGACGGATCGGAGCGGGGACCTCTCGAGCGGCTTCGCCGGCGAGCCTATGAAATCGTGGCCGCGGCAATGGGCGCAGGGAGCTCGGAAGGGTACGGACTCGCCCTCGGCTTTCCACCAGCGGGCGCCAGGGGCCTGGTCGACCTCTTCGACTTCGTCGAAGAGTGGGTGCGCGACGTGGCAGCGGTCGCCGCAGGCGCATCGGCACGGGTCCTCAACCAAGACGCGGTTGCTGAGCTCGAACGGCGCGTTAGCGAAGCGAAGGTCGCTCCCTTTGCCGCGGCCCTCGCCTTCGGGTCGGTGGAGCGAGCGAGGGAGCTGGCGTGGGCCAACGTGAACCCCCAGCTCGTCGTGAGCGGCCTGGTCCGTGACCTACGGACGGCCCTGCGAAGTGGGAGCCCCGAGGGAGCCACTGCATGAACAGTAGAGACGACGCGCTGAGTCACCTGGACGCGGAAGGGCGGGCCAATATGGTGGACGTCTCGGCCAAGGACGTCACGTCCAGACGCGCCGTGGCGGAAGGACGCATCGTCATGGCAGCGGCCACGGCCACCGTAATCGCCTCTGGCCAGACCAAGAAGGGTGACCCGATCAAGGTCGCAGAGCTCGCGGGGATCATGGCCGGGAAGAAGACGGCCGATCTCATCCCCCTCTGCCACGCCCTGCCGGGGGCCAGTGTTCAGGTGTCCTTGGAGCTGGATCAAGACCTGCCCGGTGTTCGGGCACGTGCCGAGGCGACGGTGAGTGGGCAGACGGGCGTCGAAATGGAAGCGCTGACGGCCGTGGCCGTCGCGCTCCTCACCGTCTACGACATGGCGAAAGCGGTCGACCGCGGCATGCGGATCGAGGGCATCAGGTTGGTCGAGAAGGAAGGTGGCCGCTCAGGCAAGTACACAGCGCCTTAGCTGCCCGGTCAACTACCGGCCGAATTAGCTCCGCGTGCGCCCGGCGCCACTGGCACCGTCAGCAGAGTCCCTATGCGCAGATAGCGCGGACGCAGCTCCGGGTTCGCCTCGTGCAAGTCAGCGACCATCACGCCGTACCGAAGCGCGATGTGCGAGAGCGTTTCACCCTCCTCGACCTGGTGCTCCACGAACCTGACGCGTTGCGTCGCAGGGATCTCAGCGTAGTTCCGCTCGAACGTCGGACCCTTCCCTGGCGGTACGCGCAAGCCGCTTTCACGACCTGGTGGCGTCATCCCACGCACGAACTGCGGATTCAGCCACTCGATCTCGTGCAGGGTCGTCTCAGAAGCATCCGCCACGACATCCAACGTGGTGGCACCGGGCACCGTGACGTCGTCGAACAGAAAGGGATCGTCGGGTTCAACGAGCTCCGATTCGCGGGCCGCCGGTCGCTGAGCCACCAGAATCGCGCCCAAGAGCTTTGGGACGAAGTTCTGCGTCTCAGGTGGCAAGAGATGCCTCAGGGTCCAATAGAGGCTGTCGGAGGGCCCTTCGTCAGGCGCGTGCCGGCGCAAGATCTGCCTCAGTCGGGTGGGGCCGGCGTTATACGCGGCCAGTGCCAAGAACCATGAGCCAAAGCTTATACGCAGCTCGGAGAGATAGGCGAGCGCCGCCTCCGTAGAGCGGATCGGATCCCGCCTTTGGTCCAGAAGGCGGGTGACCTCCAAGCCCATCTCTTCGGCCGTTGGCTCCATGAACTGCCACAGCCCCACAGCCCGGGCACCGCTCGCCGCGGCAGGATCATATCCGCTCTCGATGAACGGGAGGTACTTGAGCGAGGCCGGCAGGTCGTTCACCAAAAGAGCCGAGTCGATGGCCTGCTCGAAGCTCGCCATGCGCCCGAGGAAGAGTGGGATGGCGGCCGCCTCCTCACGCTCCCAGTAGCCGACCCATTCCGCGACAACACCGTCCACGACTGGATCACCGAAGACTGGTGAAGCCAACAGCTCGTCCAGTCGCACCGCCGGTGGCGAAACCCTCACGGGGTCCAGCCTCGGCTGGTAGACGGCGCCCCGCTCGACCGAGTGGGCCAAGAGCTCAGGGGACTCCGGGGGCGGGATGGTATACACCGCAGTTCCCCCCGCACAGCCGCAGGCGACTAGGGACAGTACCCCCGTCCGTAGTCGCAAGGTGCGGAGGGACGGGTTCAAAACAGAGTAAGCTCCGTTACATGCGATAGTTTGGCGCTTCGCGCGTAATCGTCACGTCGTGGGGGTGCGACTCTCGCAACCCGCCTGAAGTCACGCGATTGAAGCGTGACTTCGTACGAAGGTCCTTCATTGTCGCGGTGCCGCAGTACCCCATGCCGCTCCTGAGGCCCCCGACGAGCTGGTAGAGCGTGTCTGACACGGGGCCCTTGTACGGGACACGAGCCTCGATGCCCTCGGGTACGAGCTTGTTCTTCTCTCGCTCGCCCTCTTGGAAATAACGGTCCGCCGACCCCTCCTCCATGGCAGAAAGGGACCCCATGCCTCGCACGGTCTTGAACCGTCTTCCTTCGAGCAGGAAGCTCTCGCCCGGCGACTCATCCGTTCCAGCGAGCATCGACCCCATCATGACGGAGTGTGCGCCGGCGGCGATCGCCTTCACGATATCACCCGAATACCGGATGCCACCGTCGGCAATGATCGGTACGTCGCCACCAGCACCTTCGGCGGCATCCATGATGGCCGTGACCTGCGGTAGTCCGACGCCGGTCACGACCCTCGTGGTGCAGATAGAGCCGGGTCCCACGCCCACCTTCACGGCATCGACACCGCGCTCTACGAGGGCGCGCGCACCTTCCGCCGTGCCCACGTTGCCGCCAATCAGTTGGATGTCCGGAAAGCGCTCGCGCACGCGAGCAATGGCATCGAGTACGCCTTGGGAGTGACCGTGCGCCGTATCGACCACGATGACGTCGGCGCCCGCGTCCACCAGCATCGCAGCCCGTTCAAGATCGGCGTTCGACGCACCTACGGCCGCACCGACCCGGAGGCGACCATGCTGATCCTTGCAGGCATTCGGGTACATCCGGCGCTTGAAAATGTCCTTCACCGTGATGAGGCCCCTCAGGCGTCCATCACGATCGACGACCGGCAGCTTCTCGATCCTGTGCTCGTGGAGAATCGCCTGGGCCTGCTCGAGCGTCGTCCCCACGGAGACCGTGACGAGATTCTCCGACGTCATCACCGATGAGATTGGCAGGTCGAGATCGGTCTCGAACTGCAGGTCGCGGTTCGTGACGATACCTACGAGGCGGCCGCCTTCCTCTACGATCGGCACGCCCGATATGGAAAAGCGCGCCATCAACCCGTGCGCGTCCCGCAGCGAAGCACCGGAGGTCAGCGTGATCGGGTCCAGGATCATCCCGCTTTCGGACCGTTTCACACGGTCCACCTCGCTCGCCTGGCGCTCGGGCGTGAGGTTCTTGTGAATGATGCCGATCCCACCCTCTCGAGCCATCTGGATCGCCATCGCCGACTCGGTCACCGTATCCATGGCGGCGGCCATGAGCGGGATGCGCAGCTCGATGCCTCGCGTGGCCAGCGTTGAGACGTCGGTGTCCTTCGGATGCACCCGAGAGTGGCCGGGGATCAGAAGCACGTCGTCGAAAGTCAGCGCTTCCTTGAGAATCCGGGGATGCCCTCCGGGCGCCTCACTCATCAGAGGGACCTCCCCTCGAACAACGAAACGCCCACCCCGGTAAGTGCCCGATATCGGGCCTCGAAGGGGCTGATGTTGCTAGCTCCGAAGAGCGTTCCTCTCTGCATAGGAGAGGATATGGGGACCCCGAGAAGGCGTCAACGGGTGTCGCCCGGGCTACATATCAGCCTGGCGGGGGCTTGCCTGCATCCGTCGACTCCCCGCCTGACTCCTGACCCTCACCCGACGGACCATCGCCTAGCGTTTCCTCACCTGGCTGAGGCTCCAAGACCTGATTGAGATCGGCCAGGATCTGCTTGCCGGCGGAGGACACGCCTGCGAGCACCCGGTCCGCCGCTGAAATCAGCTGGAAGGCCTCACGGATCGTGCTCGGGCTGACCGCGCGCTTCCGTAGTTTGTCTTCCAGCCCTTCGGCGAACTTCTGCAGTCCGGACGCCTCCACCAGCGCAGCCGTCGAGTACTTCGATTCGAGGAACTCGATGTAGTCGAGGAGCTGGTAGATCTGGTCGTCGGGAAGGCTCTCGATCTTCCGCAGAAGCCGCTGGCGCAGAACGTCATGCATGCTCTAAAGTAGTGTTCCCTGTGGCCCGCGCCCACCTTGCCACACGCCTGAATCGGGGTAACGTCCGTGCCTATGCCTTTCTTGCCCCTCAGGCCCGTTCCTATCACGGAAGCGGCGTCGTCCCAGTACGGCGCCTGGCTCGATTGGCTCGCCGAGACGCTGGCCGACCCTGCTTGCGATCGGAACGAGCTGTGCCGACAGATCCTGACGGATCTCTACTTTCCGCAGTTCGCGGGCACCGATCCGTCGATCCTGTCCGCCACCGCGCGGCTGGCATTGCTGCAAATGGATCCGCGCAATGTCACCCTCGAGCCCGAGTACTACAAAGATATCGACACCGAGCTGTATGCCCCGCGCAAGCCGCTCCTGTGGCTCTGGGAGATGTTCGACCGGAGCGCGTTGGGTGAGAACATCGCGTTGGGGATCCCGTTCAGACGCATCCTCGCAAAGCACGTGTTCGCGAGTTGCGGCAAGAACTTCAAGGCGTTCACGCACGTGAGGTTTTCGTACGGCTACAACTTGAACATCGGCGACAACGTGGTCATCCACCGGCACGTGCTGCTCGATGATCGCGGTGGCATCGAGATCGGAGACGGTTCGTCCGTCTCCGACTTCGCCAACGTCTACTCGCACTCACACAACATCGTAGATGGGCGCATCGTCTACCTGCCCAAGACGGTCATCGGCAAAGGTGCACGCATCACGTACCACGCCACGATCCTGGCTGGGACCCACGTGGCGGACGACTCCATGGTCGGCACGAGCGCAGTGCTCACGAAGAGCACGGAGCCCCACTGGGTCTACGTGGGGGTGCCCGCGCGGAAGGTGAAAGAGAAGCCGGCGGACGAGCGGGCGGCCAAGGCGCCGCCTACCGACGATCCGATGAGGGACGGGTAGAGGTCGGGCGTGTCCTCGTCCTCCTTCACCTTCCCCGAGCGCCCTCGGCGCTCATCGGAATTCACGAGCGCACGATGACCGGACCCGGGGCACCTGAGTACCGACTCGAGAACCTCGCCCGCTTCGCAAATGAGGATCCGCCCGAGGAGCCCGCCCTGTACCGCCTCCATTCCGAGGTGTTCGGCTGGTCCGTGGACCGCCGACGATTCTTGTACACGAGCGCGGCCGGGCTGGGGGGCCTCCTCGCTGCGTGCTCGAGCGGGGATGACCCAACCGACCCCGGGGACCCTGGTTTCGACCTCCTGACTTTTTGCAGCGACGAGGTCGGAGCCCACCAAGGGATCGCTGCCCTGGCCTTCAGTCGGGACGGTGCCTTCCTCGCGTCAGGGGGGACGGGCCGCGGGGACAACCACTTCAAGCTTTGGGCCTTCCCGTCCGGGCGTCTCGTGACGTCGCTCAACTACAGCGGAAGCGGGTTCGCCATTCCGATCGCATTCGATCCCCTCGGTCGGTTCGTCGCGACGCAGCTCCCAGGCAGGATCACGCTCGTGAACCTTTCCGATGGCTCGATTCGTAGCGAATGGGACTACGTCAGGCAAAACTCGGCAGGCTCGTTCGCGTTGGCCCTGTCGGGAGACGGGTCCGTGCTCGCCTATGCGGATGGGACCCGCGTTACGATGCTCGATACGTCGACCGGCGGGGAACTCTCGAGTTTCAACGTCTCCGCCGGATTCCTCCAGAGCCTGGACCTCAGCCCCGACGGGTCGTTGCTTGCGGTGGCGCCCTATGGCTCCAACCCAGGACAGCCAGTCGTGCGCGCCTACTCCGTGCCCGACGGGCAGCCGGCCGGCGTCTTCGAGGACCCCGCGAACGATTACACCCTCATCCGGCGGATCACCTTCACGCCCGACAGCAGCGTACTGGTGACGAGCAGTGAGACCGAGCCAATCACGTTCTGGGACGTCGCGACACGTCAGGTAATCCGACGCGTCGACTCGAATCAGGCGGGCCGCGGCTTCTACACGCACGCGCTCGATGCCAACGGCGACGTGTACATGATCGGCGCAGAGGGGCTCCAGATCCACAGCGTGCCCGATGGAACGTCCCGCGGAGGCATCCCCGGTCTTCTGGGGGGGCGTCTCGTCACGATCGCGCCGTCTCCCGACGGACGCCACCTGGCCTTTGGTCTGGGCAGTTCGCTCAGGCTTTACGACCTGGCGACAGGACGCTTCGAGAACTGCTACTTCGACGAGCCAGCGACGGCGCGAGGGGGGCGCCTCAGCTACTACAGCACCATCGACTCCCAAGGAAGGGAGGTATGGTACACGCTTCCCTGTGGCTCGCCGATTCCAGCCGGTGCGCAATGCACCTGCAACTGCGTTTCAGGACAAGCGCCAACCGCGGGTGGCTCCTCGTCGTGCAGCATCAACTTCGTGTGCACGTGCATTCCCGTCGTCTACGGAGGTTAATCGGGTGAGCCCCGCTGACACCGACGTCCGATCCGGGGCGCCCGAGCTCACGGCCGAGATCTTCGTGATCCCCGGGCCCGGCGGACGTCAACTCGTTTTTGCGCCACGCCAGCGCGCTGCATTCCTCTGCAACGACTCGGCGGTGTCCTCTCTGGCCGACCTGGCAGCGAAGCGTCAGGCTCGGGATCGTTCGACGGTCGATGCCGAGTTCGTCGGCTTTCTCCGAAGTCTCCGTCTCGTCGACGGCCCTCCCGACGCACTGCCGGAACCGGACGTGACCGGTGACCCCCGGCCCACGTCGGTCACGCTCTTCATGACGACGGCGTGCAACCTGCGCTGCACGTACTGCTACGCGAGCGCCGGCGACACCCCGGGTGAGTTCATGCCTTTGTCGACGGCCCTGCAGGGTATCGACTTCATCGTCGACAACGCGCGGGCGCTGGGAGAAAAGCAGATCACCGTCGCATACCACGGCGGGGGAGAGGCCACGGCCAATTGGGACGTCATGACCGACTCGTGGGAGTACGCGGCTGCGGCGGCCGACCGATACGGTCTCACGCTCCGAGCCCTCACCGCCACGAACGCGGCGATCCCCGAGGCCAAAGCCGCCTGGATCGCCGAACACCTGGACGGAGCCTCCGTTTCGTTCGATGGATTGCCGCACCTCCACGACCTGCAGCGCCCTTCGGCATCGGGGCGAGGCTCGAGTGCCAGCATCGAGCGCACACTCGAGCTGTTCGACAGGGTCGGATTCGACTATCAGCTTCGCCTGACCGTCACCGAGGCCCTACTCCCCTTCCTCGCGGTCGCAGTGCAATACCTCTGCGACAACTTCTCGGCGAAGCGAATCCAACTCGAACCCGTGTATCCGGAGGGCCGGGGTTCTGACCTCCCGGCCATCGATCCCGACCGCTTCGTCGAGCTCTTCCTCGAGGCCGAGTCGATCGGACGCGCGTATGGGCGCACCGTCTACTTTTCCGCGGCACGGTTCGGCATGGTGACGAGGCATTTCTGCGGGGTGACCCGGGACTCCTTCGCACTTACCCCGACCGGCGACGTTTCCGCATGCTACGAGGCGTTCTCGGATGGTAGCGATCTCGCCGGGGACTTCTTCTACGGACGCCTGTCCGGCGGGAAAGGGGTCCAACTCGACCCCGTGGCCCTGTCACGCCTCCGGGCACGGACGGTGGACAAGCGCCCGTATTGCGAAGGGTGTTTCGCGAAGTGGTCGTGTGCGGGTGACTGCCACGTGAAGCACATGGCACACGAGGGAAGTGAACACGAACCGCCCAGGTGTCGCATCACGCGCGCGATCACACGGCACCAGATCCTGGAACGCATCTCCGAGCACGGCGGTCTGTTCTGGCACGAGCCCGCGCCGGAGCAGTCCTAACCCTCCTCCGCCTCGTGCTGCTCCTGCAGCCGCTTGACCACCGCCGGATCCGCTAGGGTCGTCGTATCGCCCACGGCCCTACCCTCCGCGATGTCCCGCAGCAGCCTGCGCATAATCTTTCCGGATCGCGTCTTTGGAAGGTCGGCGCTGAAGACGATGAGCTCCGGCTTCGCGATCGCGCCGATCTTCTTGCCGACGTGCTCGCGTAGCTCGGCAAGGAGTTCGTCTGTCCCGTCGTAGCCCTCCTTGAGCGTCACGAACGCCGCGATCGACTCGCCCTTGATCTCGTGTTTCTTACCCACGACAGCCGCCTCGGCAACCGACGGGTGATCGACCAGGGCGCTCTCGACTTCCATCGTGCCGATCCTGTGCCCTGCGACGTTGAGCACGTCGTCCACGCGGCCCAAGATCCAGAAGTAGCCGTCGTCGTCCAGCTTCGCTCCGTCCCCAGGGAAGTAGGTGTCTTTCCACTTCGACCAGTAGGTGTCCCTGAAGCGCTGGTCGTCGCCCCAGACGGTGCGCAGCATCGATGGCCACGGTGACGTGATGGCCAGGTAGCCGGCCGACCGCTCCTCCCCCGCGTCGTTCATGATCTTCGCTTCGATCCCCGGGAAGGGCCGCGTAGCGGTGCCTGGCTTCGTCTCGGTGATGCCAGGGAGGGGCGTGATCATGATGGCCCCCGTCTCGGTCTGCCACCACGTGTCGACGATGGGGCAGCGCTCACCGCCGATCACCTTGTGGTACCACATCCAGGCCTCGGGATTGATCGGCTCACCCACCGTCCCGAGCAGCCGTAGCTTCGACAGGTCGGACTTCGCGGGCCAGTCGTCGCCCCACTTCGCGAAGGCGCGGATCGCCGTGGGCGCCGTGTAGAAGACGGTGACTCCATACTTCTCGCAGAGCTGCCAGAAGCGCCCACGATCGGGCGTGTCAGGGGCACCCTCGTACATCATCACCTGGGCGCGGTTCGCCAACGGACCGTAGACGATGTAGCTGTGCCCCGTGATCCAGCCAACGTCTGCCGTGCACCAGTAGACGTCGTCGTCGTGGAGATCGAACACTGCGTTCGTGGTCGCGTAGACCTGCGTCAGGTATCCGCCCGTCGTGTGGACGACGCCTTTCGGCTTCCCCGTCGTGCCCGACGTATAGAGGATGAACATCGTGTCCTCGGCGTCCATCTGCTCCGGGGCGCACTCGGTGGAGGCATCCGCGATCAGGTCGTGGTACCAGTGATCCCTGCCCTCCTGGAGCGTGGCGCCCACCTGCTCGCTCAGCTCGCCACCCCGCCGCACGACGACACAATGTTCGATGGTCGGGGAGGCCTTGAGCGCCTCATCGGCGTTCTCCTTCAACGGGACGACCCCACCCCGCCGCCACCCCCCGTCCGCGGTGATGAGCACTTTGGCCTGCGCATCGTTGTTTCGGTCCGAGAGCGACTCGGGGCTGAACCCGCCGAAGACCACCGAGTGGATCGCTCCGATGCGGGTGCACGCCAACATGGCAACCACCGCTTCAGGGATCATGGGCAGGTAGATGGTGACCCGGTCACCCTTCCCCACGCCGAGCCCCTTGAGCGCGTTCGAGAACCGACAGACCTCCTCGAGGAGCTCGCCATAGGTGAACGTCCGCGTGTCGCCGGGCTCGCCCTCCCAGATCAGTGCCTTCCGGTCGGCGTGACCCGCTTGGACGTGACGGTCCAAGCAGTTGTGCGAGACGTTGAGCTTCCCCCCCAGGAACCACTTGGCGTAGGGCGGCGACCACTCGAGCACGGTATGCCAGGGTTCGAACCAGTCCAGCTGCGCCGCCCAGTCGGCCCAGTACGCCTCGCGGTCCTTGGACGCGCGTTCGTAAACCGCTGGATCGCCGAAGTTGGCCTTGTCGCGAAAGCCAGGCGGGGGAGCAAATCGTCGATTCTCGTCCAACAGTGCTTCGAGCGACCCTGATTCACTGCTCATGAGCGTCCCTTTCTCGTTCTCGTCACGTGGAATGTGCGGCGCGAGCGCGTGCGGCACGAGGCCCAATCTGCACGCGCCTTCCAGGCGGGGAAACCGCCCCCTACCTCAACCCTCCGGCAGGTACTTCGTCAGTTCCGGAGAGGCGATGATGGTGTCGAAGCCGGCGACTGTCGAGCTGGCAAGTCGCTGGATCGCTGCCGGCCCCTTCGCAATGATGGCCTTGGTGAGCCGAAGCTTGAACCTCACCTCGGTCTCGGCGGCCGCCGGATTCTCGGAGCCGTTCTCGAGCCGAAGCCGCAACGTCAACGGTGTCAGGAACTTGCCGGGTAGGGCCGCGCTGGACACCGTGCCCAGCACGCGCAGCGCATCGCCTGGCTCACCCAAGTCGCCGAGGGGCACCAGGTCCACGACGAGGGCGATGTTCCCGGTCAGGCCGCGGCTGGTCTCGTCCAGGTACACATCGATGCTCACGGGCTCGGGAGCGGCCTGAGAGTGAAAGAACAGGTACGCGCTCCGGGTCGATTCTCCCTCCCAGCGACCCTCGAACTGGTGACTCGTGGTCTTCTGCAGCCCGGATAGCTCCCAACCCGCGCCCTCCAATCCCTGGCGAATCGCCTCGATGAGCGGCTCGAGCGTGAGAATGGCGTCTTGTTCCGGAGGGCTCACCTAGGGTCTCTGACGGTTGGGGAGGGTCACGTCGCTCGCTCGTTGCGATTCAGGTTGACACTGCTTCCAGCGCCCATGTAACGTTGCGTTCACGGCGGTTGGACGGATCTCGGACAAGGTGCCTCGAGAAGCAACATGGCCATGGAAGCCGATTCGAGCGATCTGCGGTTGCGGCGCGCATTGGAAGCGAGCGGTCAGCGCTTCACTGAGCAGCGAGCTGCGGTGTACCGTTGCCTGGCGAACACCGACGTCCATCCTACGGCGGACGAAGTCTTTCTGAACGTACGAGAGGGCCTGCCCGGCATCTCGCTGGCGACCGTCTACAAGAGCCTCGAGACCCTCGTCGGCTGTGGCCTCGCCGTCAAGCTGACCTTCGCGGACGAGTCCGCCCGCTACGATGGCCGCACCGACCCCCATCATCACGCCCGGTGCTTGGCGTGCGGGCGGGTCGCGGACATCCCCGGAGAAATCGCGGAAACCGAGATCGCAGCCCTCCGCCGACGGTCGGACGGCTTCACCGTCACGGGCTACCGCCTCCAACTCTCCGGCTACTGCTCCACGTGCCTTCCCGAGGGCGGCCCCGCCCCGGTGCACGCCTGACCCAAGCGCAGAGCCACCGACCTTGATACCCCGCCGGGGAATGCGACGGACCCTCTTGGTCGGCGCTATTCTCGCTGGGACTGCCGCCGGGGCGTCGGCGCAGGAGATCGAAGAGCTGCAAAGTCGCGTAGCCGGGGTCTTCGGGTCGTCTGGACTCCCCGGCGCGACTTGGGGCGCCATGATCGTCAGCCTCGACTCGGGCGACACGCTCTTCGCGCTCGCGCCCGACTCCGCGCTCACACCCGCGTCGAACCTCAAGCTACTCACGACCGCGGCGGCTCTTCGGATTCTAGGACCCGAGTTTCGCTTTCGGACCTACGTCCTGACCGACGGCACGGTCGCCGGCGGAGTCGTCGATGGCGACCTCGTCCTCTACGGCACCGGGGACCCGGGCATCTCCGATCGTTTCTACCAGCAGAAAGACGACGCCTTCCAATTGCTCGTCGACCAACTGGAAGCTCTGGGGATTCACACGGTGACCGGCGACATCGTCGGCGACGCATCGTTCTTCACGGGGCCGTTGCGTCCGCCGGGATGGGACCCGCGAGACCTCAACGATCACTTCACCGCCGCTGTGAGCGCACTGTCGTTCAACGAGAACGTTGTGTCCTTCCGGGTCGTCCCGGGCGCCCCGGGGGAGGCTCCCAGCGTGACCACCGTCCCGGCGCACTCGGGCATGGAGGTGGTCAACAACGCCGAGACGGTGGCGGGCCAGGCGCGCCCCAGGCTCGCGATCCTTCGAGACGATCCCCTAGATCCGGTGCGGGTGGAGGGCCGGATCGTCGCGGGGACCCGAGATGTCTGGCGTGAGATGACGGTTTCCGAGCCGGCACGCTTCGCGGCGGCCACGTTCCGCGCCGTGCTTGAAGAGCGCGGTATCACACTGCAGGGCGGACTGCGCACGGTCGAGGACCCGGACCAATCCATCCTTGGCCGCCAAAACGTCGGGGCGCCGGCGTACGGAAAGCGCGAAGCGCGGGTGCTGGCTCGACACGTATCCCAGCCGCTGACCGCATACCTCGACATCATCAACCACGAAAGCAACAACCTGTTCGCCGAGCTGCTCTTTAGGAGTCTGGGACGGTCGTTGACCGGTGAAGGCTCTCCGGCAGCCAGCGGACGGGCAGTGCGCGCGACGCTTTTGGCCATTGGGGCCGACCTGCGGGGCCTCGTCCAGGAGGACGGCTCGGGTCTCTCCGCAGGGAGTCGAGTGAGCGCTTCCACCTTCGTGTCCGTGCTCGAGCGAATGGCCGAGGGCCCCTACTGGGCTGCATATTGGACCTCGCTTCCAGAGGCCGGTCAACGCCGTGGGCTGAGCCGCATGTACAGCACCGCTGCTGCCGGGAATCTCCGGGCCAAGACCGGCACGATTGAAGGCGTGTCGGCGCTGTCCGGGGTGGTTCGGTCGGGTGACGGAGAGCGTCTGGCCTTCTCCTTGCTGGTGAACGAAGCGAGATCGACGACCCGGGCCAAGCGGGTGGAGAATCAGATCGGCGTACTCCTTGCCTCGTTCCAGCGGGCGCCCGGCCGCACCCCGACGCTCCAGATGGTGGAGGCTCAGATCATGGCGGACGCACTAGGGGACGAGGCGAACCGCCACCGCGTGAGCTCGGGTGAAAACCTCAGCGCCATCGCCGGCAGATACCGCGTCTCGCTCAACGACCTCCTGACGGCTAACCCACGACTCGAAGGCGACCGAATCGTTGCCGGTCAGTGGATCGAGATTCCCGGGAGAGCAGGTACGGACTAGGGCTTGGCGACTGCCGAACCGCTTCTACCGAGGGCCGAACGCAACCGGCGGCGAAGCTCGACCTCGGACATCGAGTCGAGCGACCGGCGCGCCGCGCGCTCACTGTTCCAGCGCACGTCGTCCAGCGTCACCGTGCTGCCTCCACCGTCGCGCGGCGCTAGCACGAGATATAGGCGCCCCTTGTAGTCGGTTCCCGCCTCTTCCAACACCGAGGCGTGCCAGGCCCGCCCCTCTGCGTCTGTGAAGTCTCTCACTCCGGGAAATCCCTCGTGTGGTAGGCGCGTCCCATCAAGCAACCGAACGGTCGAACACAACGCTACCGCCAAGGCCGCAGGCGTCAAGGAAGCGGCGCAGTACGAACCTCAGGCCGCCCCCTTCTTTGACCTCGGTCGGCGTGGCCCCCACGTAGGCGCGAAGGGCCCGCCGGAACGCGGCACCACTCGAGTATTCCAGCTGCCGAGAGATGCTCTCGGCGCTGCGGCCAGGGTCGGTCAACCACCGCCCGGCGTGAAGAAGCTTCGCCCAGATCAGGAGGTGCCCGGCCGAGGGGAGCCCTACGTTCCTCAGCCTCACGCTGAGGTGAGGGCGCGTGAGACCGAGCTGCGCTGCGAGCTCTTCGGTGGCCCACCCCCGCTGCACCGCTTCGAGGGCTATGCGAATCGTCATCGACTCACGAGAGGGCACGTAAGAACTCACGGCACGCGTGACGAGCGCACTCGTCCCGTTCAGGAGAACCGTGTGCATCGCTCGAGCGACGTCAGTAGCAAGCGCGGTGGCGGGGAGGAGCACCAAGTTCGTTCGGCCGGCCCGTCCCAGCCGGAACAACGACACCGGATCCGCCCTTGGCTGGACGACGAAGATTGCCGCCACGCTGGGGTAGCGCCGGCGCAGCTCCCCCACTGCCGCGTCCTCAGCCACGTGCCCGGGAAGCGCGCCAGAATCCAGGACGACCGCGGTCGACGGACGTTCCCGAACGAGCCAGGACAGCCGCTCCCAGGAGCGGGTCGTAGCCACCGAGTGCGCATCGAGCAGAGGGCCTTGAACCGACTGCCGGACCCGTGGATCTCTCGTAAGTACCGCGACTAGTGCCATAATCTTCGAAAAAGACATACCCCATGCGCAAAGTGATACTACGCGCCGACAGGCCTATTGGAAAGTTCAAGTTTCTCACTACGGGCTTATTTCGGCCGCTTCGCCCGATCCTCCCTGGACCGCGGCAACCGGCCACAACCGAGGGATCCATCATGAGGAATCTACGCCGCTCGCTTCTCGCACTCCTGCTCGCAATCGGAACCGCCGCATGCGGCACTGACATTACCGGGCCCGACACGGGGCAGCACACACCCGACCCGGGTAGCTACACGCCCGATCCTGGCAGCCACACACCCGACCCCGGTAGCCACACGCCGGACCCGGGCAGCCACACACCCGACCCCGGTAGCCACACGCCGGACCCAGGCAGCCACACGCCCGACCCCGGCTCTTGAGGAGTTAGCCCTCGGCTAACGCCAACTCCCGTCGCATCGCCCTGAGTCCATCGCGCATCTCGGGCGGCGCGACGGGGGTTGGCGGAGCCGTCGTTGTCGATGGATCCACACATTCCTCGGCCAGGGACGCCAGCGCTTCGTCGGCCCGGAAGAGCACGTGGTTGTATTTGTGCTCCTCGGCGAAAGCCACCGCTGCCCTAAGCCATTCTCGTGCCTGCGGGAGATCACCTAGGGCGCGATAGCTCACGCCTCGGTAGAACAAGATCTCCGCCTTGGCGTACCCGGGCTTGTCCGTCCAGCCGAGGGCATCGCACTGCTGCGCGTGCCGCGCGAATGCTACCCCATCGCCTCGGAGTGCCGCCAAGTACGCCAGCGCGTCCTGCGCATAGATCTGGTAGTACGCTTCGTCTGATCGCTGGGCTACCCATGACCAGGCGTCCTCAGCCGCTTCCCTGTCCCCGCAGTCTGCGAGTGCAGCGGCTAAGCCCGCCATGCAGCGGGTACGTCGTTCATGGCTCTGATAGGTCGCGACGGCGACCCACCCGTGTTCGAGGCTCACCGATAGGTTTCCTGCCAACTGCTCGACGCCCATCAAGGCGTGGTGCACCATCGCCACCGTATCGGCGTCGCCCGACCGTTCGGCAACGTGAAGTGATTCTCTGAGGCCAGTCCTCGCCGCGGGCAGGTTGCCCGCATCCTGCCGCATGAGGGAAAGCCCCACCATCGATCGGGCCGCAATGTCGCGTAGGCCCGCAAGCTCGGCGATCTCGCGAGCGGATGTGAGTCTGCTGCCGGCTTCCTCCCAGCTCGCGCGCCGACGCAGGAGGTTACCCATGTAACGGGAGGCCTCCGCGGCGGCCCTGGGGAGCCGCAGCGCGGTCGCGATCTCATAGGCACACGAATACATCTCGAGCGCCCCGTTGTCGTGCGCCTGCCGCTCCACCAGGTCGCCGAGACGAATGAAACGATCCGCCAATTCATCCGGCGCGCCACGAACGAGAAGTTCCAGGATGCGATGCCACTCTGCGACCTCTGGGTCGGCCGACTGCTTCGGGTCGGGCAGTTCCATGCGTGCACGCCGCACCTGTTCCGCGATGCGTTCGGGGGACGTCACGAGCTCGTCGTTCAGATGCATGCGGGCTACGCGCCCTACCACGAATCTCTGCGCGATTCGCCGACCGACCTCCTCATCGGACTCTCGCCCTTCCAGATCCTGCAAGATCGGCCAGCCCGGGAAGTCCCCTTCCGGCCGCTCCGCGTCGAGCATCGAGTCCAGTTCGCGGTGAAGAAGGACTGCCGCGCACTCGCCCGAGAGAAACATGAGGCGATGCCGGACCGCCGCCTGTAGGGGCGGTCGCTGCGCACTCGATTCTGCCACGACGAACCAAGCTCGCATCCCGTCGCTCCCGAGAGAGATCGCGAACGTCGTGGGGGCAGACGATGTCGGGTCGGCCTGGGCATCGACGGCGCCAGGGACGCCGAGCTCCCAGGCTCGACGCAACGGCTCGGACGAGAAGTGTCGGCGCGGTCGGTCTGCGAGGTGATCGAGCACTACGTGGGGATGCACCGATCCGGGTCCATACTCGTCGACCCAAACCGTCGCCGCGCGGTCCGCATCGCATAGCTCTGCCACTTCGGCGAGGTGCCGGAAGACGGCGAGTCTTCTTGGGTCCGCTCCGTACAGTTTCTCAGCAAGCTGTACGCGAATTGCCCTTCTTCCGCGGTAGTCCTCTAGTCTGAGGACCTTCGCAACTGCCATACAATGCTCTTCCGATGCCGGGTTGCCACACGTGGGCGGATAAGGCTGTATCCGGGGGGCCGTTCCAACATAAGCGCCACACGACGTGCGGCACAATAATGCATTTCGGGACCGACTCAGTCGCCCGAACCCAGCTCTCTTCGGTGGAGGAGTTCAGGGAATTCGTAGTAGATGATTCCTTCGTTGGAAATTTCCGACCGGACCCGAAAGCCGTCGTCCATCGACATGAGAATCTTCTCCGCGGCGGGCAATCCGAGATTGATGTCCGCCGCTACCTCCGTCACCGTGAGCGTGCCGCCTTTGGCCGCCGCCAACCGCAAAACCTTCCGCTGGATCCGCTGCATGATCGCCTTGCGGCGTTCCTGCAGCTCGTGCCAGCCCCAGTAGAAGGTCAGAGAGCCGCCACCGCCGATTACAGACCCCCAGGCCGCGAGTGCGCCTTCGGCTCCGAGGATGCCTGCCAGAAGTAGCAGGGTACCACCCACGACCATCCCGGCCCCCAGTAGCCGCCGCTTGATGCCGCTCTTCGGGAGCCGCTCGTCGGGCTGTTCCTCCACAGCTCGCTGCTCGGCCTCGGACCCGGCGAGCGTAAGCGCCCGCGAAGCGTTCTCCCAACCCAGCCCACACCGAGGGCATATCAGGTGCTTCCGGCGGGCTAACCAATACACCAGTCCGCCGAAGCCGTACGTGAACACCGAGATGCCGACGAGCATCCCGATGTGTCCACCCCGCCTGAAATAGGAGATGCCCTCCCCTTGATACGAACACCTGGGGCAACGCCGCACACCGGCTGGTCGCACCAGGGCCATCCCGACGGGCGTGGACGTTCCACACGTTGGGCAACGCACGGCCCCGGGCTGGAGGGGCTCACCGCACGTGGAACAGCGCATTAGCAGACCGGGGTTGGGCTGGCACTCATGGCCACTACGGGGCTCCGCCTTGGAAGATTCATGAATCCGTGCGCGATATCCTGTGTCACTGTAGCCGAATGATTCGCATCCGCATCACGGCCTGCGGGCTGCTCGCCCCTCCCGCCTCACCACCCAATCGCACTGCGATCGAACCGTTCGAGTCCGGGCTCACGATGTAATACGCAGCCGAGGATGACCAGAGTAGCCCCGATGGCCGGGCGCCACCCCCACCGATTGGTATGCCCTGGATGAGAAACTGACCCTGTAGCAGGGCCCGCAGATTGACGGTCGGGTAGACTAGGGGGCCGGACTCGGGACCGGGTCCGTCGAGCAGGATCGCGGACCACCAGTTGGCCAGAATGTCGGGCCAATCCAGCCCGACCTCGGCCTCGACGTTCGCGACGCCGGTGCGCGTGGTCGCCGCGAGTCGGCCGAGTACCTCGATGCCTTCCTGGTCGGCCAGATAGAGCAGAAGAAGGTACGCGGCCCCACGCTCCTCCAGTGAGCCCTGCCCTATCGATACGATGACACTCACCGTATCGGGAGCCCCGAGGTACCGCCTGGCCCTGGCGCGCGTGCCAGAACGGAAGAGCTCCGTAGAGGCGGGGTCGCCGAGTTCCTCGTACCGGCGCGCCACGATCTCCTCGGCCATCTGAGCCAAGCCCTCGGCCAGCCACAGCGCCTCCTGGCCGCCATCCAAACCCAGGAACCGCTGATTGAAGTTCACCATGTGCTGAAATTCATGCGCCAAAATTGCGGGAACGACGCTGAGTACCTGGCTCTTCGTCCTCGGGTCTCCGAACTCGCCGGCCGGGTCGGGGACCAGCGCGTAGAACACTTCGGCGCCGTTGCTACCGGTCGTCCCCGTCAGGAGGTCGTTACCGAAAAAGAAGCCGCCGACGAAGCCAGGCGAACCGGGAGAGGTGAGGCGGTTCACCGCGGGCGTGAACAGGATGATCACCCGCTCGTTTGCGTCCAAGTCGGACGGGCCGCCGTAGGCCGCGGTCACCTCCGGATGAATGACGCTGTCGAATCGGTCGGAGAGCGCCTCCAAGTCCGTGATGTCGAAGCCCCCGGTCGGGGCGGCCTGGTCCACGAAGATCGCCGCCTTGGCCCCGACGTACCGCGCGACCGCCGTCACCTGATCGAAGTCGCGAGCCGAATTGAGCACGTTGAAGACGAGGCTCTCACCCACCGTGGGCACCGCAGCCGGGCCGCCGCTTGTCTGTGCCGGTCGACTCTGGCTCCGCCGCCGAGCCGCAGAGACCAGATCGGCCTCGAGGGCCCGAACCCGCTCGTCCCACAAGGCCTGCGGATCAACCTGGTGCGTCCGGGGGGACGTGGGCTGAGTTGCCGTCCTAGAGCTTACCGCAGCCGCAGGCGACGACGAGCTGAGTGCGGTCAGCTCGTAGGGGTGCATCGCCGCACCCACCGTGCTCGCGGAGTAGACGAGAGTGAGGTAGCGGATGCCGGCCCCACCCTCCAGAGCATGGCATGGAAAGCCGCCGTCGTCCGCGACGTCCAGTGGCGATCCGACCGGAAGCGAAGTGACCTGCCCACCACCGGTCACCGTGAGCGGCGCGATGCCGCTCGCGACCGTGCCGAGCTGGACGCTCACGGTCACGGGTCGTGAGGGCAGACACCGCGGCACCTCGACGTCGAGCCGCGTGCCCGTGGCAGAGAGGACCCGCCCACGGATGCCGGAGAAGAGGACGACGTTCTGCCCCGGGACCGGACTGAAGTTGGTGCCGGTGAGCGTAACCGTGTCTCCGGCCGCCGCGGATGCCGGACTCAAGTCGCTGAGCACTGGGGGCTCGACCGAATGGACGGTGAAAATCGCCCACGCGCTGGGTTGATCGGCCAGGGTGGCTCGCACGATGACTTCCGCGGGTACGCTGCCCAGCTGCACTCCAATTCGGACCGAGCCTGTGGAGTCGGTGGATGCGGTCGTCGACCCGACGAGTGTCGCGCCGCCCGATTCGAGGTCCCACAGGACGCTGATGCCCTCCTGCGGCATTTGCGTGGCGCCCGTACGCACGACGACCCGGAGTGGAGTTCCCAAGAGCTGGCCCACGGTGCCGAACTGCCCGTCGCCCTCCGCAACTACGATCTCGAGACCGGTGAGCACCGCTACCGACCCCGGCGAGCAGGAGGTCGTGAGCAGGCCCGCCAGCGTCCCGATCCACCAGGGGGAGCGCCGCCGGTCGGGTCTCACCGACTTCGCTCTAGATTCAGGAGATCGACGATCGGGGTTCCGGTGAGTGCCGATGCTCCGGTGCGCACCCGAGCCGTCACCCTGATTCTCTCCAGAGGCACCAGGCCCTCCACCTCCGCCTCCCGCTCGGGCGGCACGGCGACGTACACGAACGGACCCTCAGGCCCGCCGAACCGAGTCAGTAGAAACGGCTCGCCCCGACGAAAGTCCGTTCGAATGTCCTCCGCCGCCTCCAACGAGATGAACTGGAGGCTCCACGAAACCACCCGGCCGACGTGCGCGGCAGGATCGTCCCTCAGTTCGGCCGGAAGCAGCGCCGTCGGCGCTGGGCCGTCGATGGCCTGACTGGTCACCGGCATCCAGACCCAGCCCTCCACGCGCACACGCGCCCAGTTGCCTTCCCGAGACACGATCTGCAGGTCACCGCGGGCAGTGGCGACGGCGAGGGTATCGCCGTCTGGCGCCGTCAGAATCGGAGCCCCTGCCCCGCCGACGCTTGCGAAGCCTTCCGGACGTCGCGCGGTGGTTTGCGAGACCGGTGGACTCGACACGGGGGGCCGGGCCGCCGGTGGCGTCGCGGCAGCCGGTGGCACGGGCGCGGATACCGCGGCGCTCCCGGCATCCACCGAGGCCGACCAGATCCAGGCCCGACGGCTCACGTGGACCCAACCAGGCTCGCGCCCCAGCTCCTCCAGCAGCGCGCCGTCCACGAGCCGGCCGATGATGGCACCCGACGGACCGTTTCTCAGGTTTTCGCCTTCGGGTGCTGCCACCACCAAGTCGAGGTCGGACTCGCTCACCTGCAACGAGCTGAGCCAGACCCATCCCTCGATGTCGACCTCCAGCCAGTTCGCATCCCTCCCCACCACGCTGAGCCTGGTACCGGGGAGCAGCCGACCGAGCACGACGTCGTTGGGGGCCCGTCGGAAGTTCTCTTCCAGGCGGACGCTGGCCTGGGACTGCCCGACGGCACCGAGCGGCACCGCGAGCGAGATCGCCGCGACGAGCGACGGGGTCCAAGCGTAGGTCCGGCTGCTGCGTGGCATAAGGCCTGAAACGATCGCGGACGGGCGGTGTTAGAAGTTGCGTTCTAGCACGGGCGGTGCCGACGGCACGCGCTCAAATGTGCCCGGGGCGCCATGGGGCGTCAAACCTTTTCTGCTGCCGGCGAGGAGCGCATTCCCTCGATGCGACTTGCGTTTCAGGTACTTTCGACCCTTACGCTGGGGGCCGTTCTCGTGTCGCCATCGATGGTCGCCGGCCAGGCAATTCCCTCGCCCTACACCTTCATCGAGTCGCGGCAGGAGGTCGGCCTCTATGGCGGCTACATGAGCGCCGCCACCGGTCGCTTCGGATACGGGCCGTCCGGCGGGATCATGTTCGGGGGGCGGTACGCCCTCCAATTGAGCGGGCCGCTAGCACTGGAGGGAGTGGCAGGCGCCGTCAGCGGCACCAGGGACGTGATCAACCCCGCTCGGCCCGAGGGAGACCGCGTCGTCGGTGAGGGTGATGCCCTCCTGGCGACGATCGACGCCCGCCTCAGGCTCAGCGCGACCGGTGACCGGGCCTGGCACGGCCTGAGCCCGTTCCTCGCCCTTGGCGCCGGCGTCGCATTCGACCTGTCTGACCCGGCCGAGGCCGACCTGCTTGTAGAGGCCAGAGACGTGTTCGACTTCGGAAGCTCGTTCTTCGGCACGATCGCGCTCGGCACCCGCTGGTTCGCTACGGAACGCTTCGCGCTCCGTACGGACGGGACGTTCTCATTATGGAGGCTGAAGACGCCTCCAGGCTTCAGTGACGCCGACCGTGGCTTCCCGTCGGTGGAAGACCGCGAGTGGGTACGCGGGCTCTCTGTGTCGGTCTCACTTCTGTACCGCTGGTGACCCGAAGCTTCGAGTCGCGTTCGGCCGACTGGCTGAGTGTGGAAGAGGCATTCAACAGGGTCGTGAGCGGCGCGGCGCAACTCGACTCCATTTCCGTCTCACTCGACTCCAGTGTCGGCTTCGCGCTGGCGAACGACGTGGTGTCCGATGTGACACTACCCCCTTGGGACAACAGCGCCATGGACGGCTACGCCGTCCGGGCCGAGGACGTCCAGGGAGCCAGCCCATCTGCCCCGCTCCGGCTCGTCGTGACACGCCAGGTGCGCGCCGGTGACCCGTCCGGTGCTGTCGTCGAAAGAGGCGAGGCAGTACGCATCATGACCGGGGCGCCGGTTCCGCCAGGGGCCGACTCCGTCATCAGGGTCGAAGACACGGATGCCGAAGGCGATAGCGGATCCGTGCAGGTTCGGAACGACCGGGACGCCGAAAAGAACGTCCGACCCGCTGGTCAAGACATGAGACCCGGCGAGCTGCTCCTCGCCCGAGGGCATACGCTTTCTCCTGGATCGATCGGTGTCCTGGCCGCGGCCGGCCTCCAACAGGTTCCGGTGTGCCGTCCCGCCTCGGTCGCCATTCTCACGACCGGCGACGAGCTGCGGAGCCCGGATCGCTTCGGCGACGTCAGGGCCGGCCTTGGCATCCCAGACTCCAACGGGCCCATGCTGGCCGCTATGGTCGCCGAGGCAGGCGGCCGCCCCGAGCGGCTTGGGATCGCCGATGACTCGCGCGAAGCGTTGGCCGCGAGGATCTCGCAGGCCGCCGACGCAGACGTCCTTGTTACGATCGGGGGAGCCTCGATGGGAGAGGCAGACCTCGTGAAGCGCGTTTTGGACGGCTTGGGATATGAGCCGGACTTCTGGCGGGTCCGGATGAGGCCCGGGAGCCCCGTTGGGTTTGGATGGCTGCCGCGCGGCTCACGTCGCCAGCCGGTCTTCAGCCTACCCGGCAATCCCGCGTCCGCCTTCGTCACGTTCGAGGTCTTCGTGCGACCGTTCCTGCGGCGGCTGGGTGGCCACGCTCGAACCGAGCGGCGGAAGATCGTCTGCCGGGCGAGCGTACCCCTCCGTACCCCGGCGGCGCTCACCTACTTCCTGCGCGTCGGTGTGGACGGCTCCGCCGGCGACGCGACGGTCCGTCTCACGGGTTCGCAGGGCTCTGGCCTGGTCAGCGGGCTGGCTCGAACCGAGGGGCTCACGATCATCGAGGAGGGTGTCTCCGCGGTCGAGGAAGGGGACGAGGTGACCGTCATGCTCATCCGGGAGCCGTGAGCATCAGGCTGCTTCTCGTCGCCGTGGCGCTCCTGTCGAGCGGTGCGTGCGGCATTCCACGGTGGCCGGTCGACGCACCCCTCACGTCGGATTTCGGACTGCGCTTCCGAGGCTCCAGTCCGGACATTCATCGCGGGGTCGACTTACGTGTCCCCACGGGCACGGAGATCCGCTCGATGGCTGCGGGCACGGTGCGCTTCGCGGGGACCATGTCCGGCTTCGGCAACGTCGTCTGGCTCGACCACGGAGCATCGATCCTGACGGTCTACGCACACCTCTCGACGATCCGTGTTCGCCAAGGACAGCGGGTCGGCGGGCGCGAAGTGCTCGGACTGAGCGGCCAGTCAGGAGATGCCACGGCTCCGCATCTGCATTTTGAAGTGTGGCGTGCCGGGCATGAAGTCGATCCGGTGCCCCTCCTCGGGGGCAAGCCCGGGCGCTAGTCCCCCGCCTTCAAGGCCGAGATCTCCTCCGTCAGGCGCGGGACGACCTCGAACAGATCCCCGACGATGCCGTAGTCCGCGACGTTGAAGATCGGCGCCGATGGATCCTTGTTGATGGCGACGATCGTCTTGGACGTGCGCATCCCCGCCAAGTGTTGGATTGCCCCCGAGATGCCGATGGCGATGTAGAGCGTGGGGGCAACTGTCTTGCCTGTCTGCCCGACCTGGTCGCTGTGCGGCCTCCACCCGGCGTCGACCACGGCGCGGGATGCGCCGAGCGCAGCACCTGATCCCATCGCGTCCCGCAGCCCCTCGAGAAGATTCCAGTTCGAGGGGTCCTTCATGCCCCGACCGCCTGAGACGATGATCGAGGCTTCGGCGACGTCAGTCGTCCCCCCAGTCGCCTGCAGCCGCTCGAGCACCTTCACCTTCCAGGTCGAGGGATCGACGTCGGGGGTGAACGTGGAGACCGCTCCTTCGGCGTCGGTCTCCGTCGCCGAAAAGACGTTGGGACGAATCGACACGAGGACCGGCGTGGCTTCGATCTCCAGACGCGCGAAGGCCTTCCCGGCGTACACCGGTCGCTCGACCACAACCGTGCCGCCGTCTACTTCGAGTCCGGTCGCATCTGTCGCGAGGGGCACGTCGAGGAGTGCGGCCACGCGGGGAGCGAGGTCCTTCCCGAGCGTCGTCGCCGGAAGGAGAACCGCTGAATAGTCGCCAGCTCGAACGTGCGAGACGACCACTTGTGCATACGCCTCGGGTTGGTAGCTGGCCAGCGCCTCGTGCTCCGCGACCGCGATGGTGGCGGCGCCGAAGCGACCCAACCCTCCAGCCTCCGACGAAGCCCCGACATCGCCGAGCAAGAGTGCCTCGGCGTGCCCCCCCAGTGACTTCGCTACACCGGCGGCCAGCGACGTCACCTCGCGCGAGGCGCCGGTGACCTTCCCGTCCCGCGTCTCGGCAATCACGAGTACGTTGGGCATCAGATCGCCTTTGCTTCTTCACGGAGTAAACGCACGAGCTCGGGCACCGCGTCGGGCCCTTCACCCACGATGCGTCCTGGCGGGCGGGCCGGCGGTTCGCTCAGGCCTCTCACCCGAATGCGTGAGCCAACGCGTTCGGCAGGCTTTTCTTCGAGGGGCTTCTTCTTGGCCGCCATGATGCCCTTCAGCGAGGCCAGTCGGGGCTCGTGCTCCCCTTTGGTGATCGTGAGCACGGCAGGCAGAACCGCCTCCACAACCTCGGAGCCGCCCTCCACCTCGCGGTGGCACACCACTGTTCCGGCGGACACCTCGAATGACGACACCCCCGTGACGCACGCTCGATCGGTAAGCACCGCCACCATGGGCCCCACCTGCTGCTGGTCATCGTCCGCAGCTTTAACGCCGAACAAGACGAGTGGGGCGTCGGACCCTTTCAGCTCGGCGGCCAAGACCTTCGCGGTTGCGAGGCCGTCCATGGTCGCCTCCCCCGTGAGCAGAACCGCGCCGTCGGCACCCATCGCGAGCCCTTTCCGCAGGGTCTCCTGACCGGTGGTGTCGCCGAAGCTGAGGAGCTCGACGGTGCCTTCACCCGCGGCTTCCTTCGTCCGCAACGCTAGCTCCAGAGCGTACTCATCGTAGGGGCTGATGACATACTTGACGCCGGAAGGGTCGATGCTCGTTCCCGACCCGTCGATTCGAATGCGGGTCTCGGTGTCTGGCACCCGCTTGAGGCACACGACCTGCTTCAAGGCGCTCGTCTCCCTGTCTGGTTCAACGGACGGCCGCCCCTACCCCCCATGAAGGGGCGGGATCCGCTACAAGGTGGCTCCTAGCACCGCAAAGCAGACCGTCGCAATCGCACCGCCAATGAGGGCGTAGGGCAGCTGGGTACGGACGTGGTCGATGTGGTCCGTGGCAGCGGCCATGGACGAGATGATCGTCGTGTCGCTGATCGGTGAGCAGTGGTCTCCGAAGACGCCCCCGGAGAGCGACGCCGCTACGAACGGAGCCAAGGGCAATCCGAGCGTGAGGGCGGCCGGGACAGCGATCGGCAGCATGATGGCGAACGTGCCCCAACTGGTACCAGTCGAAAACGCGATGCCCGCCGAGACGGCGAAGACCAAGGGGAGGTAGACGAAGTTGGGCATCGTCCCCGCGGTCACTTGCGCTACGTAGCGCCCTGTACCGAGTGCCTCGATCACATCTCCTAACGCCAGGGCGAGTAACAGAATCAACGCGAGGGGCACCAACGCCCCCGCACCCTTGAGGGCGATCTTGACGAGGGCGTCGACAGTGAACGTCCGGGTCGCGAGCAACAGCGCCCACGCGACGGCCAGACCGACCAACACCGACCACAGCACGCTCGTCGAGCCGGATCCGTCGAGCAGCGATCCGTCTCCGGTGATGTAGAGAGCTATTGGCATGAAGAGCACCATGGACGCGATGGGGGCCACCATGTTCAGAGCGCTCGGAGTCACGCCGTCGACCGGTTCTGGCGACAGCACGTCCTCGTCGATCATCGGCGTCGCGTCTGGCCAGAGAAGCTGCCCTTCTCGCGTCCGTGCCTCTGCCTTCTTCATGGGGCCGATGTCGATGTTCCACACGATGACCGCAAGCACGAGGAGAACAGCCGCGATCGCGTAGAAGTTCAGCAGGATGGACTGGAGAAAGACCGTGAGCGCGTTCTCGACGCCTAACCCTTCCAGGATGCCCAGGTTATACGCGCCCCATGCATTCATGGGGATGAGGATGCAGATAGGGGCCGACGTCGAGTCGATGATGTAGGCAAGCTTTTCACGCGAGCAGCGATAGCGGTCGAACAACGGGCGAGAGATCGCTCCTGCCACCAAGACCGTGATGTTCGACTCGATGAAGATCACCACGCCTGTGCCCCACGCCAGCAGCTGCGCGCGCTTCGCGGAGTCGACCCACCGATTCCGCTCCAAGGCGGCCACGAAGCCACGGACGCCACCGGAGGCCTCGACCGTGGCGATCAGCGCGCCGATCACAAGGGTGAACATGATCACCTTCGCGTCGCCGTCGCTGCCGAAGACGGCGATGGCCCCATCGATCGTCGACGCCAGGCCGACGAGGGGGTTCCAGCCCTCGATGATCGTCCAGGCTAGCCAGGTCCCGCCCGCCAGGGACAGGTAGACCTGCCGCGTCCAGATCGCCAAGGCGATCGCGAGGACCGGAGGCAGCACGGAGATCCACGTCGGTTCCATCATCGCTCGACCCCTAGATCGCTCCCCAACCATCCGGGCGGGACACAGCAGTGGACCCACGAACATAGAAGCGACAGGGCCAGTCCGCCGCCTTGGTGACGCCGACGCGTACGGATACGCCCACGACGTCGTCGTCCACAGACCAGCCCGCCCGGAGTACGAGCGGAGGCTCGCGGAGGTCGTGGCCGTAGAGTGCGTCAGTGATTCCGAGCGCCGCACACAGCCGGCCCGGCCCGCTCGTGAGCGGTCGCTTGCCCCCGCGCCGACCCAGCATCACCGCGTCGCCCTCGAGTGGGTCCAGGCCGCGGACAAGAACCGCCTGTGGCCGGCCTATCGGACCGGTGACCACGTTCATGCACCAATGCACGCCGTAGCTGCGGTAGACATAGGCGCGGCCCGGGGGGCCGAACATGGCTCGGTTGCGCCGGGTCGGGCCTGCCACGGTGGCTGCGTGCGAGGCCGGATCGTTGGGTCCGTCGTACGCCTCGGTCTCGACGATCACGCCACTGACGCGCTTGTCCCCCATCGTCGACTCGAGGACCGCCCCCAGAAGGGCTCTGGCAGCCTCACGAACCGGGAGGTGCAAGTATGCGTCCGGGAATCCCCGGTCGCCCACACTCCCACGCCGCCAGGGCGTCGCGGGAGTCGGCAGCTCAGTCGCGGCTACGGCCGCGGGACCGGCCCCGTCCTCGACGTCTGCCACCGTTTCCGCCGCTGCCCGAGTCGGTGCTCTTGCCCGTCGTCCGGCGCTCGTAGTCAGAGCGCCAGGCTTCCAGCACCTGCTCCGCCCGGTTGGCCGGAATCACCCGCTCGATCGCCGCCGGATCCTCCTGCAGCGTCTTGAAAAGATCCGACCCGAATTGAGCAACGAGGGTCTCCGCGGTCTTCTCACCAACACCCCTATAGCGGTGGGTGAGGTATCGTAGGATGGCGTCGGGCTCGCTCGGCAGACCCAGGCTCTCCACAGCGGCCGGAGGTCCGGCCGGGCTGCTCTCCGACACAGTCGTCACGCCCGTGCCGGCCACCTGTCCTTCGAAGAACGGGATGACGTCCTCTTCGCTTCGACGGCGCGTCGACCCTCTGCGTGGCCCGAGTCGCAGCCCGGCCTCCTCCGAGGGAGTCGGCAGCCCGTCGATCACGATAGGACCGGCGGGTCGTGCTGGCTCCTCGGGCGCCTCAGGCTCCGCCGGACCATCCGCGGACGGTGTGCCCCATGAGGCGTCCGGCTCGGACTCGGTCTGCGGGACCTCGGCGGTCGCGCGCGGACGGGTCCCCTCAGTCAAGGAGACGTCCAGGTTCCCCGCCTCCCCGCGATCGAGACTCACAACGCCGTGCTCTTCCGCTTGGGTCAGGAAGCGGCTGAATTTCGCGAAGCCCAACTCAGTCTCGTCGAACTCGGGACGCTCCTCCAGGATCTTCCGCTTCACGTCGGAGTCCCGTGCGGGCTCCCGCCCGGCCTCTCGCAAGCGCTCGAGCGCTGACCGAAGGAGGACGTACGCATCCTCGAGCGGGTCTCCGCCCGGAGCGGCGGCCTCGGTGGCCGGCTCGGGCTGCGAGACTTCGGGGGCGGCGGTCGTCTTTCCGCCGCGACCACCGCGACCGCCACGACGCCCCCGCGAGCTGCTGCTGCTCGAACGAGTCGACCCACTAGACCCCCCGGAGCCACCCTTGGCGGGGCCGACCTCATACTGGCCGTTGCCGACCTTGATGAGCTCGAGCAGCCCACGCGAAGCGGCTTCGGACAAGAACTTGCTGAACTTGCTGAAGCCGATCCCTTTCTCGTCGAAGGTAGGATCGATCTCCTGCATCACCTGCTTGAGACGGTCCGAGCGCATGACGTCGCCGCGCGACACCATCTTCGCGACCGACTCCTTCACGAGGACCCAGGGATCGCGCCCTCGGCCGGGAAGCTCGGTCGTCTTGGTCAGCCCGGTGAGGCTCGTGTAGGAGTAGTACTCGTCGCAGTTCTGGACGAGGATATCCGAGCTCGACTCCTGAATGCCGACGCCGATCACGTACTTGCCGTACTCCTTCAGCTTGAGGACCAGGCTGGAGAAGTCGGCGTCACCGGTCAGGAGGATGTACGTTCCAATCTCGGGCCGTATGAAGACGAGCTCGAGCGCGTCGATCGCCATGCGGATATCGGTGGCGTTCTTCTTATTGCTCCCGTAGGCCGGGGCGAAGATCAGGTCGACCGACGCCTCGGAGAGCGGCACGATGTACTGGGGATAGCGCCGCCAATCGGCGTACGCGCGTTGGACGCTGACCTTCCCCTTGATGACATCGGAATCGAGGAGGGTCTTGAGCTCTTTGGAGAGGTCGCTGCGCATGCCCATCGTGACGTTGTCGAAGTCGATGAGCAGCGCGGCGTGCAGGGATTCTGTCCCCGCGTGTCCGGGTACCCCCAAATGGGGAGCCCTGGTGTAGGGAGCGGTCATTCAGCTCTTTCTCGCAGACTGTATTGTGATGCCGCGAGACCTCCCCACCTCGTCCACGTCGCTAGAGCGCCGAAGAGGTCGGGGAAGCCGCTGGAGGCGCTCACAATGAGCGTCGCGGCCTCCGTTTTCAGGCCGACTGTCCCTTCGATCGAATCTGACGGGAGAGATCGGTCCGCCGTACCTGTCCCGTGTCCGTTCGGGGCAACTCGTCCAAGAAATGAGCCGTGTCGGGAACCTTGGGATCCGCGAGCGTTTCGCGGCACCAATCCAAGATCTCCTGGCCCGTGACGATCGCACCCTCAACCGGGACGATGCAGGCACAGATGGCTTCACCGAGAAGCGGGTCGGGTATTCCCATCACCGCAACCTCTTGCACCGCCGGATGGGACTCGATTCGAGCCTCTACTTCCCGGGGGTACACGTTGTAACCAGCCTTAATGATAACGTCCTTCTTACGGCCTACCAAATGCAGGTACCCTTCTTCGTCTAGCAGGCCGAGGTCCCCCGTGAGGAAGTATCCGTCGGAATCGAGCGCGCCCGAGGTCTCCTTGGGCTGTCTGTGGTAGCCCAGCATGACCCCGGGCCCTCGGACAGCGATCTCGCCCACGCTTTCGACGGGTAGCTCGGAACCGTCCGCTTCGAGGATCCGTACCGAGGTGCCCGCTATGGGGCGACCGGCCGTGAAGCGGCGCTTGTCCTGAGGATCGTCGAGTCGCGAGACGCTCACCGTCGATGCCGTCTCGGTCACGGAATACGCCGTGGTCACGGTCACGTCGAGCTCGGCTGCGAGACGCGCGATGAGCTCGTCTCCCACCGGCGCTCCAGCGATCAAGAGCAGTCGCAGTGACGCAAGGTCACGGGGCCGCTCGGCGAGGGCATTCAGCTCGGCCACGAAGTGGGTGGGGATCCCGTAGTGGACGGTCGCTCCGTGGCGCTCGACGCTGTCCAACACCTCGTCCGGCTCAGTGCCCTGGTGCAGGACGACGGACGCCCCGGCGAGCAGCGTCGAGAGAAGCCCGGGCCCCAGGCCAAAGACGTGGAAGAGTGCTGATACGCCGACCACGGTGTCCTCTTCACCGAGTCCGATCGCATCCGCAGTGCCCGCGGCGGCGGCCAGCAGGTTCGCGTCGCTTAGTTCGACACCTTTCGGCTTGCCCATCGTGCCCGACGTGTACACCAGCGCGAAGCAGCGATGGTCCGATTCCGCGGTGTTCGCTACGTAGTCGCGACCGGCTCCGGCCGACACGAGATCCTCGAACTGGAAGACGTCCGCGCCGTACCAGAGGTCTTCTTGCCCGACGGTCACAATGTGACGCAGCTCGGGAAGCTGGGGCATCAGGTCCTCGAACAGCGCGAGGTGGTCGATTCCGAACGCCTCTTCGATGATCACCGCGCACGCGGCCTCAGAGTGCCGGAGCGCGTACTGCAACTCGCTGGCCGGCGACTGCGGATTCAACGGGACGATCACCGTGCCAAGCTTCGCGGACGCGAAAACGCTGACGACGAACTCGGGGCATGGGGGCAGCACGAGCGCGAGTCGGTCGCCGGCCTGAAGCCCAAAATGAGAGAGTGACGCCGCCAACGCCTCGGCCTGCGACTCCACGGTCCCGAACGTCATCCGGTCGTCCCCGAAGCGAAGGTAGACGCCTTCCGGATCGGAGGTCGCACGAGTCGCCAACGCAGACGCGACGGTGGCGCCCTCGAAGCGTGCCGACAGCGTCACGAGCCCTCCAGTCCGGCCGCCAAGGCCTCCACGAGCGCCTCCTGCGGGACCTCGTGGCTCCATCCCTCGCCGGGATCGACCTCGCCCAGCCGGCGGAGGAGCACGACCCTGGGCTGTCCACCGCGAACCTTCTTGTCTGTCCGCAAATAGGTCGCGGCCGCTTCCGGGTCGACGGAGGCACCGTCGATCGGGCCGAGCAAGGCCTCCAGCGGGCCCCGCAGCCGAGCGAAGGTCCCAGGCTCCGTCACGCCGAGGCGCTCCCCGAGGCGTGCCTCCAGGAGCATCCCCAGTGCGACGGCGCTCCCGTGCCCGAGCTCGTAGTCGGACGCGGCTTCGAGAGCGTGCCCCAGGGTGTGGCCAAAGTTCAAGATCTGACGGTAGCCGCCCTCGAATTCGTCCTCAGACACGACGGCCGCCTTGAGCTCTACGGAGCGGGCGACGGCAGGAGCACTCGCCGAGGGCTCGGCCGCCAGCAGGTCCACCACCCTGTCCTCGAGTGAGGCGAAGTACGCCGAATCGAGGATGGCACCGTGCTTGAAAGCCTCGACGAGCCCCTGAGCTCGCTCGGCAAGCGAAAGGGTCACCAGGACCTCCGGGTCGGCCACGACGAGTCGAGGCGGGTGGAAGGCCCCTACGAGGTTCTTCCCTGCGCGGACGTCCACGCCCGTCTTGCCGCCCACGGATGCGTCGATCATCGCGAGGTAGCTCGTCGGAACCTGGACCACCGGCACCCCCCGCAGAAACGTCGCCGCGACGAAGCCAGCCAAGTCTGTCGTCACGCCCCCGCCGACGGCGATGACGCAGGAGTCCCGACCGAAGCCGGCGTCGAGCAGCTCGTCGGTCAGGACCGACCAACTCTTGCGGGACTTCGAGGCCTCTCCAGCCGGGAACGTGAAGAGCGCCATGTCGCAGCCGGCATCGACCCCTGCCTCCATGACCGCGCGCCCATGGGTAGGGGCCACATTGTCGTCCGAGATCACCGCGAAACGCTCGGCCCGAACCCGTTCGTTGACCAGACGCGGCAGCTCCCGAAGGACCCCGCGTTCCACGATCACTTCGTATGATCCGTCCCGTGTCCGGACCTGCACGGTGACCCCGGCTGATCGCTCCGTGCCGCTCACGGGTCGTCCGTGACCCGCACCCCGACGGTAACGTCCGCCACCGTACCGACACGTAGGACGGTGGCAGGTATTCCCGCGGCTTCCGTGCGCGCTAGCGTCGCGTCGGCGCCGAGCCGCGACAACACGCCGCCCAGCGCGTCTGCGAATCGGTCCCGGGAGGTTGCGTCCTCCCATAGCACGTACCAAATGAGCCCCCGAGTTCCGTCGGACAGCTCCACCAATGCGTAGCGGTCCCCTTCCCAGCCGTCGGCGATCTCCTGAGCCGCGGGTCCCACGTGCTCGTCGAGTAGGACTCCGATAGCCAACCTGCCCAAAACGTCGTCGTCTACGACGTGACCGCCGCTCACGTCGAGCGCGATCTCGACGGGCCGGTCGGCCACGCTCCCCTTCATCACTTGCTCGGTTGACGTGGGCATGTAGTCACCGAACGGAGCTATGCGTTCGCCGGCGCTCCACAGCGACTGCACGAAGGCGGCTCCCTCGAGGTATGGAAACAGAAGCGATTCCTGGATGACTCGGGGGGCCTGGGCGAGGGCCGGAAACTGCGTGCGCATCCCTTCTACGGCGGGCCTGAGCTGAGCGGCCAGGTCCGGGAGGAGCGCCAGGTCGAGCCGCATACCCATCATCTGCTCCGCCATGAACTCCATCATGACGAGCGTCGCGTGTCCCTCGATCGCTGCTTGGGCCGCCGTCGCACGGTCGCTCCCGACGTCCGGACCTGTAAGCGCCGCGAGGTCGGCGTTCTGATCTTGGATCGCGTGCACCAACTCGTGGACCAGCAGTGCCTCCATGTCCCCCTCGGCCTGGTCGTCGAGGACGAAGAGCGCCGTGGAGTCGGGTTCGTAGAAGCCAGCGATCTGCTCCGTGTAGAGCCCCAGGAGGACAGCCCTCAGATCGAGGTCGGGCGGCACGAGCCCAAGCAACGAATACGCGTCCACCACGGCACGCGCCTCTTCGGGGGGAAACTCCTCGTCGAGCTTCGACTCGAGATAGGCGATCAGATGCGCGCGGCTCCGTCGCTCGAGGCGTACCGGCGCACGCAGCTCCAAGCCGGAGCGCTCGGCGAGATCGGGCAGGAGAGACTCCGCGAGGGCGGCGAGCTGTGCGTCCGACGAGATCACCATCGGTCCCGAGGCCTGTTGCGCCTCGGTTGCTGTGACCAGAGCCCCCGCGAGCAGGAGCGCGACGCTGGTCGGACGTCCGATGGTCACGACGCGTCGGCGGGCGCCCGTCCGTACCGATCGCTGAAACGCACGACGTCGTCCAAGTGCGCCGTGGACGCCTCGAGAACGTCGACGTCCGTGACCGCCTCGATCATGTGAACCGTGTGGGGTCGCACCCTGAAGGAGTCTCCCTCCACGAACGCTATGCGTTCGAGCGCATCGGGCGACGGGCCGGCGAGCAGGATCATCTCGCCGCTGAGGAGATGGAGCGTCTCGTCCTTGACCTCGTGCATCTGGATCGAGAGCGCTTCGCCCGCATTCACGTGCAAGATCTTGCCTACATAGAGCTCGGTCTCGGCCCAGATGAGCTCGTGTCCCCAGGGCTTCTCGACCCTGCGAGGGCGAATAGTCATGCCAGAGCTTCGCCAGGCCGCCGATCTCGGTCAAGAATGTCTTGAGTCGCAGGCGTCCGTTCCGCTACGTTCACCGGGCGGCAACGGATGGCACCCCATTTGCATCTGTCTTCATAGTGCGTCCGAGCCGGAAGAATTCGTAGCCGATGGCATTTGCGACACCGACACCCGATGAGACACCCGCCGTGGGCGGCCTGAGGGCCAAGCTCGCTCGGTTCTGGTATCCCCGGGAGTACCTCCTGCTCGCCGCCTTCCTGGCGGCACTCGGACTGGGTGGCGTGTGGGGTAGCTGGCAAAACCTCTGCGCCGGGAACGCCTGTCCGTCCATCGCCCAGGTCCGGATCCTGGAGCACGAGCAGACGAGCAAGATCTACACGCACGACGGTCGTCTGATCACCGAATTCGGCTTCGAGCGGCGCACGCCGGTGTCGATCCACGCGCTGCCGCCTTACGTCGCCCAGGCCGTCATCGCGATCGAGGACAAACGGTACTACGACCACAGCGGCTTCGATCCCTGGGGAATCGCGCGCGCGGCGTATGGCGTCGCGACCTTCCGGAATCTCGGTGGGGGCAGCACGATCACGCAGCAGCTCGCCCGAAACATGTTCGACGAGATCGGATTCGAACGTCGCGCGGTGCGCAAGCTCAAAGAGATCCAAGTGGCCCTGGACCTCGAGCGGGCGTACACGAAGGACGCGATCCTGGAGTACTACCTCAACGAAATCTGGATGGGGCGCGGGTTCGGATTCCAGAACGCCTCGCGGACTTATCTCGGAAAGAACCTGGCCGACGTCAACGTCGCCGAAGCCGCCCTCCTCGCGGCCATTCTGAACCGCCCGGCAAATTACAATCCCTTCCGGTTTCCAGACCGCGCCAAGGGCCGCCGCGACCTGGTGCTCCGGCAGATGGCGGATCAGGGATACCTCACCGAAGACGAAGCGGAGCGCTGGCAGCTCTTCCCGCTTCCTGAGGGAGAGCCGTCTGGTGAAGTGACCGAGGCCGCTCCGTACTTCACGGAATGGGTACGGCAGATCCTCGACTCCCGGTTCGGTGACGAGATCTACTCAGGGGGTTTCCGCGTCTACACTACGCTCGACATGGACATGCAGCACGCGGCCCGTCAGGCGATGGACGCTGGCTGGGCCCAGGTCGAGGCGGACTCGGTCAACTTCCGGCATCCGAGATACGCCGACTTCGACACCGTCGGTGAGTTCCCGGGTTCGACGCCGTACCTGCAGGGCGCGATGGTCGCCCTCGACCCCGCGACTGGCCAGGTCAAGGCGATGATCGGTGGTCGCGACTTCAACCAGTCGAAGTTCGACCGGGCGCGGCTGGCCCAGCGCCAGGCCGGCTCTGCGTTCAAGCCCTTCGTGTACACGTCAGCGATCGCGAGCGGGATTCCCGCCTCTCATGTGGTCATCGACGGTCCGTTCGTAACGCCGCAGCTGACCGGGCCCGACTGGCGTCCCGAGAACTTCTCGCAGGACTTCGTGGGCCCGCTGACGATTCGTGAGGGGATGTACACCTCACGGAACCTGATCGCGATTCACCTCGGGTGGGAGGAAGTGGGCATCGAGACGGTCGCTCAGACTGCCCGCCGCATGGGCATCCTGACGCCGATTCCGCGTGTCCCTTCCGCGCTCATCGGCGCGGCCGGCGTGATCCCGTTGCAGCTCGCCGAGGCGTACTCGGCGTTTCCCACGCTGGGGAGCAAGGCGCGCGCGATGCCGATCCTGAGGGTCGAGGACGTCGACGGCAATATCGTGTGGGAGCCAGAGCCAGAGCGCACTGTCGTGTTGGATAGCCTGGTGGCGCGCATCATGGTGTCTATGTTGGAAGACGTCGTGCAACGCGGTACAGCGGTCAACGCGGTGCGCACCGTGGCTGGCCTGCCCTATCAGGTACCCGCCGCCGGAAAGACCGGCACGACGAACGACGGCACCGACGTGTGGTTCAGTGGGTTCACGCCCAATCTGCTCGCCGTGGTGTGGTTCGGGATGGATACACCCGCGCCAATCTTCGAGCTCGGGCCGGGCCGCCGGGCTGCGACCGGGGCCGCGATCCCCGCCCCCGTGTGGGGCGACTTCATGAGGCGCGTGTACATGGGCTCGCCGGGCGATGAGGCGAACGGGGTGGAATCCGTCCCGGCCCTGCTCCCCGTCCCGGAGCAGTGGGGTCCGCACCCCGGGTTAAACGCGGTGCTCGTCGATCGCCGGACCGGCAACCTCGCATCGCGGTGGTGCCCCGTTGAGGATCAGTACATCGAGTACTACATCCCGGGCACCGAACCGACCGAGCAGTGCGACCGGTCGAATCGGCGCTTCCAGCTTCCGCGGTTCCGCTAGGTCCCTCCCGAGAACGAGCCGCGCCCCCCATCTTGAGGGCGGACCACGGTTCCAATGAGGGGAGGTCACGCGATGAGACAGCACATGACTCACGACCGCGAGCGTGAGCTGGAGGAAGAGGCCCGGAGGATCAGCGATCGCTACGGGGCGCCCGTGGTCATCGTGATGGGGGACAACGACGAGGGAAACGTGCCCCGGGTGATGACCGCGTTCGCGGGTCAGGGCGACCTGACGCTACGTGATGTCCTGGGGATGCTGGAGACTTCGATCCAATACGAGAGCATCCGACACTTCGTTCTGTAGGGTCGCATACCGCGGGTCGGCTACGGCGACCGCCTACCCCCTCCGCACCGCCACAGGCCGCTCGCCCAACGCCCGCCGAATCACCTCGTACTGCACGGGGATGATGCGTCCGACGGACTGCGTCCAGTACGCTCCGTTGTGCCGGCCGTCCATCTGCATGTAGTCGAACGGCAGGTTCTTCTCGATGAGGATTCCGGCGAGCTCTCGCGCCCCGTCGATGAGGCCGTCTTCTGTGCCGCAGTCCAAGTAGATATGAGGCACTTGGTCGGCCGGTAGCTGGTGGATGAGAACGAATGGGTCGTACTGGTCCGCCTGCTCCGCCGTGACGAACTCGCGCCCCAGCGGGCTCCGCTCGGTCTGGCTGCTGAAGCCGTCGATGCCGATGGCGGGGTTGGGCTCGGTCGAGCCCTCCCTGCGGTTACGCGGCTCGCCGCGGCGAAGGGCCGCCGCGCCCTGGCGCCCGTACTCGAGCGCCCCGCTCGTGCTCCCGATGGAAACGAAGAGGTCGGGATTGCGGAGCCCCATCGTAATCGAGCCGTAGCCGCCCATCGAGAGACCCGCGATCGCCCGCCCCTCCCTGCGCTCGATGGTCCGATAGCTGGCATCGACGTGACCGACGATGTCACGGACGATGTGGTCCTCCCAGTTATTCGTCTGTCCGCCCGCACTCTCGGCGTAGTTGATGTACCACGAGTTTCCGCCGTCGGGCATGACGACGATGACGTTGTACATGTCGGCGTAGAACGGCACGCCCATCTGAGCCCAGACCGTATAGTTCTGCGTGATGCCGTGCAGGAGGTAGATGACCGGGTACTCGAGGTCGGAGTCCACGTATCCGTAGGGCAGCACGATGTTGTACTTCATCGTGCGGTCGACTGCGGGGCTGTAGAACTCGACGGTGGTGACGGAACCCTGGGCAAGCGCCGGAGCCGGCGCTAGCGCGAGCGTGATCGCCAGGAAGAGGCCAACGCCGAACGTCGCGCATCTACGCATCATCTGGACTCCACTCGAGGAATCGGCTCCGGGCTACCCGCCCGCAACTGCGATTCTGCGGCCTTGGCAACGACCACGGCAAGGCCCCGAGCCGGGCGCGAGCCCTACCGCCCGAGTCGCCTCACGATGCCGTCCATCTTGTTCAACACGAAGACCGAGCCGTTCGGGCCCGAGCCGAGCCGTAGGTCCGCCTGGTTGGCACCGGACACGGTCTTCCGGATGAGCTGAACCAGGTTCTTGGCCTCGCCGGCGTCGTTGAACAGCACCCGTCGGATCGAGTCCTGCCCGCCGTTCGGCAGATCGTCGGCCGGGATCGCCCAGATCTCTCCGCTCGGGTTATCGCCCCACAGCACCATGTTGGCGATGGGCCTGATCTGGTTCGCCCGGTAGACATGCACGCCCACGGCGGCCGACTGTCCCTGCAGCAACGGATCGGGCTGGCCATACTCGGCGACCGGAAAGGTTACGGACCGATCTCCGCGCGGGTTCGACATCTCGACACCGTTGCGGCCGACATACCTGTAGCTCCCTTCCCAGACGTTCCACCCGAGATTGGCTCCGCGTGGGACGAGCGTGAGCTCCTCGACGGTGTTCTGGCCGATGTCCGCCATGAACAGGTTTCCGTTTGATGCGTCCCAAGCAAACTTCTGTGGGTTACGCGCTCCGTACGCGTAAATCTCCTGGACGACGTCCGACCTGATCTGGCTCACGAACGGGTTGTCCGAAGGGATTCCGTACTTGCCGTTTGCGCTGTTCGAGCCGAGCGGGTCGATGCGGAAGATCTTGCCAAAGGCCGAGCTCAGGTTCTGAGCCATGTTCATGGGATCGCCACCGCTGCCGCCATCGGCGACGCCCATGTAGAGCATTCCGTAGTCGGAACTGCCGGGCGCTGCCGTGGGGTTGAACGCGAGCTGACCGGCGTTGTGGTTCCCGTAAGGTTGCTCCAGCCGCATGAGTTCACGCGGCGGGCCGCCGTCGTACGTCGCTCCAGACGGGGTCGTCGCTGTCCACTCGAGGAGGACCGTGTCGTGGCTGTCTCCGCCATCCGGGCCGGGGCGGAAGTCGGGCGTGGGCGCCGTGTCGACGATGTCGACCCACGTGTAGAACTTGCCGTACCCGGGCGCACCTGATTGGCCGAACTGCGGGTGGAACGCGAAGCTCTGCAGCCCGCGCTCCGACCCCTGGGTCTGGATGCGGTAGCCCCAGCGCGGGTCGTTCGTATCGACGTACTGCCTGACCGTGCGGCCGTCGTAGCTGATGGAGTGGATCGGCCCATTCATGTCGTTGACGAACATCCGCTGCGTGCCGGGCTCATCGAGCAGGTGCGTCATGAGGGGGGGACCGCCGCCCACGCCCGGAATCCGGGCAAAGTCGGTGTAGTCGACCACGAGCGGGGCCCAACTGTCCCCGATCGGCTCCGGAAACGGGTCGTTGCTCACCTGCGCGGAAACGGGGGCTGCCGTGACGAGCGCAACGGCCAACGCGAGATACATCCTCATGATCGATCGACTCCTTGTGAAATCACGGCTCTTCACGCTTCCCGCACTGTATGACACTTATGTGTGCGGGTCGGTTGTGCGTTTGCGGCCCGAGATCGGCCAACACAGCTTTACGGATTCCGGGCAACCAACGGTATACCCTGACGACGCGTGGAGGGGCCCTCATGGCAGATTCGGCTCGAACGAGGCTCACGATCTTGGCGGTGCTAGCGGCCTCGGCCGTTGGAGTGAGCGGCGTGGAAGCTCAACAGTCCACCTACCACCTCGTCGAGGGCTGGGCGCAACTTCCGCGGGGCGTGGAGGCCTGGGGCCAGACGATCGGCGTGGAGATGGACACCGACGGGAGTCTGTGGGTCTTCCACCGGTGCTTCGCGGGGGTCTGCACGGACCGCGACGACGTCCCGGCCGTGCTGCGGTACGATCCCTCCGGAAGGCTCGTGCAGAGCTGGGGCCAAGGCAGATATGTCTGGCCGCACGGGTTCGCCCTCGACGACGAGGGCAACCTCTGGACGACAGATGCACGGGGCGTCGCCGGGAAGGGGCATACCGTTATGAAGCTCAACAAGGACGGCCGCGTGCTGATGACCATCGGCACGCCCGGCGTTGCAGGCGCGGGAGAGGACACGTTCGACGGGCCAGCCGATGTCGCCATCGCCCCGAACGGAGACATCTTCGTGGCGGACGGGCACGGCAACGACCGTGTGGTGAAATTCTCGCCCGAGGGTGAGTTCATCATGGAGTGGGGCTCCGAAGGCACCGACTACGGTCAGTTCAACGAACCGCACACGTTGGCGTTCGACTCGCGGGGCCGGCTCTTCGTCGGCGACCGCATCAACCAGCGTATACAGGTCTTCGATCAGAATGGCCGCTTCCTCGCGGTGTGGCCCGCGATCATGGCGAGCGGCATGCACATCACGCCGGACGACATCGTCTACGTGGCCGATTACCAGCTCCGCCAAGGCATCGTCATTGCGCGGGCGAGCGACTTCCAGGAGATCGGGTTCATCGACAACGCGCTGGGAGAGGGCGTCACCGTCGACGATGCCCGCAACGTTTACGTGGGCGAAGTCATCTACAACAATCTCAAGAAATTCCTGAGGAGACCGGCCCCATGAGCCCGCTCACCCGCCGAGAGCTGCTGCTTTCGCTGCCTGCGCTCGTGGTCGCCCGCAGGCTGATCGCGCAGGAAGTCACCCTCCGCACTCGCGGCCTACACCACGTGACGCTCGCCGTCTCCGACGTCGGCCGCTCGCTCGAGTTTTACCAACGCCTCTTCGGCATGCCGGTCCAAGCGCGGCACGGGGACAAGATCCTCCTCCGCATCGGGAACGGCCCCGGCTTCATGGCGCTCATGCCCGCGGGGCCCGAGGGCCCACGCATCGACCACTGGGGCATCGCCGTCGAGGACTACGAGCTCGGGCGCGTCATGGAGGTCCTGGCGGACAAGGGAGTCGCGAGGGCGATCGGTGGTCAGGGCCTGAGCGGCGGGGCGATGCGGGCACGTATCTCCACGCGCGGAGGCACGCCGGAAGTCTTCATAGGCGACCCGGACGGATTAGTGGCGCAGCTCGTCGACCCCAGGTATTGCGGGGGCACAGGCATGCTTGGCGAAACGTGCGGCTCGGTCGAAGCGTCCCCCAGCCCCGGCGACCTGGCCCTTACGGGTATCAGCCACCTCACGATCAACGTCACCGACCCCGAAACCTCGAACGCCTTCTACCAACGTGTCTTCGGGTTCGACATCCAAGCGTACCAGGCTGCGTCCCCCATCCTCGGCGTGGGCCAAGGCTCCGACTTCCTAATGTTCATCGGGTCCGGCAATGGGGGTGCCCGGGTGAACCACGCCTGCTTCTACATGGACGGCTTCGACGTGCCCCGCGTACAGGGAGTGCTGGAGCGCCACGGAATTCGGCCGCGGGAGGGCGGCAGCACGCCTCCGATGGCGCACTGGGTGTCGATGCGTATGCCTAATAGAGGCGGGGCCCCCGAAGGGACCCCGGAACTCTACTTCAGCGACCCGGACGGCCTCTCCATCCAGCTGCAGGACGGTACGTACTGCGGCGGTGGAGGCGTCCTGGGTTCGGTCTGCTAGTCGGCCCTACAGCCCGAGATTTTCATACCAACGGACCTTCCCGCCTGACCCAGTGCAGACGAGGTCAGGACGGCTGTCGTTATTCATGTCCGCATCGATGCAGCCATTCATGGCGTACTCTGACTCCAGCCTGACGTGCGTCCACTCGCCCGTGGCAGGATCCACCGGAGAGTAGAACACATCCACTCCGGGCGTAGCATCCGGCGTGCGTTCGGTCACGCGTTGCTGGTTGTTGGCAATGATGTCTGCGTATCCATCCGCGTTCAGATCGACAACCACAACCTCATGGCCGCCGTTGATGTTGTCGTAGAGGACACGGCGCTGCCAACCTCCGGCGGCCTCTGTGTAGACGACCACCTCGTTGCCGTGCCAAGGCTCGACCGTGCCGAGGATCCGACCACTCCCACTGGCACCCATACCCACGTCGCTGGCTCCCAGTCTGGGTGCCGGCTCGCTGTCGTGGCCCGGCGTAAGGACTTCCTTGCTCCAGGTCATCCCCATTCCTGAGCCGGAGGCCCGATAAAGATTGACCCCCTCGAAGCTCGCCATGAGGAAGGCGTCGCGGCCGCTGTCGTCCCACTTGACCGGGCGAATACGGTGGATGATCCCGGGGATATCGTCGTCGATGACGTGGCGGGTCCAGGTCTCGGTATCGTACCAGAAGAACGAAGCCTGGTCCTGGTCGTACGCCGGCGCGAGGCTCTCAGGTCCGAGGAGCGGCGCGTTGTAGAGTTCCAGGTTGCCGTCGCCATCGGCGTCGGCCCACTGGACATGGTGGGACGTCTCCCAGCGATCGATCGGCTCACCCTGCCAAGCTCCCGCCGGCTGACCGTCGCTGCGAAGCACCCAGTTGATGCCCTCGCTGTTCTCGGCCTGCATGGCGAACGAGCTCTGGATCGCCACCTCCGGAATGCCGTCCCCGTCGATGTCGCCCATCGCCTGGTTCACGATGCTCCGCGCGCCGGTGAAAATGACGTGCCGCTCCCAGGTCGGATTCTCGTACCAAGCGACTTCAGGGACCCCTAGCGAGTTCGCGATCGCGTCGAGTCGACCGTCGTTGTTGAAGTCTGCCACTGACACGGCGTAGCCGTTGAAGTCGGCGATGTCGTGGGCCTGGAAGCGCGCGGGGCCGTTCGCCTCGGCCATCGGGGCTTCCTGAGGGGCACACGCGGTGGTGGCAAGTGCCGCGGCGGCAAGCAGCGTGTAGGTATTCAGACGCATGAAACGGATCTCCTCGGAGCGCTACCCCCGATTACAGGACATTTGAGAGCACGGGACACTACTGCGACGGCCCCACCCGCGCCAGCGTGATTCCACGCCCCACGGGTGCCTGACGACCGGCCCAGCCTAGTACTCGTCGAAGCCCTCCGTGAGCTCGACATACACGCCGGACGGGTCGGTGAAGAAGGAGATCGCCAGCCCGATGCTGGGGACCTCCCGGTACCCCATCTGGAAGTCGATACCGCGGGCCTGCATCCTCGTGATGTACTGCTCCAGCCCGTCGATCTCGAATCCGATGTGATCGATCGCGCGACCCCGAGTCGCAACGCACTCCGTGCGACAGTCGGCGAAGCTGAGGTTCATGCCCGGCACGTTCGCGGTCGTCTGGATCGTTCCGCGAGGACTGATCTCTGCACCGAAGAAGTCGGCGTACCAGGCCATCAGCTCCTGGTATTGCGGCGTCCAAAAGTGGATGTGATATCCGGTCGCCTTCATCGGCAGTTGCGGATCCTCCTGGAGCTCGAGCCTGATGCCATCCGGAGCGATCAGGTAGGCGTTGCGGAAGCCCTCGGCGCCGTTGAACTCCGACTGGACCTCGAGGCCCCGTGCGCGCCACGCCGCAAGGATCTCGTCTATGTCCCGGACTTTGAAGCCGAAGTGGTCCATGACGGTCCCCTGGGACGGACCGGTCGGCTCACGCTCAGTGAAGACCACGAGCATGTTGGGCAGGCGAACGGTGCGTAGGCTTCCTTTTGCAACGATCTGGCCGTCGAAGACCTGGGACCACAGCTCCTCGTGCGCTGCGACATCGGTCACGTTCAGGTGCACATGCGCGTACGTGACTCCGAGCGCATTCGGCGGCGCCAGCTGGGCTGCGGCCGGGGTCCCCAGCACGAGCGCGGCGGCGGCGATCGTCAGAAGCCTCATCTTCGGTTCTCCTCATTAACGGCAAGTCGCCAAGAGACGGTAATCTGGGGAGGGGCGTGGTACGACGCGAGCCCGGACGTACGGACGGGCTCCCCTACGCCGCAAGCCCCCTTGACCGCACATTGCCTAGCGATGCTCTTCCTGTCCGTACGGAATTCGACCCCTTGTCCGCCATGACCGATCAAAGCCACCGCTGGATCGTCCTCAAGTTCGGAGGCACGTCCGTATCGAGCGCCGCGAACTGGGCGACGATTGCGACGGTGCTACGGAGGCGGATCGACGAGGGGTACCGCCCGGTCGTAGTTCACTCCGCGCTCAGCGGCGTGACGACGGCGTTGGAGTCGGTGGCTCAGGCGGCGCTCGAACGCGAGCACGCGACCTTGATCGCCCAGATCGACGAGCGCCACGACAAGCTCGCGGCCGATCTCGGCCTGTCACCCGACGAAACGGCGACTCTGCTTGGGCCCGCTCGGTCGGAGCTCCGCGAGGTCGCCGAGGGGATCGCCCTGGTCGGCGAGCTCACCCCGCGGACGCGCGCCCGCCTCCTCGCGCTTGGAGAGCGGATGGCGACGCGCCTGGGAGCCGCGTATCTGGAAGCCTCAGGGATACCGGTCGCCTGGTTCGACGCGCGGGACTTCATGACGAGCCTCGAGGGCAGGCCCGGCTCGGAGCACGGCGCATATCTCTCCGCGGAATGCTCCGCCGAAGCCGACCCCGGACTCGTCGAGCGCTTCGCGGGGGTCGACGGCATTCCCATCACGCAGGGCTTCGTGGCCCGAAACACGGACGGTGAAACCGTGGTGCTCGGCCGCGGCGGCTCGGACACCGCCGCGGCGTACATCGCGGGGAAGCTGTCGGCGGTGCGCCTCGAGATCTGGACCGACGTGCCGGGCATGTTCACCGCCGACCCCCGCGTGGTGCCCTCGGCGCGCCTCCTCCGCCAACTCGACTACCGCGAAGCACAGGAGATCGCGACGACAGGCAGCAAGGTCCTTCATCCGCGTTGTATTCCAGCGGTCCGTGAGCGAGCGATCCCGCTCCACGTCTTCAGCACGACCATGCCCGACGTCCAGGGCACGGTCATCCGGTTGGGGGCGACCGAAGGCCCGGCGCAGCTCAAGGCGATCTCGTGCAAGAAGAGCATCCTGCTCGTCTCCATGGAGACCGTAGGCATGTGGCACGAGGTCGGCTTCCTGGCGAAGGCCTTCACGGCATTCGGTGACTGCGGGCTGTCGATCGACCTCGTGTCGACGTCCGAGACGAACGTGACGGTCTCGCTGGACGCAGAGGCCAACGTACTCGAGGCGGAGACCCTCGACGACCTCGTCGACGAGCTGAGCGGCATCTGCCGCGTGACCCTCATTCGCTCATGCGCGGCGGTCAGCCTGGTCGGGCGACGCATTCGGGGTCTGCTCCATCGCTTGGGGCCGGCGCTCCAGGTCTTCGAGCAGCAGCGGATCCATTTGCTGTCGCAGGCCGCCAGCGACCTGAACCTCACGGTGGTCGTTGACGAGGATCAGGCCGATCGCCTCGTGCGCCAGCTGCATGCGCAGCTCATCGCAGAGTCGGGTAGCCCCGAAGTGTTCGGACCGAGCTTCGAGCAGCTCCAGCCGGACCGCGCGACCCGGGCGTCGCGACCGCCGCGGTGGTGGGAGCGGAAGCGCCACGAACTGCTCGAGTGTCTCGGCGACGACAACTCGGCGTACGTCTATGATCTCGAGACCGTGGACGAGCGGCTACGCGCACTACGCTCCCTCGATGTGGTCGATCGCGTTCTGTACGCCATGAAGGCCAACTCGAACATCGAGATCCTCGAGCGCGCGCGCGCGGCCGGAGCCTGCTTCGAGTGCGTCTCGCCGGGGGAGATCGAACGAGTGCTGGGGCGTTTCCCGGACATCGATCGAACGGACATCCTGTTCACGCCGAACTTTGCGCCCAAGGACGAATACCGGTACGGACTCGAGCTCGGCGTCCATACGACGCTTGATTCTTCTTTTCCGCTACGGAACTGGCCTGAGCTCTTCGAGGGCAGGGACGTCTTCCTACGCCTCGACCCGGGCGTGGGGCGTGGCCACCACGACAAGGTCCGCACGGGGGGCGCACAGGCCAAGTTCGGCATCCCGCTCTTCGAGCTCGACGAGGTCGCAGCACTGGCCAGGTCAGGCGGCACGCGCATCGTCGGACTCCACGCGCATTCTGGGAGCGGCATCCTATCGTCGGAGCATTGGGCCCAGCTGGCCGAGACGCTCGCCGAAGCCGCCGGGCATTTTCCGGAGGTCGCGACACTCGACTTGGGCGGCGGGCTCGGTGTGCCCGAGAAGCCCGCGCAGGACCCGCTCGACCTAGACGCCGTCGCCGCCGGCCTCCGCCGCGTGCGCGAGGCGAACCCAGGGAAGAGTCTTTGGATCGAACCCGGCCGCTTCGTAGTCGCAGAATCCGGCGTGATCCTCGCGCGGGTGACGCAGACCAAGGGCAAGGGCGCCGTGCGTTACGTGGGGGTCGCGACGGGCATGAATTCGCTCATCCGCCCTGCCCTCTACGGTTCCTATCACGAGATCGTCAACCTGACGCGCCTGGGTGAGGAACCCACAGAGCGGGTGAACGTCGTGGGCCCCATCTGCGAGACCGGAGACACCCTGGGCCTCGATCGCTTGCTGCCGCCGACGAGCGAGGGAGACGTCCTCCTCATCGCGAACACGGGCGCCTACGGAATCGTCATGGCGTCGCACTACAACCTCAGAGATCCGGCGCCTCAGCGGTACATCTAGACTGTTCTCGGCCTAGCGCGCTCCGCGAGGGGTGGCGTCACCCTCCTCGAGACCGAGTGCCCACCGGATGCCCCCGACGACGTGCGCGCGGAACACCGAGTCGTTCGTCCAGATGTCGTCGCGGTGCCCCAGCGACGTGTAGAACGATCGCCCCTGGCCATAGCGCCGCACCCAAGACTGCGGGTAATCACCGCCCGCTTCTACATCAACGAGCCCTTCGATGTCGGTGGCCCGTGTGTCGATGCTCATCAATACACGGACGCGATCGCGCGAGAAGCCCATCGGGATTCGGTTGTCGAAGAGGACATCGATATTCTCCTCGGGCCGGTCCGGGCTCCACGGCGCCGTGCCGTAATGATAGAGCTCGTCCACGATCGGCCAGCTCGAACCGAGCATGCGCGTAGCGGGATGATCCTGGTCCTCCACGCGGAGCACGAAGACGTGGTTCTGTTGGATGGCGCGGCGGAAGTACCCGCCCAACATCTCACCGAACTCCGGATAGTCGTAGAACGTGAGCGCGGCGTTGTGGACGCCAATGAAGCCTCCACCATTCCGCACGAAGTCCGTAAGGGCACGGCGCTGTGCCTGGTCCATCGGCAGGTTGCCGTTGGTCATCATCATGATGCCGTCGAAGCCGGCCAGGTACTGAGCGGTGACCACCGACAGGTCGAGTGCCGATGCGTCCTGGAGGTAGCCCTGCAACGTCGTAACCTCGAAGCCGGCGTCCCGGCCCCACGCCGTCACGGCCGCCTCCGCGGGCCCGAGGCTCGTGTGCTTGTAGAGGCCCGCATGGGTCAGCATGAGGAGCCGCTTGGGAGCCTGCTGGGCAGCGGTGGGTCCGGCGAGCGTCCCGATGAAGGCGGCCGCGACGATCGACCCCGCCAGCACGCACCGCATGGCCCTAGAACATCCCCGAGGAGTCGGGCTCTGTGCCGTCCTGCTCGTAACGGTTCGGGATAAAGTCGCCGGTGATCATGTCCTTATACGACAGTCCCGGGCCCACCATCGGATAGACGCTCGCCTGGGGGTCGATGATCACGTCCAGGAACGCAGGGCCATCGAAGGCCAGAAAGTCCGCGACAATCTTCGGCACGTCCTGCTTCCGCTCGATGCGCTTGGCGAACTCAAAACCATCGGCTTCGGCGGCCTTCACGAAGTCCTTCTTGCGCAACGACTTGTCGCTGGCGGACAGCCGCCCCTTGAAGAAGAGCCGCTGCCACTGCATGACCATCCCGTCCCCAAAGTTGTTCAGCACCATGACCTTGATGGGCAGGTCGTAGGTGGTGACGGTCTCGAGCTCACCGAGGTTCATGCGGATGCTGGCGTCTCCGTCCACGTCGATGACCAGCTTGTCCGGCTGCGCGAACTGCGCGCCGATTGCCGCGGGAAGACCGAAGCCCATCGTGCCCATGCTCCCCGAGGTGAGCCATAGGCCCGGCTCCCGGAAGTCGCAATACTGAGCAGCCCACATCTGATGTTGCCCTACACCGGTGGCCACGATCGCGTCGCCGCCCGTGATCGCATTCATCGTCTCCAGCACGTACTGCGGCTGGATCAGCGAGCTGTCCCTGTCGTAGTCGAGGGCATATCGACTCTTGAGACCGGCGATCTCCTCGTGCCACTCGGTGAACGCGCCGTCGAAGCCGCTCTTCGTGCCATACGCACAAAGGGCCTCGAGCGCAGCCTTGGTGCGGCCCACATAGTGCCAGTCGGCTCGCTTGACCTTGTGGATTTCGGAGGGATCGATATCGAAATGCATGACGCGCTTCGCCTTGGGAGCGAAGTTGGGCGGATCTCCCGCGACGCGGTCGTCGAATCGTGCCCCGACGGCGATGAGCAGATCACAGTCGTCGACGGCGTAGTTGGCATAAGCGGTCCCGTGCATCCCCAGCATGTGCAGCGAAAGAGGGCGCGTCGTGTCCATCGCGCCCAGCCCCATCAGCGTGGTCACGACAGGGATGCCGAACGTCTCTGCCAGGGCCCGCAGCTCGTCGCTCGCGTCGGCTTTGATGACGCCACCCCCGGCGTAGATCAGGGGACGCCTGCTGTCGGCGAGCATCTCGAAGAACTCTCGACACCGGGTCTCATCCAGCGTGTTGCCGTCGACCTGCTCCAGCCGGTGCCGGTAACCCGGGATCGGTAGCACGCCCTCTCCGCGGAACGTGCCCTCCCAGTTCTGCACGTCCTTGGGGATGTCGATGACGACCGGGCCAGGCCGGCCGGTCCGCGCGATCTCGAAGGCCGTACGAACCGTTTCCTCGAGCTTCTCGGGGTCTGTGACCAGGAAGACGTGCTTCGCAACCGTGCCCATGACCGCGGAGACCGGAGCCTCCTGGAAGGCGTCCGTCCCGATGGCATGGGTAGCCACCTGGCCGCAGATAACGACCATGGGGACCGAATCGGCTTGGCTGTCCCGAACGGGCGTGACGCAGTTCGTTGCGCCGGGGCCCGACGTCACCATGACGACGCCGACGTCCCCGCTCGCACGGGCGTAGCCGGCGGCCATGAAGCCGGCCCCCTGCTCGTTGGCGGGGACAATGAGCGGCATCGGTTCGATACCACCCTTCGCGTGCTTGGCGTTGTAGCGAAAGACCGAGTCGTACGTGGGTAGAATCGCTCCGCCGCTGTAGCCGAAGATTGTGTCGACCCCCTCCTGAGCCAGCACCTCTACGATCACGTCCGCTCCGCTCATCTTCTGGCCGGAGGGCGTCTTCGTAGGTGAGGGCGGGGGTTGGACTTGGGTCTTCATGGCTCGTGCGTCGGCTGCGTTTAGAGGACCTGCAAGCTCGACGACGACCGGGCCCATTGCAATAGGCGCGCTCCTGGGGCGAACTTGGCGCCCCCCGGGGACGATCCACGGGGCACCACCAACGCACGAATCATGCGGCACATCATCTCTATCTTGCTCGAGAACCAGGCGGGGGCCTTATCCCGCGTGGCGAACCTGTTCTCCACGCGTGGCTACAACATCGAGAGCCTGAACGTGGCCCCGACGGACAACGCGGCGGTTTCTCGCTTGACCCTCGTCACCGTCGGCTCCGACGCGGTCATCAACCAGATCTCCAAGCAACTGGGGAAGTTGGTGGACGTGGTGAGCATCGTAGACATGACCGGCAAGGACCACATCGAGCGCGAGCTGGCGCTCTTCAAGGTGCGAGCGCCGGAGACAGCCCGCGCCCGACTCGCCTCCCTCCTGGACGCGTTCGGGGGGCACGTACTGGGCTACGACGAAGGGCACGGCACCTTGGAACTGGTTGGCAACGGGCCAGAGATCGATGCTTTCATGGACGAGCTCGACGATCTCGGGGAGATCGAGACGGTGGTCCGCTCCGGGGCCATGGCGATGGCCCGTGGAGCGCCGATTCTTGACGCACACTTGGACGACTGAGACACACAAAGGGATAGGGACATGGCGCAGATTCAGTTTGGCGACGAAGTGGAAAACGTGATCACTCGCGACGAGTGGCCACTGACGAAGGCGCGCGAGGCGCTCAAGGACGAGACCATCGCCGTGTTGGGCTACGGTGTTCAGGGGCCGGGACAGGCGCTGAACCTCCGCGACAACGGCTTCAACGTCATCGTAGGGCAGCGCAAGGGCTCGAAGACGTGGGACAAGGCGCTCGCCGACGGATGGGTCGAGGGTGAGACGCTCTTTGAGATCGAGGAGGCCGCCAAGCGCGGTACGATTATCCAGTACCTGCTCTCCGACGCTGGCCAGATCGCCCTTTGGGACACGGTCAAGAAGCACCTTACACCCGGGAAGTGCCTGTACTTCTCCCACGGCTTCGGAATCACGTTCAAGGAGGACACGGGCATCGTGCCGCCCGAGGGCATCGACGTCGTTCTCGTCGCTCCCAAGGGCTCGGGCACGTCGCTCCGGCGGCTCTTCCTCGCCGGGAAGGGGCTCAACTCGAGCTACGCGATCTTCCAGGACGGGACGGGGCGCGCGAAGGAGCGCGTCATCTCGTTGGGTATCGGCGTTGGCTCGGGCTACCTCTTCGAGACCGATTTTCGAAAAGAGGTCTACTCCGACCTGACGGGCGAGCGCGGCATTCTGATGGGCGCCATCGCTGGGGTCTTCGAGGCGCAGTTCAATTGCCTCAGAAAACGTGGGCATTCGCCGTCCGAGGCGTTCAACGAGACGGTGGAAGAGCTCACGCAGAGCCTAATGCCGCTCGTCGCCGAGAACGGGATGGACTGGATGTACGCCAATACGTCGACCACGGCGCAGCGGGGCGCGTTGGACTGGCGTCACAAATTCCGCGAAGCGGTCGCGCCCCTTTTCGAGGAGCTCTATGACAGCGTCGCTTCCGGCAACGAGGCGCGCATCGTCATCGAGTCGTGCAGCGCGCCCGATTACCGCGACCGTTTGGAGAAGGAGCTCGCCGACCTCGCGGGCGAAGAGATTTGGCGGGCTGGCAAGGCGGTACGCGCCCTGAGGCCGGAGTCGTCCGACTAGCCCATGAGCGATCAGAAGCCCCAGACGCGGGCCGTACGCATCCAGGCGGAAGTCACGCAACACCGAGAACATTCGGTGCCGATCTTCGCCACGTCGAGCTTCGTCTTCGACGATAGCGAAGAGATGCGAGCGGCCTTCGCCGGGGACATCGATCGCAACATCTACAGCCGGTTCACGAATCCCAACGTGGCCGAGCTGTCCGAGAAGATCGCGCACCTGGAGGGCGCCGAGGCCGGACATTCGACCGCGACCGGAATGGCGGCCGTGTTCTCGACGTTCGGCGCGCTACTGTCCTCCGGCGATCATATCTTGGCGTGTCGCTCCCTGTTCGGTTCCACGCACACGATCCTGACGAAGATCTTGCCGCGTTGGGGCATCTCGCACACGTACATCGATGCGTTGAATCCCGACGCGTGGCCCGAGGCGGTCCAGGACAACACGAAGCTGATCTTCGTCGAGACGCCCACAAATCCCGCTGTGGACCTGGTGGATCTGGAGCGGCTCAGCGCGCTGGCAAAAGAGTCCGGTGCGATCCTCGCCGTCGACAACTGCTTCGCGACACCGGTGCTGCAGCGCCCGATCGATTACGGGGCGCATCTGTCGATTCACTCGGCGACGAAGTTCATCGACGGTCAGGGTCGGGTCATGGGTGGTGTGGTCGTCGGAGATGCTGACCTCGTGAAGGAGATCTTCGACTTTTGCCGGGCCACCGGCCCAGCCCTGTCGCCGTTCAACGCTTGGGTGCTCTCCAAGAGCGTGGAGACGCTCGCTCTTCGCATGGAGAAGCACTCGGAGAACGCGCTGGTGATCGCGAAGTGGCTCGAGAGGCAGTCTGGCCTGAGCGCCGTGCGTTACCCGTTCCTGCCGTCGCACCCGCAGTACGAGGTAGCGAAACGGCAGATGTCGGGCGGTGGTGCGGTGCTGGCGTTCACCCTCGACGGAGGGCTCGCGCAGGGGAAGCGATTTCTGGACGCCATCGAAATGTGCTCGATGACGGCGAACTTGGGCGACACGCGCACGATCGTCAGCCACCCGTCGTCCACGACCCACGCCAAGCTCTCCGAAGAGGAGAGCCAGGCGGTGCGCATTACGCCGGGCCTCGTGCGGATCTCCGTCGGGTTGGAGGATCCGAGCGACATCATCGCCGACGTCGAGCAGGCCCTGGAGCGGTCCCGGGACTGAGCCGCCCTACCTGAGCTCCCTGAAGAACGCACGCACATCATCCGTGAGTAGCTCCGGCTCCTCCAATGCGGCGAAGTGACCTCCCCTCGGCATGACGGTCCACCGCACGATGTTGAAGTTCGCCTCTGCCCACCGCCTCGGCGTGAAATAGATCTCCTCGGGGAAAACCGCAGCGCCCGTGGGGACCTCGACGTAGCGAACCGGGCGAGCCGTCGGCGTGTGGCGTGATTCGTAGTAGATCCTGGTCGACGACGTAATGGTCTGCGTCACCCAGTAGAGCGTGATGTTGGTGAGGATCTGATCCTTGGTGAACGCGCTGTCCACCGTGCCGTCGTTGTCGCTCCATCCGTGAAACTTCTCGACGATCCAGGCCGCGAGTCCGGAAGGCGAGTCGTTGAGGCCGTAGCCGAGTGACTGCGGTTTCGTGCCTTGAATGTCCTGGTAGGCGCTTCCCTCGGCGAACGCCGCCACACGTTCCTGGCGCTGTTGCAGCTCGGCGGCCGGAACGCCCTCGCTGGGATCGCCGCCAGCTGGAGGACCCCCCAGGATGAAGTTGGAGTGGAGCCCAATTACACGGTCGGGATAGTTGCCCGCGTGGGCTCGGCCGATGATGGCTCCCCAGTCGCCGCCCTGCAGACCGTAGCGATCGTAACCGAGGCGTTCCATGAGTCCCGCCAGGACATGCGCCATCCGCTCGGGGCTGTAGCCCCGCTGCGTAGGCTTGCCCGAAAATCCAAATCCTGGGAGTGACGGGACCACGACGTGGAAGGCATCGGCTGCATTCCCGCCGTGGGCCGCAGGATCGGTCAGCGGCCCCACCAGGTCTAGGAATTCCACGAAGGACCCGGGCCATCCGTGGGTCAGCAACAAGGGGACCGCGTCGGGGTTGGACGACCGGGCATGGATGAAATGAACGTCGACCCCGTCGACGGCCGTCACGAAGTTGTCGAACTCGTTGATGCGGCGCTCCTGCGTGCGCCAGTCGAAGTCGTTCCGCCAGTACGGTAGGAGCTCCCCCATATAGGCCAGGTTGGTGCCGTAGTCCCAATCCGTGCCCGGAATCTGGTCAGGGAGTCGAGTGCGATCGAGTCGGGCGTGGAGGTCGTCGAGAACCGCGTCCGGGACAGAGATCGTGATGGGTCGGATCGCGTTTGGATCCGTCGTCGTCGGCCCCTCGCTGTACATCAGGCCAGCGTCAGACACCGGCGCTTCCCCAGTCGGGCCTCCGGTGCAGGCCGCCAGACCGAGAACCAAACCCGTTGCCGTCGTTCCCAGCCATCTTTCAATGTGCACTCTTCGCTCCTGTATCAGGCGGCTCCCACTTCTCTCTATTCAGAGCAGACGACCTCGTCGACGGCGGCGAGGAACTGCCCCTTGTCGATGGGCTTCGTGAGAACGGCACGCGCACCGAAGTTCTTCGACGCCTCGAGCTGCCCCGTCGCCGTCACGGGCCGTGACGACGGAATGGCCGGCCTGCTCCAAGATGGAGGACAGCCCAACCAGGTCCGTCTCGTCATCGTCCACAATGAGGATCCTCGCCATAGATATGCTTCCGTCACGGCGCCTGAGAGCGAGGGCAACAACCCGGCCGCACGCCTACTGCATCGGGCGAAGGTTCACCCTCTGGACGCGCCAATTGCCGAGCTCGCCGATCAGGAGTTGCCGAGGATTCCTGCAGTCGATCGCGTTGACCATTCCGAACTGCCCGATCAGCTTGCCGGCCTCCCCGAACCGTCCGGTAATCGTACCGTCGAGCCGCACCTCGTAGATCTCTCCGTTGATAAACGGATCCTCGGCTGGGTTCGAGTTCGACACATAAAGGAGCTGGTTCGGTCCCGGCGTGATACAGATCGCCATGGGCGCGCCCACGCCACCGATCTCCCGAATGAAGTTGCCGTTCGAGTCGAGTACCTGGATGCGGCGGTTCCCGTAGTCGGCCACGTAGAGTCGGTCTTGGGCGTCGATCGCGAGCCCATGCACGACGTCGAACTGTCCCGGCATATTCCCGCGGTCTCCCAGGTTAGCGATCCATCGCCCCTCGGGATCGTATTTGGCGATCCGCGCATTCTGTATGCCGTCGGCGACGTAGATGTTACCGCGTGAATCCCATGCGACGTCCGTCGGACCACGGAACGACTCGCCCTCTGATGCCCCGCGACCGCCACGGCCCGAACCCGGAGGATTGGCCGGAAGCGCCATCGACTCGGGCTTTCGGCTCAAGACCATTTGAATACGGCCGGCGGGGTCGAACTTGACCACCTGCCCGGACATCTGGTCGACGATCCAGATGTTGTCGTCGCGATCGACGCGGACCTGCTGAGCGAAGAGCGCCCCGTAGATCTCCTGGCCCATCTCCCTCTCGTACCGACCGCGCGAGTCGAACTTGAACACCCTCGATCCCGAGCGCGACATATACCGCGAGGTGCCGAGCGAAAGCGACGGGTTGCCGGTCCGCGTGTAGACGAAGATCTCGCCTGCCGAGTTCCGGGCGACACCGGCCGCCTCGCCGAGATGGATGTCGTTCGGGAAGCCGCTCAGAGCGTCCTCCGCCTGGTACCGAATCGCCGGCGCGTTCGTCTGCGCTGATACCGCTCCGGCAGCAGCGAGACCAACTATCGCCGTCAAGCAGTGCAAGAACCTTCGCATATCGTTCTCCCGGCCGCTCCAGCAGCCTCAGTCTGTGGCGATCAGGAAACTGGCGTGTTGCCTACGAGAATCTTCTGGACTCTCCAGGCCGAAATCTCGGACGTGTATAGCTCGTTGGGATTCCGGCAATCCAACCCGTGAATCGTCTGGAACTGCCCAGGGTTCTTCCCGGCCTCGCCGAAGCGGCCGATGATCGTCCCGTCGAGCTCCATCTTGTAGATCTCGCCCGTCTGGTTCCAGGACGCGGCCGGATTGCTGTCAGGGTTCGAGTTCGATACGAAGAGGTACTGATGCGGCCCCTCAGAGATGCAGATCTCCCAGGGGTTTCCCGTGTCCTCGTACATCCTCAGCAGCTGCAGGTCGCTGCTGTACACCTTCACGCGCGCGTTGCCGCGGTCGCCAACGTAGATGTTGCCTTGGTCGTCTGATGCAATCGTGTGGGGCGTGCTGAGCTCGTCGACGCCGTTACCCCTTTGACCACCGCCCACCTGGCCCAGATACCGGCCGTCCGGCGAATACTTCACCATGCGGTGGTTGTAGTAGCCGTCGGTGACGTAGATGTTGCCGTCTGGGTCCCACGTGACGTCCGTCGGACGCGCGAACAGGTAGCGCTCGTCCGGCCCGGAGTTGTCGGTCGGCACGGCGCCGACGGATGCCGGTGGACGTCGGCCGAGCACCATATCGACCCTGCCCTCGGCATTGAACTTGATGACCATGTTCGATCCCTCGTCGACGACCCAGATATTGTCGTCACGGTCGACGCGCACCTTGTGGGCCATCTCCATGCCGTAGAGGCCGGCGCCGATCTCGCGCACAAAGTTCCCGTTAGCGTCGAATTCGAAGAGGCGCGTATCACCACTCCGATGGTAGACGAAGACGTGGCCCTGGGAGTTGGTAGCTACGCCGATTCCCTCACCGAAGTACAGCCCGTCCGGGAGCTTGATGAAGCCCTCGACGGCCTCGTGTGGAATCGTCGGGACGCCCGTCGCGCGCGCCCTCGACTGGGCGTACAGAGGACTCGCCCAGGCCAGCGCCATGGCCGCACCGGCAACCGTGAGACACAGCCGCGTCCGTCGGTTCATCGAAGATCTCCGAAAAGAGGTTCCTGCAGCGTCTGCGATGTAATCGCATGGGACCCTTTCAGCAACGCCGTGGGGGCCTAGTCGAGCCCGGCCTGCAGCCCCTGGCGGGAACCTCTACGTGCGCCTCGCCGCTCTACACCGCATAATAGGCCTCATCACGGGGAGCTTCGTTGGCAGGAGGGTGCGACATGTTTCGGGGAACCCTACTCGTCGTCGCGTCGATGGCGGGACTCGCGGTCGGTCTGTCCGCCCAAGAAGGCACCAACATCTACACCACCGGTCGCGACGTCGCGACCGGCGAGCTGCGTTTTGATCGACACTGTTCGAGGTGTCACGGCATCGGTGGAACCGGGGGTGAGCGAGGGCCGAACCTCACGAACGGATTCCAACGGGCCAGCACGGACGGCGGCCTCTTCGTCGTGGTCCGCGATGGTATCCCGAACACCGAGATGAGAGGCATCGCGGCCAACCAGAGCGATCAGACGGTCTGGCAGATCGTCGCCTATCTACGTTCGCTG
>Ga0224512_10000085_pt1 | contig 98142 bp, 73 predicted proteins | sample SF_May12_sed_USG_4_FD_169103 | JGI IMG/M metagenome (GOLD analysis project Ga0224512, IMG submission 169103) | Sediment microbial communities from San Francisco Bay, California, United States - SF_May12_sed_USGS_13 | ecosystem: Environmental > Aquatic > Marine > Sediment | place: USA... | reverse complement strand
TTGCACGCTGGTGCCCGGGATGCGGCGACAACGGAATTCTGACCGCAACCCAGCGCCTGTGCCGTGATGAACAATTGCCGCCGGAGAAATGTGTATTCGTTTCGGGCATAGGCTGCGCGGCACGCTTCCCGCACTATATGAGCACCTATGGTTTCCACGGCCTGCACGGCAGGGCATTGCCGACCGCACAGGGCGTAAAAATTCGCAGACCCGATCTGCACGTCTTCGTCAATATGGGTGATGGAGACTGCTGCAGCATCGGTACCGCGCACTGGATCCATACCGTGCGCACCAATATGAAACTGGTCGCGATGATGCACGATAACAACATCTACGGCCTGACCAAGAACCAGGCATCTCCGACTTCTCCACTTGGCATGAAGACCAATACGACCCCGCAGGGAGCATACCTCAAGGCGATGAATCCGTTGACCGTGACCCTGGGTATTACCAATGTATCCTTTGTTGCGCAGGTCGTGGAATGGCTGCCGGAGGTATTGTACGAGGCCATCAGACAGGCCTTTCACCATAACGGATTTGCATTTATCCGAATTTTACAGAGATGCCCGCATTTCACACCGGACGCTTTTTCCAGCCTGTTGTCTGATCCCAAAAATCTGCTCATGTTGCAACACGAAGATGGCATACAACTCAGCGAAACGATGTCACGGCTATACAAAACGACGGAACAGCATGATCCTGCCGATATTAACCGCGCGCGCGAGCTTGCGGATCGGGATGATATCGTTCCGGTTGGCATTCTCTACCGGAACGAAAATGTTCCCCGCTATGAGCAAGTGACGAAATCCACGCACAAATCGAACTGGGAACAGAGAGAAAAAGTGTTAAACGGTGCCTTCGACAGGTTCGGCATTCATGCCGACGTCGCTTCCGCCAATGAGGGTACAAAGGCTGGGGACGGTGAATAACAGCGATTCCATCGAATGTGATGAACCGGTAGATATTGAATCCATAAGCCGCACGACCGAACCCGGCACCGGAGAAACACTCGAAGACAAGCTGCTGCAGCTCGCCGAAGGTGGCCTGCCATACGAGCCGGTTCCTGCAGTCAAGGAAAGCGCTGATCCAGATGCGCAGGAACAGGCGGGAATCCGCAGGGAATTATTCGATTTTTTTCTGTTCGGGAACCGCCGGGAAGGCCCGGATACGTCAACCGATCCCATTTCTCTCGTTCCTGCCCTGCTCTATCGATACAGGGACCTGAAAAACATCCGTCATGATTATCCCTTTTGTCTCGAAGGCAGCGAATCCGCCACCGCGGTTCGCTGCCTGTCCGACATCATCGATGACCTTGCCGAAAATGTTAACGACGAGAGTGAAACCGGCAATCGTATCAAGCATCATATCCACAGCATCGAACCCGAGATCCGGGAACTGGCCTACCAGAATCGGACAGCGGGGCTGTTAGGGCTGTGGGATCGGGCCGCGAAAAACCTGCGTGCGAAATCGCAACTATCCAGGGAAAAAACGGATTTACTGAGGGATAACCTGGCAGTCACACGGCGCTCACTGCCGGACAGCGAAATGATCTCCTGTGGCCCGCATACGGCACAGCAGTTACTGGCCGGGCTGGCGCGAATTCACTGGCAGGAAAGGTCAGGCAGCTTCAGGGAAGAACTCGATTCCGCGTTACAGCAACTAACCGACCTCCTCAGTATCGATTTCGATAGCTCGGAAGAAGGACAGAAGCCCGAGCACCTGCGCCAGGCAACGGCGACGGATGACGAGATCGATTTCAATGCCATGTCTTCCATACTCAAGGCAAGCCATCTCGACCACCAGCTTCCCGAGGGCAGGAAAAACCGGATTCAGGCGTCTCTGGACATTCTGCAAAATGCCAGACCGTTATTCGCCGGAGACCCCATAGATCCGGGAACCCGAGGGGCAAACCCTTTTCAGATAGATCACCTGTTCGATAGTACTGCCGCTGCGATACAGGCATACGATAGCCGCATGGAGCTGATCGTCGATTTGTTCAAGGCAATGGCCATCGCAAGACTGGAAATCGAGAATCGCTACCAGGAGAATGTGCACGACGATTATTTCGAAAGCTTCGACGTCAAGTTCCTGGACCAGCACGAGCTGACATTTTTTCCGCCGGTATTAATCAACATCCGCTGCAGTGAAATCGTCGAAGAAGACCTGAATACCTTGATGACGCTGCTGACATCCAGGCTGCCGGTTAAGCTACTGCTGCAGGTGGATGATCTGTTTACCAGGGAAACCACCTCGGAAAGATCGGATATCACGATCAACTGGCCGGCTCGACTGGCAGGCATGGCGATGGCAACGGCCAATGCCTACGTGATGCAAGCACCCGTATCGCAGCTGCAATCCCTGCAAAAAGGCTTCCTGGATGGTCTGAGTTTTCACGGCCCTGCCCTCTTCAGCGTCTATGTCGGCAAGGAAGAATATAGTTCGGGTCTGCCCGTCTTTTTCGACGCCGGTGCCGCGATGGAGGCACGTGTTTTTCCTCTGTTCAGTTTCGATCCCGGAAAAGGCAGGACTTTGATCGAACGCCTGGACGTGCTCGGTAACTCGCAATCCGACCAGGACTGGTCGTCCGATACCTTTACCTACCGCAATGCGGAGGACGTAGAAGCAACGCTGGAACTGCAGTTCACCCCCGCCGATTTTCTACTGAACAATCTGCTGTTTGTCGAGCAGTTCTGGAGACTCCATCAGGACTACAGGCATGACGACCTGTTGCCGTTGCAGGTTTATCTGAAACTACCGCCGGAAGAAAGCGAAAACAAGATACCTTACATACTGGGGGTCGACGAGGATGCCCGTATCCATCGGGTCGTCGTGACCCGGAATATCGTGGAACTGGTGCGCGGCTGTTCCGATTCCTGGCATCAATTGCAGGAGTTCGGCGGCATTCGAAATTCTTTCGCCATCAGGCAGCTGGAAGATGAGAAGATCCGGCTCGAAGCGGAAAAAGTAAAGGAAGTCGCTGCCATCGAAGAAGAATACCGATTGCAGATGGAGCGGGACGTCGGCAAGTTAACCGAGCAGATCGTACAGCGGATTGCTCAGCAACTACTGGTACGAGGAGAAGCACCGGTAATCGCTTTCGGTCAACCGCCGCCCACCGCATCTCCTCGGGCTGCCGCGGCACCGGCAGAGTCGGTGGCGGCCGAAGCGGCACCTGAGCCGGCTGCCCCGGCAGAAGAAGAGGATGAGGATGAGGATGAAGATATCGGGGCATTCGATGCCCCGTATATCGATACCCCGCTGTGCACCAGTTGCGATGATTGCACCACGCTGAATCCGCGATTATTTGCCTACGACGATAACAAACAGGCCATCATCAAGGACCCGGACGCAGGCCCCTTCAAGGACCTGGTCATCGCGGCGGAAATATGCCCGGTCAAGATCATTCATCCGGGCAAACCCAGGTCTCCGGATGAGCCAGACCTCGAAGCTCTGATCAAACGCGCCGCGCCATTTAACTAGAGATATTCGAATGGAAGCTTTGATCGCCATCGGATTCCTCACCATCCTGACAAGTTTGCTCGGAATCGTGCTGGCCATTGCCAATTCCAAACTGAAGGTCTTCGAAGACCCGAGAATCGATGTCGTACAGGACATGTTACCCGGCACCAACTGCGGTGTCTGCGGTTTGCCGGGTTGCCGTTTGTTCGCCGAAGAGGCCGTTGCCGGACACGTGCAGCCGGCCGAATGCCGGGTCGGCGGACCCGAAACAGCCGCGATTGTCGCCGATTTTCTCGGCGTCGATGCCGGTGATATCGAAAAGGAAGTCGCGCGCCTGATGTGCGCGGGCGGCAGTGACGTCGCCATCCAGATGGCCGATTACATCGGTTACCCCTCCTGCCAGTCTGCCGCCGCGGTTTCCGGTGGCAGCAAGGGTTGCCGTTATGGGTGCATCGGTTTCGGCGATTGCGAAATGATCTGTGATTACGACGCCATCGTCATGTCGCCGACTGGGTTGCCCATAATCGACCCGGAAAACTGCACTTCCTGCGGCGACTGTGTCGAGATCTGCCCGAAGAATATCATCGAATTACGACCAATCAGCCAGCACCTGCTGGTGCAATGTAAATCGGAACTGGAAGGAGACGAGATACTCAAACTGTGCCGCGTCGCCTGTACGGCCTGTGCCAAATGCGTCGCGGATGCGCCGCAGGGGCTGCTGAAAATGAAAAACAACCTGCCGGTGATTAACGACGAATTGATCCACCTGCAGGTACCGGACGCCATCAAACGATGCCCGACCGACGCCATTGTCTGGGTTGAAGGCATACAGTTTGGCGATACCAGGCTGACCGGAAAGAAAAATGTGGTTCGGTAAAAAGCGATCTCCAGAAAAGACCGTTCCCTTCCCCGGACTGGCGCAGAGCCACACCGGTAAGTCGGCCCTGTATGCCACCGAGCAGTTATCGAGCGATATTATCGTCGTTCATTCTGCTGCCGCAGGCCAGGACAGCCTCGATAACCAGCGCATCCATATCGCGGCAGACCTGAAGGCACTGGCCGCCATGACCACGGGTTTTGCCCTGATGGGCCAGCGCACGACGGCAGTCACCGACAGCCTCTGCGGCCTGCGTGAAGATCTCTATAGCATCGCGGGCAGACGACTGAGCTGCGTCATCCATCTCGTCTGTCGTACCGTCCCCAGGCAGACCACCGCCCTGCACGGCAGCCATGACGAATATCACGATATCGCCGGCGCCGGTTTATTCCAGATGTTTGCCGCGAACGCCCAGGAAGTTGCCGACTTCAGCCTGCTCGCGCATCGCATCGCGGAACAATCCCTGGTGCCCGGTGTGTGCGCGCAGGACTATTACCGCACTTCCCATGCCATGCAGCAGGTACTGTTGCCGGAACAGGAACTGGTGACCCGGTTTATCGGAGCATCCGGCGATACCATCGCCAGTCCGACACCGGCACAGTCGTTGTTGTTTGGCGAACAGCGACGGCGGATTCCGCTACTGCTGGACCAGGATCATCCTGCCGGAACAGGCGCCGTCCAGGACCATGAGAGTTTCTTCAAGGCCGTGGCTGCACAGCGACCGTTTTTTTATGAGCACCTGACCGCGATCGTCGACGCTGCCTTCGCCGAATTTGCCGAACTCACCGGTCGCCACTACGGCCCGGTAACCGCCTGCCACGTCGACGATGCGGAATACCTGATTATCGCCCAGGGAGCCGTCTGCGAAGAAGTGATCGCGGCCGTTGACCTGCTTCGCGCCAGCGGCGTCAGGGCCGGGCTTATCAAGATCAACCTGCTGCGGCCGTTTCCCGGAGCCGAGCTGACACATTTATTGAAAGGCAGGCGGGCGGTCACCGTACTGGAACGGACCGAGCAACCACTGGCAGAAGACCTGCCCTTGATGCGGGAAGTCCGCTCGGCCCTGGACAAGGCCCAGGAAAACGGCAGTATCAGGGGTGATACCAAACCGTGGCCGGACTATCAGAGCTATCGGCAATCCAGTGACAGGCCGACGATGTTTTCCGGTGTCTACGGCGTCGGCACGGTCATTCCGGCACTGCACGATCTGACTGCGGTTTATCGGAATATGACAGTCGGTGACAACGGCAGCAGGCGGTTCTTCGTCGGCGAGATATTCACCCAGCCGGAGCGTCGCTTCCCGCACCTGCAAACCCTGCAGCAGCAATTGAACCGGGATTATCCGGGCCTTGCCAGGCTGTCTGTCTCGGCCGGGACGGACCCCCCGCCCCCGGCAAGACAATTTCCGTCTGTCGGGGTCCATTTCCTCTCCAGCCAGGGTGGCCTGTTCGCCGCCAACCTGCTGGCGGCTTCACTGGCCGATGCCCTGCGGTGTGAAGTCAGAACCTTCCCGCAGGGCGGTCTGGAACAGATACTGCAACCTACCTCCGTAACCCTTGCCTGGGATCGCGAAGGCGGGCCGATAACGGGCCGGCCCGTCAATACGGATGCCTTACTGATAGCATCTTACAAGCTGCTGGAAAACCACGCCCTGCTGGCCACGATCAACCGGGGTGGCCGACTGATCGTGGCATCAAACAAACCGCCCGAGGCAGTGCGCAGCGACTTGTCACAACGGATACAGCAGTTCATCGAAAGCCATGCCATCCAGGTCCAGGTCATCGACACGGAAGAACTGTTGGCCGCGTCCGCGTCGAAACCCGCATTCGTCGATCAGCTAAACATCTGGGCCTTGCTGGGCGCCTGGCTGCAAACCAGTTGCGGCCTGTCCGACGCCGATAGGGAAAATGTCTACGAAAAGCTGAAACATCAGCTCCCTCATGAGCATGATATCGTAGACGAGATTCTGTCGACGATGCGGCGCGCCGCGGCGGGATCGATCGAGATACCCCTGGAGTTCTGGCAGCCAGAAGGTCAGATCGACAGGCTCGAGGGTGAACCGCCGTGGACCGTGAAGCCATACTCACACGCGCAGGACCACCTGTTCGACGTCAACAGATTCTGGCATTCGGTGGGCTACCTTTACGACAACGGCGAAGCCGAACATACGCTCAGCGACCCGTGGCTGGCAACCGGCGTCGTACCGGCGGCAAGCAGTGCCTTCCGGGACTTCAGTCCGTACCGCCTGAAAATTCCACAATGGCTACCCGAGAACTGCACCGGATGCGGCGATTGCTGGGCCGCGTGCCCCGAAACGGCCCTGCCACCCGTAGCGCTGGAACTGGCAGCCATCATCGCGGGCGCGGTCACGCGACTGGAGCGGCGGGGCAGGAGCTTTATCCAGTTGAAACGCGTTCACGATCCGCTGGTGAAGCTGGCCTACAAACTACTGCAGAAGGAACTACTCGACCAGTACCTGACCCTGGGCCCACTGCTGCGGGACGCCTTTGCCCAACTGGTAGAACAGATGAGTCTCGCAGATGACACACTGGAAAGGATCAGTGCGGAATTCGATCCGGTCCTGTCCGAACTGGAAAACTTCCAGATTGCGCGCACTGACAGATTTTTTGTCGAGCCGCACAACCGGACGAAGAACAGCGGTATGCTGCTCAGCCTGACCCTGAACCCGGCCAACTGCACCAGTTGCGGGATTTGCGTCGAGACATGCCCCGAGCAGGCCTGGCAATGGGTCGAACAAACGACGGACCAGGTCGAGAATTATCGGCATAACTGGCTGCTGCAGCTGGACCTGCCCGCGTTGTCGCGTGACCGGATCGATACCTTCGTAGCAGCCGAAGATACGCATAGCCATGTCAACAGGCTACTGGATCGCAATGCCTATCATTCCATGGTTGCCGGCGACGGCATCAAGACCGGAAACGGCGCCAGGACGGCCATCCACCTGTTGACCGCGAGCGCTGAATCGATCATGCAGGAGCGGTTCTCAGCGCATACCGATAGACTCGAGCAGCTGATCGGCGGGCTGGAAGATCTGATCCAGGGAAATATCTCCGACACGCTCAGCATCAATGACTTCAATGAATTCAGCCACCGCCTGTCCCGCCTGGAACGCGGCCCACTCGATGCAGCCGAGCTGGCCAGGCTGGTCCGCGACGAGGGCGCCCGACAGGAAATCGACCCGGACGGTCTGCAGCGGCTGTGCGCACTGGCGGTCGAACTGAAAGCGCGCCTGCAGCAGTATTCTGATACGGATACAGGCAAGGGGCGCGCGCGCCTGCTGTTTGCGGTCGAGCCCGAGGCCTCGTCGTTCTGGAGCGGCGCTTATCCCTACAATCCGTACCTGCAGCCCTGGATCTGCCACCTACCCGGCGGCCACGCGGCCGGTCTGGCTGCGAGCATGGCGGAAGTTATCCGGCGTACGCTGCTGGAGGATATCAAACTCTATCGCCGTACCGAGCTGGAAATAAACGGCGCCTATAATCCGGTGCTGCATGATCAGGAACTGGAAACGCTCGGCTGGGGTGATTTGAGCCAGATCGAACAGCAATTGGCGCCACCGGTATTCCTGATCTGCAAGAATCATGAGCACCTGCAGCGCGAAATCGCAACATTGCTGTCGGGCCGCTACCCGCTCAGGATCGTGTTGATCGATCAGGAGGGACTGCTTGTCTCCGAGCCGGAAGGTAAAACAGCGTATCCAAGGCTATCGGGTGATTTCGATAATTTGCACAGACCGCAGTCCGCCCATCTGGTCATACAGGCATCGGTGGGACATCCCGGCCATTTGATCAGAAGCGTAGCGGAAATGCTCGCCTTCGACGGCCCGTCATTGTTAAACGTGTACGCACCCGATCCCCATGCCAGCGGTTTCGCCATCGAGAAGTGTATCGAGCAGGCGGCACTGGCCGTTGAAAGCAGAACCTTCCCGTTGTTTCGGGCCCTGCAGCAGGCCGGACAGCTTACGGTATCGATCGAAGACAACCTGGCGGCGGATGACGACTGGCCGGAAACAGAGCTTATCCTGCGGGCGCCTGACGGACAGGAAACGACCCTGGAAAAGAAAATATCCGTAGCCGACTGGGCGATTAATGAATCACGTTATCACAAGCACTTTAAGCTTCTCGCCAAAGGACATTTGAACGAAACCATGACACCGTTAGCGGATTACCTGGACCTGGATACGGGCCAGCGGGAATCGCTGCAACCCTATATCGACATCGCCAATGATAAACAACAGCACTTCATCGCCATCGTATCGGCGCAGATGGTTGACGCCTGCGAACTGGCCAGAAACAACTGGCGCCGGTTACAGCTGCTGGCGACGACAGCGCAGGTCTCGGTGAAACCTGTCCAACCGGAACAGGCCATCGAGCCGCAGGGCGAAACAATGGAGCGGCCAGCAGAACCGGACCTGTCGGCCTATCAGCAGCTAACCAGCAGGTTGCTGGAATTGTGCGGTTACAGCCAGGACCCTGAATTTTTCAACCAATCGCTGGGTGAGTTCATCCGCAAAGACAACCTGGCCGCGGCAACAGGGCCCCAAAACGAACAGGTCGAAACCAACGAATAGGTCGAATATCCGTGTTCCGAATTTATTCCAGTCATCGAGCACCTGTCTCGAGATCGAACAGGCAGAAAATGCGGGTAACCGGTGTCCAATGACTGGTGCCAGCAAAACTTTCCGCCATGGCATCCACCCTGCCGATCACAAGAAACAAACCCAGGGGCGATTGATCGAGCGCATGCCCTTCCCGTCCGAGCTAATCCTACCCCTGAGCCAGCATCTGGGTGCGCCATCGAAACCGGTCGTTAATGTTGCAGACAAGGTCTATCGCGGCCAGCTGATTGCCGAGGCGGACGGTTTCCTGTCGGTACCCCTGCATGCATCGGTCACCGGAAGGGTCAGCGCTATCGAGAAACGCCCGCACCCGTCCGGAAACCTGGTCGACGCCATCGTGATTGATTGCGATCAGAGTTCACCGCAGACATTATTTAACGAAAGACCATTAGACTGGCGGCACCTGTCGACCGCCGACCTGATCGGGGCCATACAACAGGGCGGCTTCGTCGGGCTCGGCGGGGCCGCCTTCCCGACCCATGTCAAGTTCAGTGTCCCGGAGGGCAAGCGCGTACGGTTCCTGCTGATCAACGGTTGCGAATGCGAACCCTACCTGACGACGGATCATCGCATCATGCTGGAATATGCCGACTCGATCCTGCTCGGGACCCGCATCGTCCAGGATATGCTCAAAGCGGAGAAATCCTACATCAGCGTCGAAACCAACAAGTTGGACGCCATCAAGGCCCTGCGCGACGCGGTACCGGAGGACCTGGTATGTGAAGTGATTCCCCTGCAGACCAAGTACCCTCAGGGCGCCGAAAAGATGCTGATCTCGGCGGTGCTGCAAAGAGAAGTCCCGCAGGGCAGGCTGCCGATCGACGTACAGGTGATGGTCAGCAACGTCGGCACGATTGCCGCTATCGGTGATCTGTTCTCCTGGAACCAGCCGTTGATAGAACGGGTGGTCACGGTGACTGGACCGGGGATCAGAAACCCGTCGACATTATTGATACCGCTTGGAGCACGGCTGCGTGACATCCTGGATTATTGTGGTGGTCTCACCGACCGCGCGCAACAGATACTGTTCGGCGGGCCGATGATGGGCAGCCCGCAATACAATCTGGACGTTCCGATCCTGAAGGGTACATCCGGCATCGTCTGCCTGGAGGATATCCAGGTACGCGAACGTCGTGAGTACCCCTGTATCCGCTGCTCTGCCTGCCTGGACGCCTGCCCGGTTTTCCTGAACCCCAGCCAGCTCGGCTCCCTGGCCAGAATGGGCCGGTACGAAGAGATGCTGGAGCTGAATATCATGGACTGCATGGAATGCGGTTCCTGCTCCTATGTCTGCCCTTCGAATATCCCCCTGGTACAGCGCTTCAGCGTTGCCAAGGGACTGCTGCGCGTCAAGCAGCGCAAAAAAGAGGCGGCGTAATGGCAATGCGTACGAGAATTTCCAATGAGTGACGCCCCTCAATTGGTTTTATCGACCCGGCCTTTCCAGAAACGGCCGGTAGATACGCCGATGATCATGCGCCATGTGATTTACAGCCTGGCACCGGTAATGCTGGCGGCAACATATTTCTTTGGTATCAATGCCGTCCTGCTGCTGGCGACCTGTATCCTCGGCTGTGTGTTGACCGAATGGCTGTTCGACAAGAGGCCGATCCGGGACAGCAATATCACGGACGGCAGCGCCGTGCTGACCGGCATCCTGCTGGCACTGACATTACCGCCCGGCCTGCCTTTGTGGATGGCGTTCATCGGCGCAGTCGTGGCCATCCTGCTCGGCAAAATCCTGTTCGGTGGTCTGGGGCAAAACGTGTTCAACCCGTCATTGACCGGGCGGGCATTCTTACAGGCCTGCTTCCCGGTGCCGGTGACGACCTGGACGCCGTTCGGCGGTGTCGAAAGTTTTTTCGAATTGAAGGGCGATCTGTTCGCCCTCCCCTTTACCAACCCGCAATTCGATGCCATCAGTTCCGCCACACCGCTGGCAAAGATGAAGTTCGATGCCGAAGCGACCGAGGTGTTGAACCTGTTGCTGGGGACGACATCGGGCTCCCTCGGCGAGACATCGGCATTACTGATCCTGCTGGGCGGCGTTTACCTGGTAGTTAGAAGGTTTCTCAACTGGCGCGTGCCGGTCGGGATATTCGTGTCGGTCTTTTTACTGGCAACCGTCCTGCACTGGATCGATGCCGACAAGTATCCGGACGGAATTTTCCACCTGTTCTCCGGCGGCCTCATGCTGGGAGCGGTTTTTATGGCCACCGATCCGGTAACCTCGCCGGTCACACCGATCGGCAGCTGGGTGTTCGCTATCGGAGTCGGTGTACTGGTGATCGCGATCCGCCTGTTCGGCGGCCTGACGGAAGGCGTGATGTACGCAATCCTGTTCATGAATGCCTTCACGCCACTGATCGATCGGATCACCCAACCAAAGATCTATGGCAGCGGGGCCAAGGAAAATCCAGGCGACACCTGATATGGACAACGACATTCAAACTCCGCAATTGCCCATCCAGGAGGACGCCACTACCGGCACGGCCATGATCCTGACCATGGGCCTGATTGGACTTGTCTGCGCTATTCTGATCGTGCTGGCCTATCGATCGACCTATGCCACGATAGAGGAAAACAAGGCCCGCTTCCTCGAGAAAGCGATCTTCGACGTGCTGCCGAATACCACCGCCAAGGTCACCTATCGCGCGGAGCAGGGCAGGCTGCACCAGGTGCAGGCAGGCGAACAGGCAGAGGTCGTGTATTACGCAGGTTATAACGATCGGCAACAACTGACGGGGATCGCCATCCCGGCAGCAGGCCCGGGATTTCAGGATATCGTACGCATACTCTACGGCTATGCTCCCGAATGTCGCTGTATCGTCGGCATGAAGGTACTGGAGAGCAGGGAGACGCCCGGTCTCGGCACCAAGATCGAAACCGATCCCGTGTTCCTGAAAAACTTCGAGGCACTGGACGTGCGCCTGACAGTGGACAGGAATGCCATAGCCAATCCCATCGTGCTGGTCAAACCGCGGCAGAAGCAAAACCCCTGGGAGATAGATGCTATCAGCGGCGCCACGATTTCTTCGCAGGCCATTGCCGATATCCTGCAGGCAAGCACTGCCGACGCGGTACCGCTCATCGAGAAGAATCTGGATGCCTTAGCAAGGTGAACCACTCATGACAGAAGAAAATAATCAGGCGAATCACGAAACCCGGGATATATTGACGCGCGGCATCTGGCGCGAAAACCCGGTGTTCATCATGCTGCTGGGACTGTGCCCGGTACTGGCCGTAACCAATTCCGTAGTCAATGCCCTGGCCATGGGGCTGGCAACGACATTCGTGCTGTTCATGGCCAGCACCGTGGTGTCGCTGGTGCGCAAATTGATTCCGAAACAGGTGCGCATCGCCTGCTTCATCCTCGTCATAGCCACCTTCGTAACCGTGGTCGATTACCTGTTGCAGGCGATCAGCCTCGAAGTCCATCGGGCACTCGGCGCATTCATCGCCCTGATCGTTGCTAACTGCGCCATCCTTGGCCGCTCGGAGGCCTTCGCCTCGCGAAACAATGTCGGAAAATCCATGCTCGACGCCCTGGGTTTCGGCGGCGGTTTTACCATCGCCTGCTTATGCATGGGCGGTGTGCGAGAAGTGCTGGGCGCCGGCACCTTTGCCGGTATTCCGCTGTTCGGTCCCAGCTTCGCCAGCTGGTCGATCATGATTCTCCCGGGCGGCGCCTTCTTCGTGCTCGGCGCCTGGCTACTGCTGTTCAACTGGCTACGCGAACGCAGGGAGCGGGCGGACAAGTTTTCGAGGACCCGATTCGGGGACGGTAAGACCTCGAAGGAGATGGGCGCATGAGTTCGCCGTTGCAGATTTTCATCGACGCCTGCCTGATCAACAATTTCGTCCTGGCCTACTTCCTGGGCCTGTGTCCTTTCCTTGGAGTCTCGACCAAGACGGATACGGCCTTCCGCATGGGTGCCGCGGTGATCTTCGTGATGCTGGTTGCCTCCGCCAGCGCCTACGGCATTCACCTGGCCCTCGTCTATATCAATGCCCCCTATCTGCACCTGATATCTTACATCGTCGTCATAGCCTCGTCGGTGCAGCTGGTGGAGATGTTTATCAAGAAGTTCAGCCCCGCCCTGTTTCGCACCCTGGGAATCTTTTTGCCGTTAATAACAACCAACTGCGCAATCCTGGGAGTCGCCCTGTTCCAGACGAACAGGGAATATGATTTTATCCAGAGCCTGGCCTTCGCCAGCGGCGCCGGTATCGGGTTCACCCTGGCACTGCTGATGATGTCTGGCATAAGGGAAAGACTGGAGCTGGCAGACGTGTCGTCGGTGGCAAAGGGCGCGGCGGTGACATTGATGGTGGCGGGCGTGCTGTCAATGACCTTCATGGGCTTCGCCGGCATGGGCCGGTAACAACGTCATAGATGCGCCCACCTTGGTCAGATCGATATCTTGTTAATCGTTCCCTGGGTGATTGGTAAGCTGATTCCCGAAACATATCACGAATACAGGATTATATATGGGTGCAAGCGGGACCGAGAATTTGATGGCCGAGGCGTTCGCTTTGGTGAGACAGGGCAAACTGGTCGATGCCGAACGGCTGTTTGTGCAGCTCTGCCAACAAAACGCGGAGAATGACAAAGCCTGGTTTATGCGGGGCGTGATTCGGGTTGAACATGGTGATACGAACAGGGCAATCGAATATCTGAGGACCGCGGTACGGCTCGACCCGGCGAATATCCAGGCGCATTTTACTTTATGCAAACTTTATCTATCGCGGGGTAACCTCGCCGAAGCGATTGCCCAGGCTGGCACCGTGGTCGAGCTGGATGCCGAGCATGGAGAGGCATGGTTGGCGTTGGGTAGCCTTTATGCTGATGCCGGCCTGTTGCAGCAGGCGGAACAAGCCAGCCGCACCGCGATAAGACTATTACCCGGGGTTGCTGAACCTAAAATCAATCTGGTTAATGCGCTGATATCGCAGCAACAGCAGGACGAGGCAGTCGCTTTGTGCAAAAGCATCGAACAGGATGGTCCGGCGCATGCGGGAATATGGCACAGCCTCGGACTCGCATTCAAGGCTCTGGGACAGATACCGGAGGCAGAGAATTGTTTGACGAGAACCATACGACTGGAACCGAATAATGCGGCCGCTTACTGCGCACTGGGAGAAATCAAGGCCGCGAAGGAAGAAGTGTCGCAGGCCTTAGGCCTGTACCGGAAATCCAGGGAGCTCAATCCTGCCTGTCCCCGGGTACATTTCGAGCTGGGTAAGGTCCTGCTGCCGAGCAACTCTGCAAGACACTGGCGACTGGTAGAGCAGGTGCAGCAGGATCATCGGTATCACGACATCGATGAGGCTTGCGACATCGCGAAAGAACTGGCGAAAGACTTCCAATATGGGGATACCGCGGTGGACCAGGCGCTGGTCCGGTTTTTCGATGAATATGATCCCTCGCAACTGTACCCCGTCGAATGGTGGACTGATGCCTTGATGCAATTCGGAGATCGCCGACAGGCATCCGATACGGCGTTGCGCAGTATTTACTCCACGGTTTACAGCTGGTCGTTGCCATGCCGACAGGCGCTGGACGAGATAGCAGCCTTTGCCGGAAAGCGCCTGGCCTCTTTCGGCTCCGGTACCGCCTACTGGGAATACCTGCTCGCCAGGTACTACGGCATCGAAGTATCCTGCCACGATATGATGCTTCGCCACCGGTTTACTTCGATGAAGAAAGTGCTGCATTCCGAGGCCACTATCGACCTGGAAGATACAATCTTTCTCGCATGGCTGCCCGCGGAGGCCGCTGATTCTTCCATCGAGCGATTGTTGAATCAGATCGGGGCCGGACAAAAACTGGTGCTTGTCGGAGAGCCCGCCGATGACAACGGCCAACCGCGTAGCTGCGGTACGCGTCGCTTTTTTCAATACCTGCGGGACAATTTTAAAACCCGGGCAATCATAGCGCTGGCGAACTATGCCTATTTCGAGGATCGAGTCGAGTTACTGGTCAGAGAATAAATAGATTACCCGTGCCGTTTCCCATAATATCCGGCGTTGAAACCATGGAGATTAAAAACTGGCGCCAGGTCATTGAAAAAATGGTGGCTACGCCCTGATTTGAACAGGGGACCCCATCATTATGAGTATGATGTGGCGACTAATTTATAACTATTACTCAATAGTTTAACGGGGCGCCCGTTGCAGCGATTGCACCATTGAACACAACAATGCACATCTGATTCCTCCAATTTTCCTACACCGGCAAGCTTAATCATACGCATGAAATCAGTTCAATTGATATAAGCTGTTCCCCCCGAACCCGCATGGCAGCCCACCTGTACGAACGGCACGGCCTCATCCTCACGGGGAAATATGTGGCCACCAGTGGGGCGGCGAAGTCATCGGACAAAAGTCCGTCCGTGTCCTTGGAGCCCATCATCCAGATCACGTTTGAAGTTCCGAGCGTAGCTCATTGAATTAAAAGGAATATGTCTTCAAACTGGACAAGGCGGCTACGCCCTATTCTGAGACCGGCCTGTTACCATGCAATCAAATACTCCCCAGTGATAAATTCACCTTATCGAAAAACCCTGAATAAAGCGGCGGAATTTGAACTAGTACGAAAAATAGCAAGCTCGACATCGACTATAATACCAGGATTGCAAAGTAAACGGATTTTCACATGGGGTATTGGAACCGACCTGTCGATGACAGACCACATCGCCTGATCCTGCTAATTTTGCTACTCCTGGCGGCACTTGCAACGGGCAAGCTGTCAGCCGCAGGCGATGAGCAGTTACAGCAGCTCGCCGAAAAATTTCAGGATCGCGCACAGTCGGAAAGGGCCAGGGCTATCGAATTTGCCAATCGAGCGGGCATTCCGCTGCGGCGCGCCCTGCCAAACGGCCGAGCTCTCGAACTTCAGCGTCTGGTGCCCGGCATGGGTCCCATATTCTACGTGACCAATAATCTCGGCGCCGCGGATACCGTATCCACCGACGATGTCTGGCCCGGTGGCCTGGCCGGATTCAACCTGGAAGGTTCAGGCCTTATCGTCGGCCAATGGGATGGCGGCGCGGTTCATCCGCTGCACGGCGATTTGCCCAATGTAACCCAGGTTGACGGCGCAACCGAAATCAGCGGCCACGCAACCCATGTTGCCGGCACCCTGGTCGGCGCCGGTTCCTACCCGCCGGCGCGAGGCATGGCTTCGGCCGCCGGCCTGCACGCCTACGACTGGAATAACGATGCCGGCGAAATGGCGACCGCGGCGGCCGGCGGATTGCTGCTATCCAACCATTCTTACGGCGCGGCCGCCGGTTGGGTATATATCGGAGATGCCGAGCCGAACCAATGGTGGTGGATCGGCGGCAGCGGCGACGAGGATCCGAAATTCGGTTTTTACGGCCAGATTAGCCGGGACTGGGATCTGATCGCCTATCAGGCGCCCGATTACCTGGTAGTCAAATCGGCGGGCAACGATCGCACCGACTTCGGCCCTGCTCCGGGTGAGACCTATACCATCGTCGATGATAACGGCAATCCACTCGGCACGTCGACGCAGCAGCGGCCGGCGGATTGCGCGCCGCTGGGTTTCGACTGCCTGGCGTTGCACAGCGTTGCGAAAAACATACTGACGATCGGCGCCGTGGACGATATACAGGGCGGTTATTCGCCGCTCGTCGGGCCCGCGCAGGTCTCGATGGCGCCCTTCAGCGCCTGGGGGCCGACCGATGACGGGCGTATCAAGCCGGACCTGGTAGCCAACGGCGTGTTGCTCCTGTCGACCTGGATCGATGAGTTTTCGCCCTATGCCATCGCGTCGGGTACCTCCATGTCGGCGCCCAACGTGACGGGATCATTGCTGCTGCTCCAGGAACACCATGAAGATCTGAAGGGCCCGGGAAATTTCCTGCGCGCCGCAAGTTTAAAAGCGGTCGCGATCCACACCGCGGACGAGGCCGGCGACGGCGACGGGCCGGACTATCGGCACGGCTGGGGTCTGCTGAATACGCGCAAGGCTGCTGAACTGATATCCGATGCGCATATCGGCATCGACCATCAGATCATCGAAAACACGTTGGCCGATGGCGGCAATTTCTCGGTACCGGTGCAGGTGCTGGAAGCCGGTTCGGTCATTCGGGCGTCGCTCGTCTGGGCGGACCCGCCGGCAAACCCGGTACCCTATGCGCTGGATCCGACCGATTCGATGCTCGTCAACGATCTCGATTTACGCGTCGTCGTCGGCCAGACCGAATACGCGCCCTGGGTACTCGACCCGGCCGCGCCCGCCGCGGTGGCGACGCGAGGCGATAATGTTCGCGACAATGTCGAACAGGTCGTTACCGATGCGCTTGGTGCCGGCAGCTACACGGTGGAGGTCACCCACAAGGGCCAGTTACTGGAACTGGACGAACTCGAGCAACTGGTTCCCGGCGCCCAGGATTTTTCCCTTATCGTCAGCGTATTGCCCGCTCCGCCAACCGGATCGAACAATGTCTTCAACGTGGATTTCAGCGGCGGACTGCCGGCCGGCTGGAGCGTGCAGACGGATTACGGCAAGGACTGGGAAATCTTCACGCCACAACCCGGCAGCAATCGCTACGACAATTTCACCCCGGGCAGTGGCGATTTCGCCATGGTCGATAACCTCTACGCGGTCACCCGGACATCGCTGCAGTCTCCGGTCATGGATCTTTCCGGCTACGCAGGGTTGATTCTGACCTTTGACAGCTGCTTTCTGTTCGACCTACTCGAATCCATCAACATCGATGCCAGTACCGATGGCGGCCAAAACTGGACCAATATCTGGTCACAACTGGGAGTGGTTCACTGCCCGACTCAATACGCGCTCGACCTGTCGTCGCTCGCCGGAGAAACATCGGTCATGCTGCGTTGGCGATTCGATTCCGGGGGTGACAGTAACGGCAACTACTGGCAGATCGATACGCTGGTCCTCGATGGTATCGGCGGTGGTTCCGGTTCCGAGAATCCGCCGGGTCCCGCGAGCAACCCCTCGCCCATCGATAGTGCCATTGACGTCGACGTGAATACTCAGCTTGCCTGGGGCGCGGCCGTGGATGCCGATTCCCATGATGTCTATTTCGGCATCAACCCGACGCCCGGGATCGCGGAATTCCGGGGAAATCAGCCTTCGACGAGTTTCGATCCCGGCACCCTGGCCGATTCGACCACCTATTACTGGCGCATCGACGAGGTTAACCCCTATGGCACGACCCTGGGGCCAGTCTGGAGTTTTCAGACCGCCGACCCGGTAACGGCGGTCACGATGCACCTCGATGGCCTGAGCGCCGATTCCGCCGAGGCGTCGCGGGGTCGCTGGGATGCCGCGGTCACGATATCTGTCGCCGACGACCTGGGGCAGGCTCTGGCGGGCGTGCTCGTGGATGGTTCCTGGAGTAATGGCGCCAATGGCTCGGCGAGTTGCACGACTGATAATTCGGGCGACTGTATCGTTAACAAGTTGGATATCAGGAATAATACCGACAGCGTAACGTTTAGCGTCGACGCGCTTACGCTAACCGGCCATAGCTACGACGAAAATGCGAACACGGTAGGGACGAGCATCGTGGTCGGTAAACCCCAGCCCAACCTGCTGCCCCAGGCTGCCGACGATTTCTTCGCGACTCCGGTCGACACTGTGCTCAATGAAAACGTCATGTCCAACGATACGGTTGGTGAAGCCCCGACCACGGTCACGGCCTGGGGTACCAGTAGCCTGACGGGCGGGAGTCTGACCAGCACCGCCAGCGACGGATCTTTCACCTATTTGCCCAGCGGCGGCTTTATCGGCACAGACTCGTTTACCTACACGCTCACCGATGGGAATGGTGACAGTTCTTCTGCGACGGTCACCATAACGGTCGGCGAACCCCCGGTCGAACGCAGCCTGATTCTTTCCACGTCAAAGAACAGGGGCAATAACCTGGTAACGCTGCAATGGAGCGGGCATACCGGTAGCACGGTCGACATTTATCGTAACGGTGTCCTGGCGGCGAATGATGAGCCGAACGACGGCAACTGGCAGGATAACCTCGGCAAGAGCGTATCAGGCACTTATCTCTACGAAGTCTGTGAGACGGTCGTCGTAACAAACTGTGCCAATGCATCGGTTTCATTCTAGCCCGAAGAATGCCTGATATTCTGCGGCAAACGCCTACCGGCGACTCGAGTTGCGTGCAGCCCTGATCGGAATAACCCGCGCTCGAAACCAACACTGAACAGAGCAGACGCTTTTTGGGCGTCATGAGTACGTCGAGTGCAAGGCAGATTTCGCAGCGATGCCGGGAGCTGTAAAGACCCGTGCACGAGCGGCTCGTTACGAAATCCAACGCTGCAATCGTGGTGCGCAGCAGCCCGAAAATGGTGGCTACGCCCTGATTTGAACAGGGGACCCCATCATTATGAGAATGGAAAGGTAGAATTTTTTAATTATTATTCAATAACTTATCTGGGCACTCGTTGCAAACTGCGCACAACCAAGCATAACAGGACATGACTGATCCCCACAAATCTCCCACATCGAATCAACCGGGATTGAAGCCCGGAATTTCAGGTCTCGTCGGCAATCAAATCGGTCCATACGCGGAAGACTTCCAGCGTATTGGGCCCGAAGGTCGTGGTGATGGCGACATCCGCCGCATCCCGGCCCCGGGCAATCAGGAAGCGGCCGATTTTTGGCTCGTTGTTCCGGGGATCGAATGTATACCAGCCGTTACCGAGATAAGCCTCGAACCATGCGGCGAAATCACCGACTGGCAACGGCGGCGGAGTGCCGACATCGCTGAGGTAGCCGGTGCAGTATCGTGCGGGAATATTCAACGCGCGACAGAATGCAATCGCCAGGTGTGCATAGTCACGGCAAACTCCTCGACCTTCCTGGTAAGTCTCGGTAGCCGTTCGACTCACACGTGCATGGTGATAACCAAACTCGATGTGCCGATGCACAAAATCGCAGATCGCCTGCACCCGACCGGATCCCGGCGTCGCACTGCCAAAAAGTTGCCAGGCGAGATCCTGAAAGCGATCGCTGTCGCAGAAACGGCTCGGTAACAGATACACGATGGCTTCCGCAGGGATTTCCTCGACCGGCGTCTGGCGTTCGTCGACCCTTGCATCCGGCAGCCCGCTGTCCCGGATCGTAAAGTCGGAGAACATCCGAAACATGCCGGCAGGCGCCAGGAATCGCGTGCACCAGTTACCAAACGAATCGCGATAGCCGCAGACCTCGACGGATGGTTCCAGCACGAGATGATCTGGCGCCGCCAGGTCCGAAACACGAGAAAAGTGGATATTCAGGATCGAAACCACCGGCGTCGGATTCGGGAAGTGATACTTCAGTTCGAAGCCGGCCCTAAAGTCCACTGGATGTCCTCGAGCAACCGAAAGATCCAGTCACCGCGCAATCAGTGGCTCGTTGCGCATGGGACCGATCATTCGCCCGACGCCCGGCCGAATGATCGAGGCGGGTGTTGTCGGGCATCTCCAGCGCAAGACACCGCGCCCTCGACTCCTGAAAACCAGCGCCGTCACGCCAGCCATGACCGTTTCGATAAGCTGTCGCCGGGTTCTGAATAGCGGGGATTCCAGTTGCCGCAAAGGCGTGCAACGAGCCGTTCTGCAGGCACGACAACGCGGCCGGCGGGCGGATTTTTTGCGCGTACAAGTATGGTTTCATATCAACATTCATGGCTATAGCCGATTGGCGAGTGTGGGCGCGAGATGCCCAAAGCCGAGATTGTTCGGCCAGGTGACACCTGGAAGGATGGCCAGGGCAACAGGTGGCGGGACAACGACGGGTCCCCAGTATAACACAGTCACACCCTGCCAATTTGCCAGGATGAGGCAGCGCCGGGCCGGCTTTCACTTTCGAAATATGGTGACAATCAACTCAATGGACAGCGAAATCATCGCGTTGCCGATACCGAGTTCGGCGATCAGATCCGCGGCATGCGCTCGGAAACTCAATACCGGCCTGCCCTGGTCATCGTGATCGACCTGCACCGAATGGAGGCCGAAGCGCTCGCCGATACCGGTGCCGAGCGCCCTGGCGACCGCTGCCCTGGCAACGAAGCGCGACACCAGCTATGCACCCGGCCGCTGGCGTCTTGGTACGCGAGCGGCTCGCTGCGAGATCCAACGCCGCAATCGGCGTGCTCACAGCGTCCGAAAATGGTGGCTACGCCCTGATTTGAACAGGGGACCCCATCATTATGAGTGATGTGCTCTAACCAACTGAGCTACGTAGCCATCGTGTTTTCTGTCGACCGGGTTGCCCGGCCATGAAGAGCGCGCGATTTTCGCTTGAACATCCGGCGCTGTCAAGCCGGTGCGTCGCCTAGACGTTGAAACGGAAGTGTACCACGTCGCCTTCCTGCATCACGTAATCCTTGCCTTCGAGGCGCCACTTGCCGGCATCCTTGGCGCCCTGCTCGCCGTTGCAGGCGATGAAGTCATCGAAGGCGACCACCTCGGCGCGGATGAATCCTTTCTCGAAATCGGTATGAATCCTGCCGGCTGCGCGCGGCGCGGTGTCGCCGACGCGGATGGTCCAGGCGCGCACTTCCTGCGGCCCCGCGGTGAAAAAGGTCTGCAGATGCAATAGCCGGTAGCCGGCGTGGATTACGCGGTCGAGGCCCGGCTCCTCGAGTCCCATTTCGGCAAGAAACTCCGCGGCCTCGGCGGCGTCGAGTTCGGCAATATCGGACTCGATCGCGGCGCAGACCGCGACCACCTCCGCGCCTTCGCCCTCGGCATGCTCGCGCACCGCGTCCAGATGGGGATTGTTGCCGAAGCCGTCCTCGGACACGTTGGCGATATAAAGCACCGGTTTCGCGGTAATCAGGTGCAGCTCCTTCATCCACGGGCGCTGCTGATCGGTCACGGCGAAGACGCGCGCCGCGTTACCGGCCTCGACATGCGCCTGCACCGCCTGCATGAATTCATACCTGGCTTTCGCTTCTTTTTCGTTGGACTTGGCCAGCTTCGCGGCGCGCTCGGTCTGGCGCGCAATCGACTCCATGTCGGCCAGCAGCAACTCGGTATTGATCGTTTCGATATCGGACAGCGGATGAATCCGGTTGCTGACATGCGCGATATCGTCGTTCTCGAAACAGCGCACCACTTGCGCGATCGCGTCGGTCTCGCGGATATGCCCGAGGAACTGGTTGCCGAGGCCCTCGCCTTTGGACGCGCCCGCGACTAGTCCCGCGATATCGACGAACTCCATCGTCGTGGGAATGACTTTCTTCGGCTTGACGATGTCGGCCAGCTGCTGCAGACGCGGGTCGGGTACCTCGACCACGCCGATGTTCGGATCGATAGTGCAGAACGGATAGTTTTCGGCAGCGATGCCGGCCCTGGTCAGCGAGTTGAACAGGGTCGACTTGCCGACGTTCGGCAGTCCGACGATGCCACATTTGAATCCCATGATATTTCCTTCAGCTATGCAGGGCCTGCATCGCCTTGTCGATGCGCCCTTCGATCACCAGCGGCATGACCTCGAGCGTATCGAGGTTGGCCGCCTCGATCGCTTTCAGGTCCGTCGCCGATGGCTTGTGCAATACGTAGTTGATTACCTGGCTGCTGTCCCCGGGATGACCGATACCGATACGGATGCGGAAGAACTCGCGGCTGCCGAGATGATTGATGATGTCGCGTAATCCGTTGTGCCCGCCGTGACCGCCAGCCTGCTTGATGCGGTTGGTGCCGGGCGGCAAATCGAGCTCGTCGTGCAGCACCAGGATCTGTTCCGGCGCGATTTTGTAGAAGCGCGCCAGCCCCGCGACCGACTGGCCGCTGCGATTCATGAAGGTCTGCGGCTTCAGCAAAAATACGTCCCTTTCCGCTGCTTTGAACTTGCACTCTTCCGCGTTGTAGCGTTTTTCGAAACGAAAGTTGAGTCCGCGATCCTGCGCGAGCAGGTCGACCAGCCAGAAACCGGCGTTATGGCGCGTATCAACGTAATCGGCCCCGGGGTTACCGAGGCCGACGATCAAACGGATATCTGCGGTCAGCGCAGCCATGGAAAGAGCTAATCTTCGTCGCCTGCTTCGCCTTCAGCCTCTCCAGCACCACCTTCGGCGACTTCACCTTCTCCGCCCACCTCGACCTCAGGTGCTTCGGGCGCCTCTTCGTCGATCCGCTCCTCGCGGGTCTTGACCACCGACAACACACCGATATTGTGCTGGTCGAACTCCTCCTCGTCTTCGACGTCGATGTGCGCCAACGTAACCAGCTGTACACCTTCCGGCATCAGAATGTCGGTCAGGTGCAGGATTTCGCCGAGATGCAGGTTTGCCGCGTCCACCGACAGGTATTCGGGCAGGTTTTTCGGCAGCGCCAGGATCTCGATTTCCGAAACCAGTTGCGTGAGCATGCCGCCATCCTGCTTGACCCCGACGCAGGTCTCGGCATTTTCGACATGAATCGGCACCGTGATATGGATCGGCTTGTTCTGGTCGATGCGGTAGAAGTCTGCGTGCAGCACCTTGTTCTTGAACGGGTGACGCTGCAGATCGCGCAGAATCACTTCCTGTTTGCGGTCGCCGACGCGCAGCTCGATGACCTGCGTGTAGATCGACTCGTTTTCGAGCTCATGGATGAACTCGTTGTGCGCGATACTGATCATGGCGGGATCTCGCTCGCCGCCGTAAACGATTGCTGGCACCATGCCCTGGTGTCTCAGGCGGCGGCTCGCACCTTTCCCCGAGTCAGAGCGCAGTTCAGCATTCAAATGTATAAGGTCCGACATTGCTGTACTCCAAAAATAAAAAACCGTCCGCAGACGGAGGCCTGTCTTGCGACCAGACAGGGCTGAAAAAGCCGCTCACACGGCCATCGTCAGTCCATATACAGGGAACTGACCGATTCTTCATTGTGGACGCGGCGGATCGTCTCCGCGAGCATCCCCGCCACCGATACCTGGCGAATCCGCGTACAGGCCGCGGCCTCGGCCGACAGCGGAATCGTATCGGTAACCACCAGCTCGTCCATGACCGAGTTTTCGATGTTCTCTATCGCCCTGCCCGACAGCACCGGATGGGTACAATAGGCGAATACGCCTTTTGCGCCCTCGCCTTTCAGCGCGGCGGCGGCCTCGCAAAGCGTGCCCGCGGTGTCCACCATGTCGTCGACGATGATACAGCTGTGGCCTTCTACTTCACCGATAATATTCATGACCTTGGCCATATTCGGCTGCGGTCGACGTTTATCGATAATCGCAAGTTCGGCCTCGTCGAGCTGCTTTGCGATAGCCCGGGCCCGCACCACGCCGCCGACATCGGGAGAAACCACGATCATATCCGGGTACTTCTGCTTCCAGATATCGCCCATCAGGATCGGCGATGCATACACGTTATCCACCGGGCATTCGAAAAAGCCCTGGATCTGGTCCGCGTGCAAATCAACGGTGAGCACGCGATCCACGCCGACGCAGGTCAGCATGTTCGCCACCACCTTGGCGGTAATCGGCACCCGCTGCGAGCGTACCCGCCGGTCCTGGCGCGCATACCCGAAATAGGGAATTACCGCGGTTACCCGGTCCGATGATGCCCGGTTGATCGCATCGATCATCACCAGCAATTCCATCAGATGATCGTTGGTAGGCGCGCAGGTCGGCTGGATTATAAAAACATCCTTGCCACGCACGTTTTCGCCGATCTCGACCGAGATTTCGCCATCGCTGAAGGTACCAACGGAGGCGATGCCAAGCGGGATGTCGAGATGCCGCACGATGGTACGCGCCAACTCCGTATTGGCATTCCCGGTGAAAACCATCAAGTCGTCCGGGATTACGCTGCCGATCATCGGATTCTCTCGTCTACTGAAATTCCTGTGGCCAGCCCGCCGGGTGGTGCGCTCTGCACTACCTCGGCTGACAACGCCTTAATTTGGCTGGGCCGGCTGGATTCGAACCAACGAATGCCAGGATCAAAACCTGGTGCCTTACCACTTGGCGACGGCCCAATAATTCTCTTTCAATCGGCAATTCCAGTTGCCCGGATTCAAGTTGCTGTCCATTTTCCGCAAACTACTGCAGGGCCTGCGGCGATCCGATAATTCGCTTTACTCCTGCAGCCCCAGCTGCCGGTGTACCGGATTGCGATTCATTGCCCTGGCAACAAATCCTGTCCATTTTTTCGGAACCCTCGATTTTACCTCTTCCGCCAGCTCAAGGCTATCGAAGACGGTGAATACGCAGGCGCCGCTTCCGCTCATCCTGGCATCCCCGTAACGGCCTAACCAGTCGATCGCAGCGCCGACCTCCGGGTACCGGTTTCGCACCACCGGCTCGCATACATTGGTGCCCGAGCCCCGCAGAAAGGCGCGTATTGTGAGCGGATCGCAGTTTCGTGTCAATTCTTGAGCGGCAAATATTTGGGCGGTAGAAACCGCGACCCCGGGGTCGATTACGACGTAAACCGGTTCATCCAGCTCGATACTCTGCAGCTGTTCGCCGATGCCGCTCGCCCAGGCCGCCCTGCCGCGCACGAAAACCGGGACGTCGGCCCCGATTTCGAGTCCTGTCGCGGCAAGCTCGTCGAGCGCGAGCCCGAGGCCCCAGAGCCGGTTAAGCGCAAGCAGGCAGGTGGCCGCATCGGAACTGCCGCCGCCCAGCCCTCCGCCGATCGGAATTCGTTTTTCGACGGTGATACTAACCCCCTGCCTCACTTCGTAGCGCGCCTGCAGCAGGCTCGCTGCCCTGACCAGAATATCATCGGCAGCGGCGATCGGCGTACCGCCAGGCTCGCGGCGGATGCGGGAGTCGTCGCCAAGGCGGAATTCTAGCCGGTCACACAGGTCGATAAACTGGAATACGGTCTCGAGCAAGTGATAACCGTCGTCACGGCGCCCGGTCACATGCAGCATCAGGTTGAGCTTTGCCGGGGCGGACAGGCGCAGTACCTCGGACATGCTAGTTGAACTCGGGGAACAGGTCCGACGGCGTCTGCTCGGCTGCGGGTAGCTGCCAGCGTTCGATCACGAGCTTCAGCGTCAGTTCGTCCCGCGCCAATTTTATCCTGCGCGGCAACGGTGCTTCCAGCGTATCGGAAAAATAGTCGAGGTAATCGATTACCCAGCGGTCCTGGCCGATCGATCGCGCGCGACCGTCCTGGTAAATGCGTCGGGTGTATTCGCTGCCCGGGCGGGGTACGCCACGGATCCAGTACTCGAGACCGCTGATCGGCAGGGACCAGCCGATCACTTCCTCCAGCAGGGCCTCGGGCGTACTGTTGTCATAGACCTGGCCATCCGGCAGCCGCAGCCGGTAGCGATCGGCAGCATCGGCATCGATCCGAAATACACCCTGCCCGAACGGCGCATCCAGCAGCATCATATAGCGCCGCGCGTCACGCTCCCAGCGCAGGCTTATGTTGTAGGCTCCGCTTTCAACGGTAATCGCGGCGCGGGCGTAAATATTCCAGTTGTCGACCAGTCGCATGGCCTCCTGCCGGCTCCGCCAGAGTCGCTGCGCCTCGTCGTTTTCGGAAATACCACCCAGCTGGCTGCAACCGGCGATCGCCAATGCGACAACAGCAAGGGACAGGAATCGTAGCAAGCCGCGGACGGATCTCAGGGGATAAATCGCTGCATTACTTCCTGCAGCATTGGATCGTCTGGTGATTTTTTCAGCGCCTTTTGCCAGATCTCGCGAGCTTCCTGCTGCTGGCCGCTGGCCCATAACACCTCTCCGAGATGCGCCGCTATCTCGGCATCGTCGAAGCGGGAGAGTGCCTTGCGTAGCAGGCTGATGGCAGTCTCGTAGTCGCCCAGCCGGTAGTGAACCCAGCCCCAGCTGTCAATGATGGCGGGATCGTCGGGCATTATTTCGATCGCGCGCTTGAGGTAATCGTAAGCCTCCTGATAGCGTTCGGTTTGATCGGCCAGCGTAAACCCGAGCGCATTAAGCGCGTGCGCGTTGTCGGGCTCGGTCTTCAGTATGGTTTTAATATCTGCCTCGAGCTGATCGATGCGACCCAGTTTCTCTGCGACCAGCGCGCGCGCGTACAGCAGGTCGCTGTTACCCGGAACGATTCCGAGCGCGGTGTCGAACACGTCCATCGCCTGCTGGTAACGCCTCGCGGAGCGCAACAGCTCGCCCTTGGTGATGTAGATCCGCACCAGGGATCCGTTCGACTGGCTGCCCCTGAGCATTGCGTCGAGGTGCTCGATGGCTTCATCGGTGCGCTCCAGGTTACCGAGCATATCCGCGATTCGAAGCCGGGCGTCGAACTTGTACTCGCCGACGTGCACCTGCCGGTACCAGTCGATCGCGGCCTCATAGTCCTTGCGATTTTCATTGATACGCCCGAGGTAATATTGCGCCTCGCCTTCACGCTGGTTCAACCTGACCAGCATCATCATGTATTTTTCCGCATCGTCCAGGCGCTGGGACTCGAGCGAAAGCAGACCCAGGGTATAAAGAAGTTCGGCGTCGTTCGGCGACGCCTGGTGCAGCTTTTCGAATTCGACGCGTGCTTTTTCATACTCCTTGACGTCGACCAGCAGGCGCGCGTAGGTGAGGCGCAGGCTCTGATCGTCGGGATTGCCCTCCACGGCCTTCTGCAGGCTGACCACGGCCTCGTCGGGGCGACCCAGCCTGAGCAGCACCTTCGCCCGCGCCGAGTGCACGCCTTCGATTTCGGCGATTTCGATCGACCGGTTCAGAAACCTCAGCGCCTCTTCGGAGCGGCCGTTTTGTGCCGCCAGCATGCCGTGCAGATACTGGGCGTAAGCGCGCTCCGGGTACTCGTAGGCGATACGCTGCGACACGGCAAGCACCGTATTGGCGTTCTTTTCTCGTGCCAGAATACCGAGCAGCGGCGGGAACAGGTCTGCGTCATCCAGGTCCGTGGTCCTGATCATGCCGTCGATATAATCGAAGGCCTCCTGGATTTTATCCTGGCGTACGTATATCGCCGCGATAACCTGGCGTGCCTCGACCCGGTCCGGGTCCAGCTCGATCCAGCGCTGCGCCGATTGCACCGCGGCCTCCAGATCCTGCCCGTATACCGCAACCCGCACCGCGCGTTCGGCGATTTCGGGGTTGTCCTGGCTGCGCGCAAGCGCCAGGTAGTGCTTTATCGCAAGCTCCGTATCACCCTGATTCAGGGCAATTTCGGCCACCAACAGCTCGTAGGTGGCATCGGCAACCGCATCCTGCTGTGATTTGACGGGATTTACCTGCGTCTGCTGCTGCCCGAGCAGGCTCCTGCCCCCGGAAGTCGCCTGCTGCAGGCTGGCACAGCCTGCCGACAGCAAGCATGCGGCGATCAGGGCAAAGCGAAAGTTGTGACGGACAGATCTCAAACTTGTCTCCGTTTTTGTGGACTAATGGGAGTGTAGCATCTGGATTTATGATTGTATTTACTGAGATTTGTTCCACGGATGTTGTATTTGGCAGCCGTATACCCGAAAATCTCCCGTTGGCGAAAACCTTACCTGAATCATGGCCTTACTGTCTCTTGGCATCAATCATCTAACCGCTCCGGTCGACATACGCGAAAAGGTCGCGTTTGCACCCGAGCAGATGAGCAAGGCGTTGCACGAGCTGCAGGACATTCCGGCGATAAATGAATCGGTGATCGTGTCGACCTGTAACCGTACCGAAATCTACTGCGACGCATCGTCGGACTGCAGCGAGGTCATCACGCACTGGCTGACTTCGCACCACGGAATCAACGACGACGGTCTGTCACCTTATATATACCGGCACAGCGATCAGGAAGTCGCACGCCACCTGTTCCGCGTCGCCTCCGGGCTCGATTCGATGGTGCTCGGCGAGCCCCAGATTCTCGGCCAGCTGAAGACTTCCTACGACCAGGCGCGCAACGACAATACCGTCAACTCGATCCTCGACCGGCTCTTTCAGCACTCGTTCAGCGTGGCCAAGCGGGTGCGCACCGATACCGAGATAGGCTCTAACCCGGTGTCGGTCGCGTTCGCGGCAGTGAACCTGTCGAAGCAGATCTTTGGCAAACTGGACCACCTGCACGCGCTGCTGATTGGTGCCGGGGAAACCATCGAACTGGTATCCCGGCACCTGAAAAGCCAGCAAATCGGATCGATGACGATCGCCAATCGAAGCGCCGGACGCGCCCTGGCGCTGGCGGATCAGGTCGGCGCCGACGTCGTGCAGATCAGCGCTGTGCCGGAGCAGCTGGTACGCGCCGATATCGTGATTTCGTCAACCGCGAGCCAGCTGCCGATTCTCGGCAAGGGCGCGACCGAGTCGGCGCTTAAGCAACGCAAACGTCGCCCCATTTTTATGGTCGATCTTGCCGTTCCGCGCGATATCGAACCCGAGGTCGGCGACTTGCAGGATATTTATCTTTATACCGTCGACGATCTGAAAACCGTCGTGGATGAAAATCTGCGCGGCCGCGAACTCGCCGCCGAGGCGGCCCAGGAAATCATCAACCTCGAGGTGACCGCCTTCAATCGCTGGCTGAAAACCCACCAGTCCTCGGACCAGATCCGGCAACTACGCGATAGCGCTGAATTGATCAAGCAGCAAGCGATCGAGAAGGCGCTGGCACAGCTCAGGAAAGATTCGGATCCACAGCAGACGCTGGAGCGTCTCGCCAACGAAATTACCAACAAGCTGTTGCACAAGCCCACCATCGAAATGCGCAAGGCGCTGCAAAGCGAAGATGAAGAACGCATCCGACTGCTGAAATCGCTGATTAGCCCCGACTCGTAAATTCCCGATGAAAGAATCACTGCTGAACAAGCTTGAAACGCTTTGCTCCAGGCACGAGGAAATTGCCGGGTTGCTGTCGGATATCGAGGTGATCAATGACCAGAATCGATTTCGCAACCTGTCTATGGAGTATGCGCAGCTCGAAGATCTCGTGAAAAACTTTACCGCCTACCAGCAGGCGCAAGCGTCACTCGCCTCGGCCAGGGAGATGCTTGCCGACGAAGACTCGGAAATGCGCGAACTTGCCGAAGACGAAATTGCCGCGAACGCCGCAAAAATCGAAAAACTGGAGGTCGAGCTGCAGAGGCTGCTGCTGCCTAAAGATCCCAACGATAGCGCCAACGTATTTCTCGAGATTCGTGCGGGCACCGGCGGCGACGAGGCCGCAATTTTTGCCGGCGATCTGTTTCGTATGTATAGCCGCTACGCCGAGTCGCAGAAATGGCAGCTCGAGATCCTGAACAGTAGCGAAGGCGAACATGGTGGCTACAAGGAAATCATCGCGCGCATTATCGGCAATGGCGCTTACTCGCATCTGAAATTCGAATCCGGCGCACACCGGGTGCAGCGCGTGCCGGAGACCGAATCGCAGGGTCGGGTGCATACCTCGGCCGCGACCGTCGCGATAATCCCGGAAAGCGAGGAGGTACAAATGATCGAGATAAATCCGGCCGACCTGCGTATCGACACGTTTCGCGCCTCCGGCGCCGGCGGACAGCATGTCAACAAGACCGATTCGGCGATTCGCCTGACCCACATCCCGACCGGCACCGTGGTGGAATGCCAGGACGAGCGCTCACAACACAAAAACAAGGCGCGCGCGATGTCGCTGTTGCAGGCACGGATCTACGACGCCGAGAAACAGAAGCAGGACGCGGAACAGGCCGCCGAGCGCAAATCGCTGGTCGGTGGCGGTGATCGCTCCGAACGAATCCGCACCTATAATTTTCCGCAGGGCCGGATGACCGATCACCGCATAAACCTGACCTTGTACAAGCTCGATGAAATTATGCACGGTAACCTCGAGCAGGTTGTCGATCCCCTGATGCATGAATACCAGGCCGAGCAGCTCGCCAGGCTAAGCGACGAAAACCAGGGGATTGCCTGACCCGGTTCCGTCCCGGCAGGCAGTTTTCAATCTAACGCAGGATTCGCCAACCGCGAGGATAGGTATTATGTTCCCCGATAATCTGATTGCGAATGGGGCAGCGACGCCCTTGTGCGGGATATCGAGATGACGGCACCGTCACAAGATCCCCGCTTGTGCGAGGATGACAACAAGTCGAAGAATTCCGGACCCACCAGCGCGGCAAGAGCAAGGCGTTCGATTATCGGGATTTCCGATGTCGCGAAGGAATCAAAGGCAAGGCAAGGTTTCTCGCGATAGCGCGAGCAATACCTTTAACTATGCGAGTGGTTTGCGAGAATTTTTAACGCCGCATTCGATTCCCTCGCGGCGCCAGAAAAGGAAGGCCGTCCCTGGCCACGTGATATCATCAATAGTTCGGGGGAGGAGGTATTGATGTACACAATGCTATATATAGGTTAATCCGGAAAATTCCATAGTGAACCAGTTCATAGTCCATGAGTGAACAAATCGACACGGCGCTTCGCTGGGCCGCGGAGCAGATGGAAACCTGCAGCGACAGTGCCCGCCTCGACGCCGAGTTATTACTGTCGCACTGCCTCGAAAAACCGCGCAGTTACCTGTACAGCTGGCCCGCAGAAAAACTCAGTGATTCCTGCTGGCTGAGCTTTCGCGCGCTCGTGCACAGGCGCCTCGAGCCTACTCCGGTCGCCTACCTGCTCGGCAAGCGCGAGTTCTTCTCGATGGAGTTCGCAACCAGCCCGGCGGCACTGGTGCCAAGGCCCGAGACCGAATTGCTGGTCGAACTGGCGTTGAACGAGATTCCGCTCGACCAGCCACTGCGGGTATGCGATCTTGGCACCGGCGCGGGTGTTATCGCGATCGCGTTAAAAAAAAACCGCCCCAGGCTGCGGGTATACGCCACCGATGTCGACCCGGCCTGCCTGGCACTGGCGCGCGACAACGCGCTCACGCACGGCGTCGAAATAGATTTCATCGAATCGGACTGGTATGCAGGGCTCGCGCCCGGGTCGACTTTCGACCTGATCGTGTCAAACCCGCCCTATATTGCCGCTGATCACCCGTTCCTGACCGAGGGCGATCTGCCGGCCGAGCCCGCCATCGCCCTGTCTCCCGGGAACAGCGGCCTCGAAGCGATCGATACCATCGTCGGCGAATCGCCGCGTTACCTCGCTCCTGGGGGCGTCCTGTTGATCGAACACGGTTATGACCAGCAGGCGGCGGTCGCAGACCTGCTGCAAGCAAGGGATTTCGTCGAAATCCGCTGTGCTTTCGATCATAACGACCTGCCACGCGTGAGCCGCGGTCGGCTCGACGAACCCGGCCGCTGACGGAAATACCGACACAGTTTGTCTTACCCTCCAGGTTGCCAGGGCGCGCAACCCGCAGCAGCGGCGATTTCCGGTTGGCGCAGAGACCTGACCGAGGCCATACTTTTACCCGGCCCACACGAATCCCGGTGCCGTCGGTAGGGCGGGCAGAAAAAATTGAAAATAGGCGGGCGGGAGCGTAGGCTTTGTCCATGGAGGACGCGGACCGCTATCGATGTCGCCGCATTTACCTGAAGCAGAGCGACGACCCGGCCTGCCAGGCTTTAGCCGCCTGCCAGGCACTTGCCGGCATCGACGGCATCGTCCTCGCGGCCCCGCACAGCGAGCACAGCGTCCATATCATCTACTCTCTGGATAAACTATCCCTTGAAATCGTCATCGACCTGCTCGTGGAACTCGAATTCGAAATGGAGGATTCGTTCCTGAATTCACTGCGCAAAACGATCTACTGCTACCTGGAAGAGAATGTTCGCGACAAGCTGCAGGACGAAGCGCCCGAGGATAAGCACGACGATCCCGAGAGCCCCGAAATTCCACAGCAGGACCAGGAACATTACTGGGAAGATTACCGCTAGATGTACGCCCTAACGCTGGCCGATATCGCGGTCGCTTTTATCCCGGTACTGGCCACCCTGGTGCTGATATTCTTCTGGTCGAACAGCCTCAAACACGCGAGTATTGCGATACTGCGCATGCTGATCCAGCTGCTGTTGATAGGCTATACGCTGGAATTTATCTTCAGGGCGAACAACCAGTGGATCATCCTCGCGGTTTTGAGTTTCATGCTGCTCGCCGCCAGCTGGATCGCGCTGGGTGCGATGCCGGTCAAGCGCTCTACGCTGCTTGGCTATAGCCTGGCGTCGATTGCGGTCGGCGGTATTTTCAACCTCGTACTGATCACCCAGGGCGTGCTGCATGCCGACCCCTGGTACCAGCCGGCGGTCATGATTCCGCTGGCCGGCATGATTTTTTCGAACTCGATGAACAGCGTCAGCCTTGCCGGCGAAAGGCTTTACAGCGAGCTGGGGCACCACAACGATTACGCGCGCGCCAGGAATACCGCCTTCCAGGCGGCGCTGATACCGATTACCAATTCGTTGCTCGCGGTCGGCCTGGTCTCGCTGCCCGGTATGATGACGGGGCAAATCCTCGCCGGCACTTCGCCGTTAATCGCGGCGCGCTACCAGATTATCGTGATGTGCATGATTTTCAGCTCGGCCGGTATTTCGGCCGCGCTGTTCCTGTGGCTGCTGCGCGCGCAACGCAACAAGGAAGTCGATCAGGCGGGTGCAGACAGATGTGGATAGCGCTGGCCATCGTTACCAGCATGCCGCTGGTCGCGGTGATTTACCTCGCCAGCCTCGATGGCGTGTTTCGCGTCAGGCGTAGCCTCGAGATCGCGGCGCCGGTAGAAGTGGTTTTTGCAGCGATCGTCGATTTCAAGTCCTGGCCTCACTGGAGCCCGTGGCTGATGCACGAACCCGACACCCGCATCGATTACGGCGACGATTACCAGCGTGAAGGCGGTTACTACAGCTGGGATGGCAAGGTAGTCGGCGCCGGCAAGCTGACCCACGTCTCGATCAGGCCAAATACGAACATACGCCAAAGAATCGAGTTCACGCGACCGTTCAAGTCGGTCAGCGAGGTTGGCTGGGACTTCGAATCGCGGAATGGAAAGACGCTGGTGCACTGGCAGATGGAAGGCGGCATGCCGTTTCTGTTTCGTTTTATGACGAGGCGGACGGAGTCGATGATCGTTCGCGACTATGATCTCGGGCTGGCGCTGCTCAATGGATACGTAAACGACGCCACGCCGCATCCGAAGCTCGCTTTTGTCGGCACGCAGGAGCTCGAAGATTTCAGCTACTGGGCGATTCCCTGCAACGGCAATCTGCGCCAGCTCGAGGCGAGCCGCCAGTCCAGTATCGAGGCGCTCAGGGCCGCCGCCGCGGGGAAAACCGGCCTGGCGCTTACCCTTTACCGGCAGTTCGACCCGATGGCATCGCTTTTCCGCGCCGAAGTCGCGATTCCGGTCACCGACAGCACCCCGCAATCCAACTATACGCGGCGTGAATTCCGGGGCGGACGATATTTCAGGATGACGCTACGCGGTGACCATCGCTTCATCCCGCTGGGCTGGTACGCGCTGTTCTGCCATTGCCGCATGCATAAAATAAAACTCGATCGGGCGCGCCCGTGGCTCGAGATCTACCATGACGAACCGAACCGGGTGACCGATTCCAACGAGATCAGCACCGCGCTCTATATACCGGTCAAGTAACACCACGGGCGACATCCCGCGGAGATAGAGTTTCGACGCGGCCTCAGCCGCCTAAAACCGCCCTTCCGGCGAGCTTGCGCTCCTTCAGCAGATTAAGCGCCCTGGGCAGATCGGTGAAAGGCAATGTCTTGCTGATCCTGGGCTTGATAGCGCCGCGCTCGAGCATTGCAACCAGCTCCGGCCACTTATCGGAAATACGCGCGGGGTCCTTGATGCAGGTGAGACCGAAGGAAGCGCCGATGACGCTCTGCTGCCTGATGAGCAACTGATTCAGGCGTAGCGAAGGGATCTTGCCAGACGCGAATCCAAGCACGACGACGCGGCCTCCAAATCTCAGCGCGCGCAGGGACTCGTCGAAGAAGCTTCCGCCTACCGGGTCGATAATCACGTCGACACCGTCGGCAGTGGCCGCTTGCAGGTCTTGCTGCAGGGCCCGCGAACGCGACGACACGATTTCATCCGCGCCACAGGCACGCGCGACCTGCTCCTTGGCGTCGTCGCCAACGCAGGCGATTACGGTCGCGCCGCGCTGCTTCGCAAGCTCGATGCACGCGCTGCCCACCGCGCCCGCGGCACCACCTATGACCACCACTTCTCCTGCGCTCAGATGCGCGCGGTCAAGTGCCAGTTCTGCAGAGCCGTAGGATACCGGGAAGGCGGCCGCTGTCGCCGATGAAATCGAATCCGGAATGACGGCGACCTGGGCGGTCGGCGCGACGACCTTGTCGGCGTAACCGCCGTATTTGACGTAAGCAGCAACATGTTCTCCGACGCGAGGCACCGTAACGCCGGGTCCGACGGCAGTAACCCATCCCGCAACTTCCATTCCCGGTATGAACGGGAGTTCGGGCCGTAACTGATAACGTCCTGAAATCAGCAGCAGATCGGCGAAGTTTACGCCGCATGCCTTGACCGTGATTTCGACCTGCCCGGCCTCGCAGACGGGATCCGGCATACGGCCCAATTGCAGGTGCCTCGGATCACCCCAGGTCACACATTTCCAGGCGTACATCTTTCCTCCCGGGCTTGACCGCACGTTACCAGGTGTCGACCTGTCATATTGACAAAATGTCGTCCGCGGTCAAGCAACAATTCCGGGGACACATTACTTAATTCAGGAACTTCGACCAGTCCTGATTAAATCGCGAATTAAGTTAAGTAATGTGTCCCCGGAATTCCACCGCGACCATTGCAGGCGCAGCAGCTCGAAACCAAAAAAAATGGCTGGTCGTAAGACCAGCCATAAAGTCGTAATCGACAATTATAACCAAAGGAGGACATCGTGAGAGAGGTTAGGTGTTCTTAACCTTTAACACGATTAACTTTATAGGACATAATTTCAGAAAATCCAGTTTTTTTACGATAAACGGTATAAAAAACAGTGTATATGGGCGCACTTTGTGATCTTTTTTATCATTTACCTCTCTTAAGTTTTTGATTTATATATATTAATTGTTCGATATTCGCGATTTGAACAGATTAGAAATATTTGCAATTTTTTTATTTCCGGGTCAGTCGCCGAATCAGGCTCGAAGTATCCCAGCGACCACCGCCCATTTGCTGAATTTCACCGTAAAAATCGTTGACGATACGGGTAACCGGCAATTGCGCGCCGTTTTTCTCGGCTTCCTCGAGGCAAATCGCGAGGTCCTTGCGCATCCAGTCGACCGCGAAACCAAAATCGAATTTATCGTCGAGCATCGTGTCGCCACGATTTTCCATTTGCCAGGACCCCGCGGCGCCCTTGGAGATGACTTCGACCACCTTGTGACCGTCGAGCCCGGCGCGCTGTGCAAAATTGAGACCTTCCGACAGCCCCTGGACCAGCCCGGCGATACAGATCTGGTTGACCATCTTGGTCAACTGCCCGGCACCGGCACCGCCCATCAGTTCCGCGGCGCGCGCGTAACTCATGATGACCGGTCGTGCAGCGTCGAAAGCGGCCTGCTCGCCGCCAATCATGACGGTAAGCACGCCGTTCTCGGCGCCGGCCTGCCCGCCCGACACGGGCGCATCCAGAAATGGCACCTCGGATTTTTCGGCGATCTCGCGCGCGACATTAGCCGATGCCGTCGTGTGATCGATCAGGATCGAGCCGTCCTTGCACCCGGCCAGTACTCCATCGTTACCGAATACGACCGAACGCAGGTCATCGTCGTTACCGACGCACATGAAGACGAAGTCGGCGCCCTCGGCGGCCTCGCGCGGGGTTGTCGCGAAATCACCGCCGTATTCCTGGCACCATTTTTCGGCTTTCGCGCTGGTGCGATTGTATACCCGGGTCGGGTAACCGGCCTTGGCGAGATGACCGGCCATCGGATAACCCATGACCCCGAGCCCGATAAAGGCAACTTTTTGCTTGCTCATTTTTGCTCCTGTTGATTTTGGCTGCGACGATTCTACACGAGCCTGCCAGGATGCGCATTGCCCGGTCAGGCGGGCTGCAGATTTGCCATGCTCGCGATCAGCCATTTGCTGCCGGCGGCTTCGAAATTGACCTGGACCCGCGACTGCGATCCCTGCCCCTCGAGATTCAGCACGACCCCGTCGCCGAAGCGCGCATGGTTGACGCGCTGTCCGACGAAGAGGCCCGTATCCTGCTCGGCCAGCTCGCGGTGCACCGCGGGCGTCGCCTGCAACCCGGGACGCGTGAACTGCGCCCTGGGGCGGATTTCCTGGATCAGTTCGTGCGGAATTTCGCGCACGAATCGTGACAGCATATTATAGCTTTCGCCACCGAACAGGCGCCGTACTTCGGCACTGGTTACCACCAGCTGTTCGCGCGCGCGCGTGATTCCGACATAACAAAGGCGGCGCTCTTCCTCCATGCGGCCGGGCTCCTCGCTGGACCGCTGGTGCGGGAACAGTCCCTCCTCCATGCCGACCAGAAACACCAGCGGAAACTCCAGCCCCTTGACCGAATGCATGGTCATCAATTGCACACAATCTTCCCAGGCGTCGGCCTGGCCTTCCCCTGCTTCAAGCGCGGCATGCGCCAGGAAGGCGTCGAGCGTCGTCATGCTTTCTTCGATCACCGCGTCGTATTCGTAGCTCTTGCCGGCACCGACCAGTTCCTGCAGGTTTTCGATTCGAGACTGGCCTTTTTCGCTGCTGTCTTTCTTGAAATGAGCGTCCAGCCCGCTCATTTCGATGCTCGATTTTATCTGCTCGCCGAGCGGCAGTTCGGCCAGCTGGTCTGTCATGCGCTGTACCAGGTCGAGGTATGCCTGCAGCGCGCCGCGCGCGCGCGAGGTCAGCCGATCGGGCGATTTCACCAGTTCGCGCGCCGCGGTCCACAGCGACGCCGATTGTTCGCGCGCATAGTTACGGATTTCGTCGATGGTTTTTTGCCCGATGCCGCGCGGCGGGTGATTGACCGTGCGCTCGAAGGCGTTGTCCGCGGTCGGGCTCGATATCATGCGCAGGTAGGCGAGCGTATCCTTGATCTCGGCGCGCTCGAAAAAGCGTAACCCGCCGTAGACGCGATAGGGCACGCCACGCGTCACCAGGCTTTCTTCAAACTGGCGCGACTGCGCGTTGGAACGGTAAAGCACCGCGATTTCTTTGCGGCTACGCCCCTGTTCAACCCAGCTTTCGATGCGATCGACGACGAAACGCGCCTCGTCTTTCTCGTTGTAGGCCGAGTAGAACAGGATCGGTTCGCCGGCATCGCTCTGCGTCCATAATTCCTTGCCGAGACGCGAATTATTGTTGTCGATCAACGCGTTGGCGGCCTTCAGGATGGTGCCGGTGGAGCGATAGTTCTGCTCCAGCCTGATCACCCTGGTCGCGGCGAAGTCTTTTTCGAAATGATGGATATTCTCGATGCGCGCGCCGCGCCAGCCGTAGATCGACTGGTCATCGTCGCCAACCACGAACACCGGGGTTTCGGCGCCCGCCATGAGCCGCAGCCAGGCGTATTGGATCGCGTTGGTGTCCTGAAACTCGTCGACCAGGATGTGCCGAAACCGGCGCTGATAGTGCTCGCGAATGTCGTCGTTGTCACGGATCAATTCGAGCACCCGCAGCAGTAACTCGGCGAAATCGACGACCCCGGCGCGGTCGCACAGGTCCTGGTAGAGCCGGTAAATTTCGAGCATTTGCTGCTGGATAGGATCCTGACCGGGATCGATATGCGCCGGGCGCAGGCCTTCATCCTTGTTGTGATTGATAAACCACTGCGCCTGCTTGGGCGGCCAGCGCGCCTCGTCGAGGTCGAGTTGCCGTATGACGCGCTTGACCATGCGCAACTGGTCGTCGCTGTCGAGGATTTGAAACCCCTGCGGCAGACCGGCGGCCTCGTAGTGCAGGCGCAGCATGCGATGCGTGAGCCCGTGAAAAGTTCCGACCCACATTGCTGCCGCCGATATGCCGAGCAGGGATTCGACCCGCGAGCGCATCTCGCTGGCCGCCTTGTTGGTAAAGGTAACCGCGAGCACGCTGTAAGGAGACAGGCCGTTGACTTCGCAAACCCAGGCGACGCGATGGGTCAATACCCGCGTCTTGCCGCTGCCGGCGCCGGCGAGCACCAGTATCGGGCCCGGTTCGGCGCTCACCGCTTCGCGCTGAGGTTCGTTCAGAGGATCGATTAAGTGGGATACGTCCATAAAGGGGACAGTTTACTTAATTCGGCGCCATAAAGGGGACAGTTTACTTAATTCGACAGGCCGAATTAAGTAAACTGTCCCCGAATATCTCAAATATATCCGTTCAGGATCCTGCCGATGATCGGCTGCGGATTCGCGGTATTTCGATAAGTACTGATCGCGCGCCGGTTTTGCGGGCTGATCTGCAGATTGGGTTCGGGCCGATACGATCGGTCGGTCACCGTGTCGAGCAATTCTCCCCGGTAAACACGGGTAGACGGTTGCTGCCTGCTGGCGTCGCGAAAACCCGCGGCGCTATCCGAAACGGACGTCACGGGCCGCGTTATCGGCCGCTCCAGCACGGACGGGAGATGCATGGGTCTAGCTGTGAAAATGTAATTCACGGTTCATGCTCGCAGCTTATAGCTCAAATGACGATTCTCGCAAAATTATATGAATAAAGCGTCAAATTTTTGTCGGTTGCGGTCACTTATTCCATTTTTTTTGCGCTGATTGGTCGCTTTTTCGCGCCTCGACCCATTTTTCGCCTCCGCGACTGGCTTCCTTTTTCCAGAATGGCGCCTCGTTCTTGAGGTAATCCATAATGAATTCGCAGGCGGCAAACGCGTCGCCGCGATGGGCGCTCGCGACCATGACGAGCACGATCTGGTCGGCCGGCCGCAGCGCCCCGACCCGGTGTATGATCGCCAGGTCCAGTACCTGCCAGCGCTGGCAGGCCAGGTCGGCAATCCGCTCGAGCGCCTTTTCGGTCATGCCCGGGTAGTGTTGCAGCGTCATTTGCAGCAAAGGGTCGTCTGCGAGGTCCCGCACCAGACCGATAAAACTGGCAATGGCGCCGATATCGCTACGCCCGGTCACCAGCTCCCGCTGCACCGCGACGCTGTCGAAATCCTCGTTTTGAACCCTGATAATCATGCGTCGATTCAGCCGAAAAACTGCGCAAATGGAAGATAGCTGACCAGGTCACCCGCGCGCACCGTCTTGTTTTCCGCAATTTCGACAAATCCGTCGGCCCAGACCGTCGACGTCAATACCCCGGAGTCCTGGTTCGGATATATCTGCACGACCGCCTCGTCGCTCCCCTGCCTAACCAGCCGGGCGCGCAGGAATTCGCGCCTGCTATCGGGTGTCGGCCAGTCGAAATCGGCCACTACCGGCAGTGACACCGGCTTGCGCCAGGCACGGCCCTGCATCACCTGGATCACCGGAACCACGAACAGGCAAAAGGTCGCAAATACCGAAACCGGGTTGCCGGGCAGGCCCATAAACGCGGTACCCTCGATTTGCCCATAGGCAAGCGGCTTGCCCGGTTTGATACCGATACGCCACATGCGCAGCTCACCCAGCCGCTCGATCGCGGCGCGCACGTAATCCTCTTCGCCCACCGAAACCCCGCCGCAGGTCACGACCAGGTCTGCCTCCGCGCAGGCCCGCGACATCGCCTCCACGGTCGCCTCCAGGGTATCGCCGACCAGACCGAGGTCGACAATTTCGCAACCCATCGATGCGAGCAGCCCGTGCAGGGTATATCGATTGGAATCGTAAATCTTGCCGGGCGCCAGCGCCTGGCCCGGCTCGACCAGTTCGTCGCCGGTAAAAAACATGCCGACCTTTACCGCTTCGAATACCGGCAGGCTATTGAGGCCCACCGATGCCGCCAGTCCAATGTCCTGGGCGCGCAGTCGACAACCTTTTTCGAGTATCGTAGTGCCGCGTCGAATATCGTTGCCGGCGGGTCGAATATTGCTGCCGCCGGACGGTCGCGATTCGAAACGGATGCCCTGCTCGTCGACCTCGACCTGTTCCTGCATGATGACCGCATCGGCGCCCTGCGGAACCGGCGCGCCGGTGAATATCCGCGCGGCGCTGCCCGCGGCCAGCGCCGCGGCGACACCACCAGCTGGAATACGCTGCGACAGCGGCAGCCGAGTCAGACCTTCGGCCGCCAGGTCCGCGGTGTTGACTGCATAGCCATCCATCGCCGACATTGCGCATCCGGGAACATCGATTTCGGATTCTATGCTTCGCGCCAGCACCGAACCCAGCGCCTGGCGCAATTCGGTCTCGACAATTCTCGCGACCGGTGTGATGGCGCCGGTCAATTGCAGCAGCGCCTCGTCGTAGGGCAGTAGCGGTGTCGTGTCACAGCTGTTCATAGTGCATCATTAGAACCCACGGGGCTGGATCAGGCAACCCGGCCCTGCCGTTCGCCTCATCCGACATCGGTGTAATCCTGGCGGTCGCCAATCCAGTTGCGCAGCAACTCGACTCGCACCGCCGCATACTCCGGCCGCTGCATCAGCTCGGCCAGATCCTCGACCTGGGCAAACCATTTCTGATCACGCATCAGGTCGGCTATCCGAAAGCTCATATCGCCGGTCTGGCGAGTGCCGAGCACTTCGCCGGCGCCGCGTATTTCCAGGTCCTTCTCGGCAATCGTGAAACCATCCTGCGTGCTACGAATGATTTCGAGCCGTTTGCGCGCCAGCTCGGACAGGCTGTTCCTGACCAGCAGTATGCAGAAGCTCTCGCGTGCACCTCGCCCTACCCGCCCGCGTAGCTGGTGGATTTGAGCCAGACCGAGCCGTTCCGGGTTTTCGATAATCATGATATTTGCGTTGGGCACGTCTACGCCGACCTCGATTACGGTGGTCGCTACCAGGATGTGCGTATCTCCGTTTTTGAAGGCAGCAACAATGGCTTCCTTTTGCGCCGGTTTCATGCGCCCGTGCACCAGGCCCACCGACAGTTGCGGCAGCTGCCGGCATAGCGATTCGTAGGTCAACTCCGCGGCTTCGCATTGTAGCGCCTCGGATTCCTCTATCAGGGTGCAAACCCAGTAAACCTGCCCGCCCTCGCGGCAGGATCTCGCAACCCGCTGGATCAGGCTGTCGCGCTGCTGTTCCGAGACGATCGACGTGGTTACCGGCTTGCGCCCAGGCGGCAATTCATCGATCTGCGAATAGTCGAGATCGGCGTATATCGACATCGCCATGGTGCGCGGGATCGGAGTTGCGGTCATGATCAGCTGGTGCGGCATCTCGTCGTCACGGGTCTTGCGCTGCAGCGCCAGGCGCTGATCGACGCCGAAACGATGCTGCTCGTCGAAGATGATAAAACCGAGGCGGTTGAACTCGACGCTGGCCTGGAATAACGCGTGGGTTCCGATGACGACCTGCGCTTCGCCAGAGGCGATCATCGAAAGCTTGAGCGCGCGCTTCCTGCCCTTGTCCGCGCCCACCAGGTTGACCACGCCCACGCCTAGCGGTTCGAGCCACAGCGCGAAATTCTGATAGTGCTGCTCCGCGAGGATTTCGGTCGGCGCCATCAGCGCCGCCTGGTAGCCCGATTCGATCACCGGCAGGCAAGCCAGCGCGGCGACCACGGTTTTACCAGAGCCGACGTCGCCCTGTACCAGCCGTATCATCGGTTTTGCGGCGGCGAAGTCGGCGGTAAGCTCCGTCAGCACGCGCAGTTGCGCGCCGGTCAGCGCGAACGGTAACGCTAGCTTCAGCTTTCGCGACAAGCCGCCGTTCGCATTGATCGCGGGGGTTTTGCGGCTGCGGATCTCGCGCCGGCGCTCGAGCAGCGCAAGCCGATGCGCGGCCAGCTCCTCGACGATGAATCGATACTGCGCCGGATGCCGGTTATGTGCGATCAGGTCGCTGTCTTGCCTGCTCCCGGGGAGGTGCAGGTCGATCATCGCCGAAGTGATATCGGGAAACCCGTTGCTATCGAGCCATTCCTGCGGCAGGGTTTCGGCGATTCCGTCGGTTTTCAGTTTCTCGATCACCTGCCGCAGCACACGCTTCATCGAAATCTGGTGTAATCCTTCCGTGGTTGGGTAAACCGGCGTCAGCGTCTGCGGTAGTGGCGGCGGGTCATCGATATCGATCACCTCGGTTTCCGGGTGAATCATTTCGAGCTCGCCCAGCGCCGACCTGACCTCGCCATAACAGCGCAGCCAGTTTCCTTTTTCGAACTGCTTTTGCTGGTTGGCGTTGAAGTAAAACAGGCGCACCGTAATCACGCCGGTGTTATCGGCAAGCTTGGCCACCAGCATCCGGCGCGATCGTCCCTGACGACGAAAGTGAATCCCCGCGTGCAGGACCTCGGCCTCGATCTGGCCGCGCTGTCCTGCCTGCAGCGAACCGAGCGGCGAGACGAAGGTGCGATCCTCGTAACGCAGCGGCAGGTGGAACAATAGGTCGCGCTGGGTCTTGAGGCCGAGCTTTTGCAGTTTTTCGGCGACTTTTGGACCGACGCCTTTCAGGTAGCGCAGGCCCTGCTCGGACCAGTGCGCAGGTTTATTGTCGACAGGCATGTCGCACGATGCCGGCATTGGCAACAGGGGTCAGGGGATCGCTAAGGTACTCAGGCATATCGTTTCGCGCGGGCCCGGGTCCCGAGCGCGCCTCGAGCAACCGCCACAGGCGCGCTTCCCGCACCTGCAGGGCAGCGCGTCCGGGATGGTTGCCGGCGGGCGGTACCAGGCTAGTCGATGACCAGTATCGCATCCATTTCGACGCCCACTCCCTTGGGCAGCGCGGCGACGCCGATGGCGGCACGCGCCGGGTAAGGCTGTTGAAAATAGCGCGCCATGATTTCGTTGACGGTCGAAAAATTACCGAGATCGGTCAAGAAGATATTGAGCTTGACCACGTCGGCAAGACTGCCGCCGGATGCCCTCGCTACCGCCTGCAGGTTGTCGAAAACCCGGGTTATCTCGGCCTCGACGCCACCGGATACGACTTCCATGCTGACCGGGTCGAGCGGGATCTGGCCGGAGATGTAAACCGTGTCGCCGGATTTTACCGCCTGCGAGTAGGTGCCGATGGCCTGTGGCGCGTCATCGGTGTGGATTATGGTTTTTGCCATTTCGTTCCTCCAGCTCAAAGATTCCGGATTATGCGGGTATTCCCCGCGCTCGCAACAGCTATCTGCGCCAGATGCGGTTTACCACCGGCAGCGAGCGCAGTTTCTTCATGATACGCGCCAGGTGGATGCGATCCGTTACGGTGACGACAAACTCGATCGTCGAAATACGGCCGTCTTTCTCGGTCAGGTTGACGTTCTCGATATTGGAGGACATGTTGGCGATGGTCGCGGCCAGGGTTGCGAGGACGCCGCGCTGGTTGGCGACCTGGACTCTCATGTAGGCCAGGAATTCGCCTTCGACATGATCGGACCACTGCACCGACAGCTGGCGGTCCTCCTTGCTACGCTCGGTAATATTGGGACAGCCGCGCTGGTGAATCACGATACCCTTTCCCGACGACACGAAACCCGAGATTGCGTCGCCCGGCACTGGCCGGCAACACCTGGCAAAGGAAACGACCATGCCCTCGGTGCCCTTGATCGCGAGCGGCTTGCCGGAGTCATCGAAAACGGTGGTGTCGTCCTCGACATCGTACATGGCTTTCGCCACCAGGCTGGAGTTGCGGTTGCCGAGGCCAATTTCGGCGAGTAACTCTTCCGGATCCGACATATGGTACTGGTCGAGCACTTTCTTGAACTTGCCTTTCGAAATGTTGACGTCGCCTCCCTTGATCTGGCTGACCGATTGCTGCAACAGGCGCCGTCCCAGCGAAATCGCCTCGGTTTTCTGCAGCGACTTCAGAAAATGGCGGATATTGGTTCGCGCCTTGGCGGTATTGACGAAATCGAGCCAGCTTGGATGCGGTCGGCTGGATTCGGAACAAATGATTTCGATAGTCTGCCCGTTATAAAGCCTGCTGCCGAGCGGCGACATGTGATGGTCAATACGCGCGGCGACGCAGGTATTACCGACATCGGTATGCACCGCGTAGGCAAAATCGACCACGGTCGCACCCCGCGGCAGTTTCTTGATGTCGCCCTTGGGTGTGAATACATAAATTTCGTCCGGGAACAGGTCGACCTTGACACTTTCCAGGAACTCCTGGGAGCTGCCCGATTTCTGCTGCATTTCGAGCAGGCTCTTGAGCCATTCGAGCGCCCGCCCCTGCGCGCTGCTGCCGCCACTTTCGCCTTCCTTGTATATCCAGTGCGCGGCGATGCCCGACTCGGCGAAATGATCCATTTCCTCGGTGCGGATCTGCACCTCGATGGCGACGCCGTGGGGGCCGAACAGGCTGCTGTGAAGCGACTGGTAGCCATTGGTTTTCGGAATCGCGAGGTAATCCTTGAAGCGGCCCGGCAGCGGCTTGTACAGGTTGTGCATGACGCCGAGCACGCGGTAACAATCATCCACCGACCGGGTTAGGATGCGCACGCCGAATACGTCGGTAAGCTCCTTGAAGCTGAGCTTTTTCTCTTTCATTTTGCGGTAGATACTGTGGATGTTTTTCTGCCGGTACTTGACGGTGGCCTCGATATTGGTTTCCTTGAGGCGCTGCTTGATCGCGGCTTCGATCGTGTTGAAAATTTCCTTGCGGTAGCCGACCACTTCCCTGCAGGCGCTTTCCAGCGCGCGGTAGCGCATCGGGTAAGCCGCCTTGATCGAAAGGTCGAGCAGCTCGTGGCGCATCTTGAAGATACCGAGCCGATTTGCGATCGGTGCGTAGATGTCCATGGTTTCGTGCGCGATACGGCGGCGCTTGTCCGGGCGCATCGCGTCGAGGGTACGCATGTTGTGCAGGCGATCGGCAAGCTTGATGATGATCACGCGGATGTCCTTGACCATCGCCAGCATCATCTTGCGAAAGTTTTCGGCCTGTGCCTCGGCTTTGCTGCGAAAATCGATCTGCGTCAGCTTGCTGACGCCGTCGACGAGCTCGGCCACTTCCGCGCCGAACCGCTCGGCGATCTGCTCCTTGGCCGTGGGCGTGTCTTCGATAACGTCATGCAGGATTGCGGCGATAATGCTTTTGCTATCCATGTGCATTTCCGCGAGGATGCGGGCGACCGCTACCGGGTGGCTGATATAGGGCTCGCCCGATATGCGGTTCTGCCCGTCGTGCGCCTCCGCGCCTACCAGGTATGCCTTGTAAATCTCTTCAACCTGCACGGGCTCGAGATACGACTCGAGTTCGCTGCAAAGTTCCGCAATGCGGGTTTCGGCATCATTGGCACCGACGTCCCCGGCGATAACTTCGAAGAGATTGGCGTAGTTCGCCCCCATTACGTTTCAATAAGCCTTTTCACGATATCACAATGGGGTTTTATAACACATTTACAAGACGCAGGCGCGTCTTGCACGAACCTTTCACAGGGCCCGCTCGAAGGAGCTTTCAGGAGGTAAGGCGCCTGGTCGTTGTCGTCAGGCCTGGTCGTTGTCGTCGGCCTGCATACTGGCCTGTGCGATCTGCCGTATCAGGTCGTCATCGGTCGCGATCTTTTCAATTTCGGCCTTGGCTTCCATTTCGTCCATGGACGAATCGGTAATCAGGTTTTCGGCGATTTCACGCAACGCCAGCACGGTGGGCTTGTCGTTTTCGGGGGGGACTAGCGGATCGGCGCCCTGGGCAATCTGCCGTGCGCGCCGCGCCGCCAGCAGTACCAGGTCGAAACGGTTTTCTACGTGCTCGAGACAGTCTTCTACGGTGATTCGCGCCATGCTTGTGCTCTTGATCCAAAAACGGGGCGCAATCATAGCTAAAAAAGCCTTAAACCTAAAGGCTTAATTGGTAAAAAGAACTGTTAGATTTCCGGCGGAATCGAGTCGATCAGCGCCCTGTATTTAAGCGATTGCCGCGCCAGCGTCAAACCCTGACAGTGAATGATCGCGTCGAGGTCGAACAGCGCCTGTTCGAAGGTATCGTTGATTACCAGGTACTCGGCGTCATTAAAATGCGACATTTCGCGATCGGCGTCGCGCATGCGCCGCGCGATGGTAGCCTCGTCGTCGGTGCCGCGGGCGCGCAGGCGCTGCTCGAGCTCCTCGCGCGAAGGCGGCAAAATAAAAATAGCCACCGTCTCCGGGTTTCCGGCCTTGACCTGGCGCGCGCCCTGCCAGTCGATTTCGAGAATGACGTCTTTACCGCTGGCGAGCAGCTTTTCAACTGACGCGCGCGCGGTGCCGTAGTAATTATCGAATACCTGCGCGTGCTCGAGAAACTCATCGTTGTCGACCATTCGCCGAAAGCGCTCCGGCGAGACGAAGTGATAAGCGTCGCCATCGATCTCCCCGGGCCGCTTCGTGCGCGTCGAATGCGACACGCAAACCGCGAGCGATCCGGCGCGCTTTTCCAGCAGCGCCTTGACCAGGCTGGTCTTGCCGGCGCCCGAAGGGGCCGAGATGGTAAACAGGCAGGCGCTACTCACAGGGTTCCGGGTTTGCTCAGCTTCGACTGGTCGGGGCGACCTATTGTAATGACAGTTAGCGTCGAGACCAAACCGGTTTCTCGTTTTAGAAATATTAATGCAACCTGGTTCGTCCTGTGGCGGCTTTTGACAAGCCGGTTACAGTTTCACGATTGATGGGTTAGGATAAGCCCACATTCAGAAAAACCCTGCATAAACAGTTGCTCAGTCCATCTTATCGTCAACGCTTCGAAGGCGTAGCGCGGGTTTACGGCGAGGCCGCGCTGGCACCGCTGCAGCGGGCACATTTCTGTATCGTCGGCATCGGCGGGGTCGGGTCCTGGGCGGCCGAGGCCTGCGCGCGTAGCGGAATCGGCAGCATCACACTGATCGATCACGACGATATCGATATCGGCAATACCAACCGTCAACTGCATACGACGATCGATAGTATCGGGCGCTCCAAGGTCGAGGTGCTGCGCGAGCGTATCCTGTCGATTAATCCCGAGTGTCACTGCAGCGCGGTCGATGACCTGGTGACGCGCGCCAGCATCGAGAAATTCAACTTCGGGCAATTCGATTACGTGATCGAGGCCATCGATCACGTCAGCCACAAGCTGTCGCTGATGCATTACTGCAGGCGCCATAAGATTCGCTGCGTCTCGACCGGTGGCGCCGGCGGTCAGACCGACCCTACCCAGATTATGGTCAAGGACCTGACGCAGAGCTTCAATGACCCGCTGCTCGCCAAGGTTCGATCCACGCTGCGCCAGCAGCTCGGCTACAGCCGCAACCCCAAGCGCCGCTACGGGATGGATTGCGTATTTTCGGGCGAACAGCCGCTGTATCCGGTCGGTGACGGCAGGGTCAGTCACGAAAAACCGGTAATGCCGGAACGCACCACGCTCGACTGCGCGACCGGTCTCGGTTCGTTCGTCGGCGTTACCGCCTGCTTCGGCTTTATCGCCGCCGCGCACGCCATCAATAAACACCTGTCTCGGGGGCACAATACCTGACCCCAAAGGAGTCGAGTATTGTGTCCTCTTAATGTCCCAACGGATCCCTCTAAATCACAACTCGATCGCGCCCAGATTCAGCCCGTGCTCGCGCGCGCACTGCTTGGCAATCTCGTATCCGGCGTCGGCATGGCGCATCACGCCGCTAGCGGGATCGTTCCACAGCACGCGCCTGATGCGCGCCGCAGCCGCAGCGGTCCCGTCGCAGCAGATAACCAGCCCTGCGTGTTGCGCATAGCCCATGCCGACGCCGCCGCCGTGATGGAACGAGACCCAGGTCGCGCCACCCGAGGTGGAAAGCAGCAGGTTCAGCAGCGCCCAGTCGGAAACCGCGTCGGAGCCATCGAGCATCGCTTCGGTTTCGCGGTTGGGGCTTGCCACCGAGCCGGAGTCGAGATGATCGCGCCCGATCACCACCGGCGCCTTCAGTTCTCCCGATGCAACCATCTCGTTGAAGGCGAGCCCGAGGCGGTCGCGGTCGCCGAGTCCGACCCAGCAGATTCGTGCCGGCAGGCCCTGGAAACTGATGCGGCTTTGCGCCATGTCGAGCCAGTTGTGCAAATGGGGATCGTCGGGAATCAGTTCCTTGACCTTGGCATCGGTCCTGTAGATGTCCTCGGGGTCTCCGGACAACGCGACCCAGCGGAACGGACCGATGCCCTTGCAGAACAGCGGTCTTATATAGGCGGGAACGAATCCGGGGAAATCGAAGGCGTGCTTGACACCCTGGTCGAAGGCTTCCTGGCGGATGTTGTTGCCATAGTCGACGGTCGGAATGCCCTGGCCGTAAAAATCGAGCATCGCCTGCACGTGCACCGCCATCGACTTGCGCGCCTCGGCCGCGACCAGCTCGGGATCTGTTGCGCGTTTCATTTCCCATTGTTCCATGGTCCAGCCGATCGGCAGGTATCCGTTGACCGGGTCGTGCGCCGAGGTCTGGTCGGTGACGATGTCGGGCTTGACGCCGCGCCGTACCAGCTCGGGCAGAATTTCACCACCGTTGCCAAGCAGCCCGACCGACAGCGCCTCGCCCTTCGCGCAGGCGCTATCGATCATCTGCAGCGCCTCGTCGAGCGAACCCGCGCGCCGGTCCAGGTACTTCGTGCGCAGTCGGAAATCGATACGCGCCTCGTCGCATTCGACACAGAGCATGCTGTAGCCCGCCATGGTCGCGGCGAGCGGCTGCGCCCCGCCCATGCCGCCAAGGCCCGAGGTCAGGATCCACTTACCGCGGGTATCGCCACCGAAATGCTGCCGGCCCGCCTCGACGAAGGTTTCGTAGGTGCCCTGCACAATGCCCTGGCTACCGATATATATCCACGAACCCGCGGTCATCTGTCCGAACATCATCAATCCCTTGCGGTCGAGTTCGTTGAAGTGCTCCCAGGTGGCCCAGTGCGGCACCAGGTTGGAGTTGGCGATCAACACCCGCGGCGCATCGGCGTGCGTCTTGAAAACGCCGACGGGCTTGCCGGACTGGATCAACAGGCTCTCGTCATCGTCGAGTTGGCGCAGGCATTCGAGAATCTTGTCGAAGCACTCCCAGTTGCGCGCCGCGCGGCCGATGCCGCCGTAGACGATCAATTGCTCCGGCTTCTCGGCAACCTCGGGATCGAGGTTGTTCTGAATCATGCGATAAGGGGCTTCGGTGAGCCAGCTCTTGCAGCTCAGTTCGCTGCCGCGCGGGGCGCGGATCTTGCGGCTTGTGTCGGTTCTGTCTAAAGGCATATTGGTTTCCTCGTTAAGCTCTGCTAGCGCAGTTGATATTCGTTGGTGGCGTAACGCGCACCGAGTTGGTAACGGTCCCCCGGATATGTCAGGGTTACATGAGTCACGACCCGGTTGTCCTTCCAGGTGCGCCGGGTCAGCTGCAGGCAGGGTTGATCCGCCGGCATCTGCAGCAACTCGCGGCATTCCCGGTCCGGCATCACGGCGCGCACGCGGTGCTCCATTTCGTCCGGCTTGAAGCGGCCGAGCAGGTAGGCGGTCGCGGTCATGCGGGTAAAATCCTGCTGCAGAAAATCGGGCATCGCGGCCGGATTGACATAGCGCGTCTCGAGCTGGATCGGCAACTCGTCCTGGTAATGGACGGCGCGCAGCAGGTATACCTGGTTGGCCGCAGGGAGCCCCATCTGCGCCGCGATATCGGCCGGCGCCGCTACCGATGCAAGCTGCAGTATCTTCGAACCGTGGCGCCTGCCGTCCTGCTCGATTTCGAGTGCGATATCCTGCAGTTCGATCAAGCTGGCATGGCGTGGCGTTTCGGCGACGAACGAACCCAGCCCGTGAATGCGCTTGATCAGGCCCTGCTGCGTTAGTTCGCGCAGGGCGCGGTTGATCGTCATGCGGCTGACATCGAGCGCCACGACCAGGTCGTTTTCGGACGGCAGTTTCTGCCCCGGCTGCCATTCTCCGCTGGCGATGCGCTGCTGGATGACGCGCTTGATCTGCTGGTATATCGGCTCGGGGGCGGCCTTGCTGACGTCATCGAAACTGTCGAGGATTGCGCTCATTTTGTCCCTTCCCTCATCGTCATGACCGCCAGCGGCCGGCCTGCATCACGGCCCGACAGGGGTTGACCCCGACACGATAGCTCAGCATCGCCGGCCGCTGCAGGTTCCAGACGACGATATCCGCCTTTTTGCCGGTTTCCAGCGTGCCGATTTCCCTGTCCATGCCGAGCGCCCGGGCCGCGTTGACGGTCACGCCGCGCAGCGCTTCTGCCGGAGTCATGCGAAACAGCGTGCAGGCCATGTTCATGATCAACAGCAACGAGTGCAGCGGCGAGCTGCCCGGGTTGGCGTCGGTCGCGAGCGCCATCGGAACCCGCCGCTCGCGCAACGCCGCGATCGGCGGCAGCTGCGTCTCGCGCAGCACGTAGAATGCGCCCGGCAGCAACACCGCCACCGTGCCGTTGTCTGCCAGGTGGGCTACATCGGCAGGCGCCAGATACTCCAGATGATCTACCGACAGCGCGCCGCGCGCGGCCGCCATCGCGGCGCCGCCAAGATCGCTGAGCTGCTCGACGTGTGCCTTGACCGGCAGCCCGAGGTCCTGCGCACGGGCGAGCACTCTTTCGCCCTGCTCGAGGCTGAAGGCGATCGATTCGATGAACACGTCGACCGCGTCGACGAGACCCTCGTGCTGCGCCTGCGGCAACATTTCCTCGCACACCAGGTCGATGTAGGCATCGGCGTGTCCCTCGTATTCCGGCGGCAACGCGTGCGCGCCGAGAAATGTCTTCTGGATGCGAACGCCGAGGTCGCGCTCGAGTCTGGCCGCGACACGCAGCATCTTGATCTCGGTTGCGCTGTCGAGCCCGTAACCCGATTTTATCTCGAGCGTGGTAACCCCTTCACCAAGCAACGCCCGAATGCGCGGCAACGCCTCGGCAAACAACTCTTCTTCACTTGCCTGCCGAGTGGCATGGACGGTGGCAAGAATGCCACCGCCGCGCGCAGCAATCTCTGCGTAACTCGCTCCCTCCAGGCGCATTTCGAATTCGTCGGCGCGGTCACCACCGTAAATCAGGTGGGTATGGCAATCGACCAGCCCCGGGGTCAGCAGGCGCTGCTCGCAGTCGACGATTTCGATGCTGTCATCCCTCGGCCGTGCGGTCATGTCCCCGATCCAGGCTATACGATCGCCGTCTACCAGCAGCGCAGCCTGCTGTTGCAGCCCGTAGCCGCTGTTGCCCTGCATCGAGGCCAGGGTTGCATTGACGAAAAGAGTTTGAGACATTATTTCAGGCCGCACACTATACTTGTATATACAAGTATGTTACGCTGATTCCACAACAAACGCAACACGGATCATCGGTAATCGGGTATGACCACTAAAATCTGGGCTGCCTCCGCCCTGCTGACCGGCGGCTGGGCCGACTCGGTCGAAATCACCATCGACGATGACGGCAATATCGACGGCATCGCGCCGGACACGGTCCGGGTATCGGGGGAACGGGTCGAACTGCTGCTTCCGGCGATGCCGAACGTGCATTCGCACGCGCATCAACGCGCGATGGCGGGCCTCGGCGAACGTGCCAGTGCGAGCGCCGATAGCTTCTGGACCTGGCGCAAGGTCATGTATCACTACCTGGAACGCATCCAGCCGCAACACCTCTACCACATCGCGGCGCAGCTCTACGTCGAAATGCTCAAGGCCGGCTATGGTTGTGTCGGCGAATTCCAGTACCTGCATCACGACATCGACGGTAGCGCCTACCAGAGCCGCGCCGAGATGAGCCTGCAATGCATGAGCGCGGCGCGCGACGTCGGTCTCGGCTTTACCGCGCTGCCGGTGCTTTACCGTTACGGCGGTTTCGGCGCGGCACCCCCGCTCGACGGGCAAAAGCGCTTTCTCAACGAGACCGGGGGATTCATCGATATCGTCGAGACCCTGCAACAGGCCAGCGCCGGCGACGCCAATTGCGCGGTCGGCATCGCACCGCATTCGCTGCGGGCTATCGACCAGGGTTTACTGGCAGAGGTTATCGCCGGTCTCGACGACCTCGCGGCAATCCATATCCATATCGCCGAGCAAACCAGAGAGGTCGACGACTGCATCGCGTGGAGCGGTCTGCGCCCGGTGGAATGGCTGTTCGAGCATTTCGATGTCGGCCCGGACTGGTGCCTGGTCCATGCGACGCATCTGGATGATACGGAAACCGCACGCATGGCTGCAAGCGGCTGTATCGCGGGACTGTGCCCGACTACCGAGGCCAATCTCGGTGACGGTTTTTTCAACGCGGTCGACTATTTCGAGCGGCACGGCAGCTGGGCAATCGGTTCCGATAGTCATATCTCGATCGACCCGGTCGAGGAGCTGCGCTGGCTCGAATACGGCGTGCGCCTGCAGACCCGGCGGCGCAACGTGCTGGCCTCGCCGACGACCGCTAACACCGGCCGTAATCTGTTCGCAGCCGCGCTCGCCGGCGGGGCGCGGGCCTGCGGCCGCAGCATCGGCAGCATCCAGCCGGGATACCGCGCCGACTTCGTCGTGCTCGATTGCGATCATCCGCGCCTCTACGGGCGCAATCGCGACGAGTTGATCGACAGCTGGATCTTTTCCGGCAACGATAACCTCGTGCGCGACGTCTATATCGGCGGGCGCAAGCTGATCGAGAACGGTCACCATGCCGATGAAGATGCGATTGCGCGAAATTATCGTGCTACGCTCGATCAACTGGCCGCTTAGGAGAAAACCGTGGCAAAGGCATTAACGCTGACACCTGGCAAAACGCGCCTCGCCGAGCTGCGCCGTATTTACCGCGAAGAACTCTGCGCCGAGATCGATCTCGCCTGCAGACCCCGCGTCGAAGCCGCCGCCAGAATCGTCGCCGAGGCGGCGTGCGGCGAGGCGCCGGTCTACGGCATCAACACCGGCTTCGGCAAGCTGGCGTCGACCCGGATTCCGGCCGACCAGACCTCCCAGCTGCAACGCAACCTGATCCTGTCGCACTGTTGCGGGGTCGGCGATCCCCTGCCCGCCGCGGTGGTGCGGCTGGTCATCACGCTGAAGATGCTGTCGCTGGGCCGCGGTGCTTCCGGGGTGCGCTGGGAAATTATCGAAAGGCTGCAGACCCTGTTGCGGCTCGAAATGATCCCGTTGATCCCGGCGCAGGGTTCGGTTGGCGCCTCGGGCGACCTCGCGCCGCTGGCGCACCTGACAGCGGCGATGATCGGCGAAGGTCACGTGTTTTACGAAGGCGCTAAAATATCGGCAAGCGAAGCCCTGCGCATGGAAAACCTCGAGCCGCTGGAACTCGGGCCCAAGGAAGGTCTGGGCATGATCAACGGCACCCAGGTGTCGACCGCGCTCGCGCTCGCGGGCCTGTTCGACGCGTGGAACCTGGCGCAGACCGCGCTGATATCGGGCGCGATGACGACCGACGCGCTGATGGGCTCGACGCGGCCATTTCGCCCCGAAATTCATGCCCTGCGCGGGCTCAGGGGTCAGATCGACGCCGCGCAGTGCCTGCGCACGCTGCTCGAGGGTTCCGAAATTCGCGAATCCCACCTCGAAAACGACGAACGCGTGCAGGATCCCTACAGTTTCCGCTGCCAGCCCCAGGTTATGGGAGCCTGCCTCGATCAATTTCGGCAGGTCGCGCAAATGCTCGAAATCGAAGCCAACGCCGTCACCGACAACCCGATCGTCGTCGTCGAGGACGGCTCGATACTGTCGGGCGGAAATTTCCACGCCGAGCCCGTCGCCTTCGGCGCCGACCAGTGTGCGCTGGCGATCGCGGAGATCGGTTCGATCGCCGAGCGCCGTATCGCCACCGCGGTGGACCCGGTGCAGAACTTCGGCCTGCCGGCGTTTATCTCGCCCGACCCGGGGCTCAACTCCGGGTTCATGATCGCCGAGGTCACCGCGGCGGCGCTGATGGCCGAGAACAAGCAGCGCGCAATGCCCTGCTCGATCGATTCGACGCCGACCAGCGCCAACCAGGAGGATCACGTTTCTATGGCCTGTCACGCGGCACGACGCCTCGGCGAGATGAATCACAACCTCGCCTTCATCATCGCGATCGAACTGCTGATCGCGGTACAGGGAATCGAGTTCCGCGCCCCGGTCAAGACCAGCGGGCGTCTCGCCCTGATCATGGCAGCGGTGCGCGCGCAGGTAGCGCCGCTCGGCGACGATCGTTACCTGGCCGACGATATCGCCGCGATCAAACAGCTGGTGATGGAACGCGGCATTATCACCTCGCTCGGTGAGCCCGGCCTGCTACCGCAGCTCGAATCATGAAACCGGGCATCGTTCGCGGCGACAGCCCGCTGTTGCTGGCGCAACCGCACGGCGGCACCGACATTCCCGAAGCAATACTTGCGCGGCTCAACAGTCATGGGCTGGAGCGCGCCGATACCGACTGGCATATCGGCCGGCTCTACGCGGACCTGGTCGACGACGTCAGTATCGTCAGCACGCCTATCCATCGCTACGTCATCGACGCGAATCGCGATCCGGCGGACCAGTCGCTTTACCCCGGGCAGAATACCACCAGCCTGTGCCCGACCACGACCTTCGATGGCACCGAAATATACCTCCCCGGGCAGGCGCCCTCAACCGACGAGATCCGGCAACGCCAGCACCAGTATCACCAGCCCTACCATGATGCACTGCGAGACGAACTCGAGCGTATCCGGCAAAAACACGGCTACGTCATTCTCTACGATTGCCATTCCATCCGCTCACTCGTGCCCTACTTATTCGACGGCAGGCTGCCCGATTTCAATATCGGCACAAACGGGGGAAGCAGCTGCGATGCCTCGCTCGAAGCCGCGGTGCAGCAGATCTGCGCTGCCGCCGACGGATATACCGCGGTGACCAACGGCCGCTTCAAGGGCGGCTGGACCACCCGCCATTACGGCACCCCTGAACAGGGCTGTCACGCGATCCAGATGGAGCTGGCACAGCGTCGCTACATGCAGGAATCGCCACCCTGGTCCTACGATGAAACGCTCGCCGCCGGGCTGCGCCAGCAGCTTGCCCGGATTCTCGCAGAAATCCAGTACCTGTATTAGAGCCCGAATGCCTTCGAAGTTTTGCGCGGGCCCAAAGCGAGCGGCGTTATTCTGGCATTTCGTGCTGCGAAACAATGCGCCAGATTCGGGTTCGCGCTGGTCGGGCTCGCGCGGCTATCCACGATCGCCAACAGCCTCTATACTGCGCTAGCCGACAGCACTGCGCGCGCGGCCGCGTTCATCACCTTCGCAGTCACCGCTTCCGGCATTGGCTCCGCATTCTGGGGACTGGTCGCGGGCGTGATTGCGACCCAGGCATTTAAAAACAAGACCTGACGAGCATGAAACCTCTATTCCATTCAAGCCTGTATGAATTCGATAAACCGCAGCCGTCCTACTGGGAGGCGACCGCAGGCGCGAACAACCTGAAGAACGAACCGCTAGTCGAATCGCAAAGCTGCGACGTTGCGATTATCGGCGGTGGCTACACCGGGCTATCGGCGGCGCTGCACCTCGCGCGTGATTACGACATCGATGTCTGCCTGCTGGAAGCGGGTCACATCGGCTGGGGCGCTTCCGGTCGCAACGGCGGCTTTTGCACGATGGGCATGACCAAGGTCTCGCTCGAGGCGCAGCTCAGAAAATTCGGCGTCGAGCAGACCCGGCAGTTTCACCAGAGCCAGGCCGATGCGGTCAACCTGGTGCGCCGGATCGGCGAGGACGAAGGCATCGATTTTCTCGCGCAGGGCGATTGCGAATTCGTCGTCGCCGACAGCGATGCGCATTTCGCCAAAATGCAGAAAAGCGCCGACATGAAACGCACGCTACTCGGCCTCGATGTCACCATCCATGGCCAGGATGAATTTCGCGAGATCGGTTACGACTCACCGCATCAGCACGGCGCGATGGCGCTCAGACCCTCTTTCGCGCTGCACCCGCTGCGCTACGCACAGGGTCTTGCCGCAGCCGCGGAACGGCGTGGTGCGAGAATTCATCCGCGTAGCGAGGTCATTCGCTGGCATAAAGACGGCGATAGCCATCGTCTCGAAACCGCAGGCGGCAGCCTGACTGCGAAACAGGTGATCCTGACCGGTAACGGCTTCATGCCCGAGCACCTGCACCGCGGCGTGCAGGGCCGGCCGCTGCCGTTGCAAAGCGCGATCGTCGTCACCAGGCCGATGAGCGATGACGAGCTGCGGCAAAAGGGCTGGCACACCGAGAGTCCGATCATCAACTCGAAACACATGTTTTTCTACTACCGCCTGCTCAGCGACAGGCGCTTCCTGCTCGGAGCACGCGCCGATCATAGCGGAGCTCCGGCAGGCGCCGAGAAAACATATGCCGGAATGAAACGGTCGATCGCCTGCATGTGGCCGCAGTTCGCAGATCTCGAATACACCCACCAGTGGCGCGGGCTGGTCTGTTTCGCGATGAACCTGCGGCCCTCGATCGGCCGCATGCCCGAGGACAGATCGATTTACTTCGCCTACGGCTACCATGGCAACGGCGTCAACAGTGCGACCTGGAGCGGCCGCGAGCTGGCTAAATGGCTGGCCGGAAAAGAATCGGGCAATAGTATTCTGCCAGGACACCTGCCCGCCATCGTACGCGGCAGGCCGCCAAGATTTCCGCTGGCCGGATTGCGCCGGCAGTACCTCCGTGTCGGTTTGAGCGTTTACCGGCTGCGAGATTATTTTGACTGGTGACGAACCAGGTATACTGGTTGTCGCACTGGTCGCCTTCGGCGCCGGGCTGATCCGGGGCTTCACCGGTTTCGGCGGCCCGGCATTCATGCTCGCGATTCTGACCCTGTTCTTTACCCCGGTCAGTATCGTATCGAAAATACTCGTGGTCGATTTTTTCGCGAGCCTCTACCTGTTCAAGCTCTGTTATCGGCAGATCGACTGGCGTGCAACAATTACCATGCTGGTGCCGACGCTGGTGTTCATGCCCCTTGGTCACTGGCTGCTCATCGAACTCGATCCCGTGTGGATGAAACGCGCGATAGCGATGATCATCGCGGCCGCCTGCGTGATGATGCTGGTCGGATTTCGCTACCGGCACCCGATGACCCGGAGCTGGCTGGTTTTCGTCGGCATCTGCGCTGGTGTTGTTTTCGGCGGCACCTATATCGCGCTGGTGGCAGTCGTCTTTATCCTGCTCGGTCCCTACGACAAGGATGAGGGGCGAACGCTGATCATTTCCTGGTCGTTTTTCACGGTGCTGGGCTTCGCGCTGATATCCGCAGTCAGCGGCACCACCGGCGTCGATGACGTGATCACCGCGTTGCCGGGCGCGGCCACCTACCTTCTGGGCACCTGGATGGGTTCGCACGGATTCCGCAAATCCAGCGAAAAGCTGTTTCGCCGTGCCGCGATCGCGACGCTGCTGGCGCTTTCGCTGTTCAACCTGGTGAGCTGAAATCCGGCGACAGTTTACTTGGTTCAATCCATTTTCTGCGATATGGGTAAACTGTCCCCGTATTGTAAGTTTGTCCTAAAAAAATCCCTGCCTGGTAGTGTTGTCGCGCCACGTGGTAGGATCGTAACGGGGAAGAAACTCCGAAGAATATATATCCACCGCTAATTGAATCGATGCATGACAATTTGCAGCCACTTCTGACAGCCGTCCAGCGCAATTGCCATATTGCCGATGCGCGCTACGCCGGAGACTATACCCTGTGCGTCTACCTGCTGAAAATGCGCGAGTACTTTCGCTGGGAAAAGGGCTACGCCTTTCAGGACAAGCTTCCCGAGGGCGATGTCGGTGACTGGCTCAGGGAGCGGGAGAACTTCTGGCAAACCATCGAAGACGAGTCCTTTACCACGCTGCCGGTTGACGGCAACTGTTTCGACCCATTCGATAACGAGGCGGTAAACGCGGCGCTTAATCCGCACGGCCTGGTTTACAGCGGCGGGCTCGGCAACCAGTGCACGCCGCATTTTTTTCTGGGTCGGCTCGATCATCAGGAGAGGCAACCGGAATTTACGGTCTTCGTCTCGGAAAACGAATATGCACGCGACCTGACAGCCCCGCCGGCAATGGCACTGGACAACACGATCTTTGTTCGGCGCGAGTCGCTGCGGCGGATGATCTGGGAAAAGATCGAGGAATGGCGCTGGCACAAAAAGGACAATGCCATGGGGCGAGCGATTCGGGACTTTGATTTCGCAAGCAATACCGAGACCGCGCTGGGTCATATGACCGATATGCTGTTCGACTCCGTTCTGTTGCACGAGAAGGGAGAGGTACTCGCGGGAAAATTACTGGGGCCGGAATGGGAACAGATGCTCGCCAGTCTGCCACGGTCGAAGTCCGAGATCATGATCCGCGCAGTACGTGATCTGCTGGCCGACTCGCTGACGACGCTTCCCGGCCTGCTCGCCAGCGGGAGCGACGCCTCATTGCATTTCTTTTTTGCGAATCTGACGAACACGCGAAAGTACCTGTTTCCCGCGATCATGCACGGTTACGAAACCTGGGTATCGCAGGGCAGGCGCGCAGCCATCGCTGAACTGGTATCTGCGAGCGAAGCCCACTGGAGCGCGCTGGCCAGTCAGATGCTCGAAATCTACCGGGCGAATCCCGACGATTTCGCCGACCGGCTACAGACCCTGGTAGAAAATAATAAATTCTAGAATCACAGGGTAAGCGCTGATCGAAGACCACGGTCCATTTTTCACGTTGGATTTAAGGGGACAGTTTACTTAATTCAATCCATTTTGCGCGATATAAGTAAACTGTCCCCGTATACCGTATACCCTGAATAAGGGGCTGAACTCGAGCACCTGAGCCGATCATCAAGCCATCTGCACCGCGCACAGAATCCCGAACAATAACTGGCGATATCGGGTAGAATCGCGCCCCTACCGGAATCCGCCATGCAAATCGAACTGTCAGCAAAAGCCAGGCCATTGAACCAGTATCCGCTTTACTGGGCGGAATGCTTTGGCACGGCTCCGTTCCTGCCGATGTCGCGCGCCGAAATGGAGCTGCTCGGCTGGGACAGCTGCGACATCATCGTCGTCACCGGCGACGCCTACGTCGACCACCCGAGTTTCGGTATGGCGATCGTCGGGAGGCTGCTCGAGGCACAGGGATTTCGCGTCGGCATCATCGCTCAGCCCGATTGGCACTCGGCCGACCCATTCAGAGTGCTGGGTAAACCCAATCTGTTCTTCGGCGTCACCGCTGGCAACATGGATTCGATGATCAACCGCTATACCGCCGATCGAAAGATCCGCAGCGACGACGCCTATTCACCTGATGATATAGGCGGTAAACGCCCCGACCGCTGTTCGATCGTTTACTCGCAGCGCTGCCGCGAGGCCTATAAAGACGTCCCTGTCATCATCGGCGGTATCGAGGCCTCGCTGCGCCGCATCGCGCATTACGATTACTGGCAGGACAAGGTGCGGCGTTCGATCCTGGCCGATGCGAAGGCAGACCTGCTGCTGTACGGCAACGCCGAGCGCGCGCTGGTCGAAATCGCGCATCGCCTGGCCAGCGGTGAAGCCGTGGATCAAATCACCGATGTCCGCGGCAGCGCGTTTTTCATCAAGGATCTGCCAGCCGACTGGACCGTTATCGATTCGACCAACGTCGACAAGCCCGGCCGCGTCGAAAAACCGCTAAGCCCTTACGCGATCATCGACGAAACGGTCTGCGCTGCGAGTCCCGACAACGACCAGGCGCCGAGCGCCGATATTCGGCTCGACGGCAAGCTCGCCAGGGTGCAGCAAAAACTGGCGCAGCGTCTCAACACCGTGGTGCGCCTGCCGTCGTTCAACGACGTCAGCCGCGACCCGGTTCTCTACGCGCATGCAAGCCGTGTGCTGCATCTCGAAACCAACCCGGGTAACGCGCGCGCGCTGGTACAAAACCAGGGTGGGAAAAAGATCTGGCTCAACCCGCCACCAATCCCGCTGACCACCGAGGAAATGGATTACGTGTTCGGCTTCGACTACGCGCGCATACCGCACCCCGCCTACGGCGGTGCCCGCATCCCGGCCTACGAAATGATCCGCTTTTCGATCAACATCATGCGCGGCTGTTTTGGTGGCTGCACCTTTTGCTCGATTACCGAGCACGAGGGACGCATCATTCAGAACCGATCGCAGGCTTCGATCCTGCGCGAGATCGAGACCATTCGCGACCGGGTGCCAGGTTTCACCGGCGTCATATCGGATCTCGGCGGGCCGACCGCGAACATGTACCGCATCGCCTGCAAGTCTAAGGCCATCGAAACCGCGTGCCGACGCCCTTCTTGCGTGTACCCGGGAATTTGCGAAAACCTGAACACCGATCATTCGGCGTTGATCGAGTTGTATCGTAACGCGCGCAACACCGATGGCGTGAAGAAAGTCCTGATCAGCTCGGGTTTGCGCTATGACCTTGCGGTCGAATCGCCCGCTTACGTCGAAGAACTGGTCAGCCATCACGTTGGTGGCTACCTCAAGATTGCGCCCGAGCATACCGAGCAGGGCCCGTTATCGAAGATGATGAAACCGGGCATGGGCAGCTATGATCGCTTCAAGGCACTGTTCGAGAAATACTCGCGCAAGGCCGGCAAGAAGCAGTACCTGATTCCCTACTTTATCGCCGCGCATCCGGGTACCACCGACGAAGACATGATGAATCTCGCGATCTGGCTGAAGCAGAACGGATTTCGCGCTGACCAGGTGCAGAATTTCTACCCGTCGCCAATGGCGACCGCGACCGCGATGTATCACAGCGGCAAGAACCCGCTCAAGCGGGTGCGCCGCGATAGCGAAACGGTCGATACCGCCAAAGGTGAAAGGCAACGCCGGCTGCACAAGGCGTTTCTGCGCTACCACGACCCGGCAAACTGGCCATTGCTGCGCGAGGCGCTAAAGGTGATGGGACGCGAAGACCTGATCGGAAACGGTAAACAGCAACTGGTGCCGGCGTCCCAGCCGCGCGACAGGTCCGATTACAAGAGCCCGCGGCGCAAGAACAGCAACCGGCAGAAACGCCCGGGCCAGGGCCGGTTGCTTACACAGCACACCGGGTTGCCGCCGCGCGAGTAGCGAGCTAGATTTTTTCGATAACGAGGGTAATCTCGCCGACCTCGAAGCCGAACTTGGTCATAATCGACTCGTTCAGCAAAATGCGCTCGGTTACCAGGTACATGCGATCATCGATGTGCAGATCAATAGTGCTCTCACCGTAGGGGATACGCAGCACGTAATCCAGGAAAACACTGTTGCCGGCGACCTTCATCGAGCCTTCGCCAATCACATCTCCCGCGGTCGCGATATAGCTGCCACCTCCCATGGGCTTCAGTTTCCAGACCCTGGTCTGTTGCTCGCCATCATCGAATACAAACTGCTCGTCAAGCGTACCGACACCATCGCTCCAGGAGGCATTGATAGTGGCGCTGAAGTAACGGATGACCTGCCCACCACGGTTCTTGACAATGCCATGTGCGGCAAGCTTGCCATCGAAAAATTCCTCTGCGACCAGCTTCGGTTTGTTATCGGCATAGTCGTCGACAGAAACAGACGAACAGGCAACGAGCGTAATCATGCCAGCGATGATCAATACTGATTTGGTAAACGTCTTCATCGGGATTCGACATTGAGCATCGAGACATCGAGATCATGGGGTTCGACGGATGAAGTCTGCTGATCGAGGCGACAGGCAATTTCCGGGATATTCTGGTAATCATACTTGATGTCGACCACCAGGCCGTTCCCGTTTTCGTCACCGATATTCGACAATCCGCGGTACCGGGTCAGTCGACGCAGCCCGCCGTCATAGCCGAGCTCTATCGGGTCCGCGACCATGCGCAGAAACCAGTTCGACAACTCCAGCCTGAAGCATTGATCAGTTGTGGTTTCGTAGCTACAGGCAGTCGCCATGATGCGCAATTCCATCAGGCTGGAACGCGCCGCGAACGGGAACATGAATCTCCTCGTCTGGCCCGCGACCAGGCCGTCCCAGTTCTCCCTGACAAACTCGTCGAAGCCGGCATCGATTACCACCGGTATCCTGCCATCCGGCTCGGTGGAAGTACTTTTTTTCGGTTCGGCATTTTCGGCATCGAACACCGACATCGTGACCTTGCCCTGTTTCAGGCTGACCTCGATCCTCTCATCAGAATAAAGGTTTTGCTGTACGAATGACGGTGTCGTACGACCGCTGTTGTAATCGAGTGCTTTGCGTGCGATCAAATCGCCTGCTTCACTTTGGTAAACAACTTTACGCGCATTACTGCCTTCGTCGACACAATGCGTTTCACGATAGAGGAGCTTGTCGCTTTTCAGATCGTAGGCTTCGCCTATCGTCTGGACAGTGTCGCTGGCCTCACTGGCGCCAGCCGTCAACCCGGCGCTCGCCAACAACAGCAGCACGACATTCTTGCTAAGGTTAATGTAAGTCATGTTTTCAATCTTCCCGCATAGTAAATACCGCATGGAAAAAGCACCGCCCAACCAGCCGCCATGATCGCAAGCGAGGTTATTATCGGCACGCCCAGCCGGGCCTCCGTAAGATTGGTGCCGGCCCAGTAGCTTGCCGGTCCCATCACCGCGGCGAAGATGACGGCAAGCCAGAGGTATCGCTTCAACCAGAATAATCCATGCATGAACGTGGTCGCGAACAACAGCCACAGGCACACCAGCCACGGCGGAATTCCCAGCAGGGTCGCGTCGCCGTAACTGATAACACCGGTATTGGCCATTGCAATGTCCCAGAGACTACCAATTACAGCCACGAGCCCGATGAGCTTCCACTCTGCCTGGCTGCTAAGTACCAGCCAGCCATGCAGAATCAGCGCGGCCGCGGTGAATACAACGGCATAGATATTGCCGCCGATAACGCAGACTAGCCAGCCGACCTGGAACAGGGCCAGGTTTATCAGATTTTTTTTCATCGCAGGATTTGCGCGCGATCAGGAACAGCTGGTCTTGCGCCAGTCAGGCTTTGCGAACAGCATTTGCGACGTACCGATGACACGTTCTTCGAAACCACCCTGGCAATAACAAAGGTAGTAATTCCACATGCGAATGAAGTAGTCGTCGAATCCCAGCGCCCTGACCTGGTCGAGTTTCGACATGAAGCGTTCGCGCCAGATTTCGATAGTTCTGGCGTAATCCTCGCCAATTTCCTGCATTTCGATCATTAGCATGTCGGTGTTTTTCTTGACCGACGAGAGGATCGCTTCGTGGCTCGGCAACGAACCGCCAGGGAAAATGTATCGCTGGATGAAATCGACCGATTTCTGGGCATATTCGAAACGCTGGTCCGGAACCGTAATCGCCTGCAGCAGCATGAGCCCGTCGTCTTTCAACAGGGCAGCGCAGCCGCTGAAATACTGTTTGTAGTACTCGTGCCCCACCGCCTCGATCATTTCGATCGAAACCAGCTTGTCGAAACGGCCCGTCAGGTTACGGTAATCCTCGAACAGCACCTCTACCTGTTGCTCCAGCCTCTCGGCCTGGACGCGATCGCGCGCTGTGTCGAACTGTTCCTTCGATATGGTCGTCGTCGTCACTCTGCAGCCGTAGTGCTTCGCCGCGTATATGGCGAGTCCGCCCCAGCCGGTGCCGATTTCGAGCAGGTGGTCGCCGGGTTGCAGATCGAGCTTACGGCAAATGACGTCCAGCTTATGGATTGCGGCTTCGTCGAGGTCGGCATCGGGATGGGGGAAGATCGCCGCCGAGTACATCATTTCCGGGTCCAGGAACAGCGCGAAGAAATCATTGCTCAAATCGTAATGGCTCGCGATATTCTGCCGCGCCTGCTTTTCGGTATTGCGGTTCAGCCAGTGGAACAGCTTATCGCCGATACGCTGCAGCAACGGCTTGGCATCGTCCATCTCGTTCAGAAAATCGATATTGATCGACATCAGGCGCACCACTTCGACCAGGTTCGGCGTAGTCCACTTGTCGAGCATGTAGGCCTCCGCCCCGCCGATCGAACCACCGAATGCAATATCACGGTAGGCGCTCGTATCCTTGATGACTATCTTGGCCTTGATTCCGGCATGATTCTCGGGATCGCCGAAGCTGAACAAATCATCGCCATCTTCGATCAACAGGTAACCGCGCGGCAATTGCTGCAAGCGTTTTAACAACTGGCTCTTGGCAAAGTTGCCCAGCCAGCCGGGATTGTCGGAAGTCTTGACTGCGGATGTATTTACGGTATTCATGTCTTCGTCTTCAGTCTCGTTATTGTCGGTTGATCCAGCTCGGCCAGGCCCCGATTGCCAGGATGATCGTAGAATGGATTACGCTTGATCCAGAGTTTCAGGGCTTGCCAGTATATCGCCGCCGCCACCTTGGCAGTCATCCAAGGATGTTGCAGCAAGATCCACGCAAGGCTTGAGGCGCTTATGTCGCGTCGCTTCAGCGCCATCGTGGCATCCATGTGAATTTCGTCTTCACATTCGGTCTCCAGGTTCAGGCTCAGGATCCTGGAAGGATTGTTGCTGACCCACCGGTAGCCAATATCCATCGGGTTGAACGGCGAGACATGCATTAATTTCGCAAACTTGATACGTTGGAAGCGTTTCCCCGGATCACAGCGCAGCACGTAGCTCTGGCGCTCTTTCCACGGCGTGTTGGTCACCTCGACCACGATATACTGCAGGGCTTCCTGGTCGTCGAAACAGTAGTAGCAGCAAATCGGATTGATGTTGAAGCCGAAGTACCTCAGGTTTGCGAGCATCCGCACCGGCCCCTTATGCCAGTCTCCGGTTTCATCATGAATACGCTCACGTACCGCCTGTTTCAGCGGGATCGCGGGATCTCCGAGAAAATCGGCGCGATCGAAACGGGCCGGCCGCCATGCCTTGCGCGACCAGAAAGGCGATATTCCCAGCACGGCATCGAGCTCGTCCAGGTCCAGGTACATCATGAATACCTGGTAACTGAACCTGTGCGCGTTCGGGGTGAAGCGGCGATGGCGCAGGTAGCCACGGTAAATCGCGCTATGCATGGGACGTTTCTGCGGCTGCCAGACTATCCCGGGGCGCCGACGGAGCGAGGCGATTGATCGCATCGGCGACCCGGCGTCCGCTGACCACGCCGTCTTCATGGAAACCGTTGCCGAGGTAAGCACCGGCAAACCAGGTGCGATTGAGCCCGTTGAAATCATCGATTTTCGCGGCAGCTACGACCGACTCCAGGGAGAACACCGGGTGACTGTAGTTGAAAGTCTCGATAATCTTGTCTGCCGCAATCGATTCGGTGGCATTTAGCGTAACGCAGAAGTTTGTATCCGATTCGATGCCCTGCAGGATATTCATGTTATAGGTCAGGATAGCACGCTGCTGGTAGCGCTCGCGCAACCAGTAATTCCAGCTCGACCAGGCAAGTCGGCGTCGCGGCAACAGGCTTTCGTCCGTGTGCAGCACTACCTCGTTCGACTGGTAGGGGATCGCCGTCAGCGCGTCGCGCTCGGCCATCGTGGCATCGGCCAGCAATCCGAGTGCCTGGTCGCTATGGCAGGCGAAGATAACCTGATCGTATTGCGCGGTATGCCCGTTGGCCATAACCAGTTCCACCCCTCCAGGACGTCTCCGCACCGAGACAATTTGTGCATTGACGCAAATCGAGTCGCTGAATTCACGCGTCAATGGCTCGAGGTAGCTTCTCGAGCCGCCCTTGATGACGTGCCACTGCGGCCGGTCGTTGACGCTCAGCAGCCCATGATTCTTGAAAAACCGCGTGAAGAACAGTACCGGGAAATCGATCATGCGCGATGTCGACGCCGACCAGATCGCGCAACCCATCGGTAGCAGGTACCGATAGGTGAACTCCTCGCAGTAACGGTTCGCCGCCAGGTAATCACCCAGCGTCGTCGTCGCGGAGATGCGGCCACTGTCGAGGTCTTTGACCGCTTCGCGGTTGAAGCGCAAAATGTCCCGCAGCATACGATGAAACGATGGCCGCATCAGGTTGATACGCTGCGCGAACAGGGTATTCAGGTTATTGCCGCCGTACTCCAGCCCGTTGTCGTCGCAGCGCACGCTGAAACTCATCTCGGTGGGCCGGGTTTCCACGCCAAGCTCCGCTATCAGTTCGATAAACTTTGGATACGTCCAGTCGTTGTAGACGATGAACCCTGTGTCTATGGCGTAATCGCGTCCTGCGTAACGAACATCGACGGTCGCGGTGTGACCGCCGATACGGGGGGCCGATTCGTAAATCGTAATGTCGTGCCCGCGGCGAAGATAATAAGCTGCAGTGAGTCCGGAAATTCCGGCGCCGATTATTGCAATATTCATTTACCAATCCCCTGGTTTGACCGAGCGTCCACCTGTTGTTTCTCGGGTGCGACCATTTTTTGCCACAGCCCCGGCATCAGTTTCGATACGAAAAGCATAGCCGACAGGCGCAGCGGGAAGCTGTAGCTGCGTGGCCTGGCTTCGATATTCTTGACGATGCGCGAGGCCGCCTCGTCGACATCCATCAGGAAGGGCATCGGAAAGTCATTCTTGCGCGTCAGCGGGGTATCGACGAAACCTGGATTGACCACGGTCACGTCAATGTTCTCGCTGGCAAGATCGATGCGCAGGCTGTCGAAAAAATACTGCAGCGCAGCCTTCGATGCACCATAGGCTTCGGCCCGTGGAAAAGGCGCCGCGGTTACCTGGGAGGCGACGCCGACGATGTGAGGCCGGCCTCCGGGGCTCTTACGCAGCAAAGGCAGCGCCAGTCTTACGCAGTTCACGGTTCCGAAGAAGTTGATTTCCATGACGCGGCGTATCGCCAGCCAGTCGGGATCGGGGAAATCCAGGTATTCGCAGCTACCCGCGTTCAAAATTACCTGATCCAGGTGCGGAGTGATTCCCGCCATCCTCGCGCCGGCCGCCTCGAGCGACCCCACATCTGTAATGTCGCAGGGCAGCGCGGTGATGTTTGCGTTCAACGCTACGAGCTTTTCCAGTTCGTCTGCGCCGCGTGCCGAGGCGATCACCCGATTCCCCCTCGCGGCCAGCGCAATCGCCAGGCTCCGACCCAGCCCGCTACTGGCACCGGTAATCCAGATCATTTTGTTGGGTTTTCTGGCCATGCTATCAACTCGCCAGCCGCAGTCGAAGCCAGCGCGTGACGTTACCCAGCACCGGCAGTTGTTCGTAAAGCATCGCGCCCATATCGTAGAAGTCCTCGTGGAACTCTACCCTGTCGCCAATCTTGAGATGGCTGACGCCGCGCACGCTGATCAGCCGGTTGCCCAGCTTCGGGTGCTTGAAGTGCATCATCCACTTGACGTACGCGGCACCTTCGCCGATCAGCTCGTCGAGATACTCGAAACGGCAGTCGGTCAAGTCGCTGCACATCGACGTGAAATAATCTTCGAGTTCGACCAGCCCGCGAATTTCATGCACCGGATCCTTGAATACGATATTCGGGGCGTAAATCTCGCGCAACTGGGTCAGATCGGAATCGTGCAGCACTCTGAAATAATTCTTAAATTGCTCGATCAACGGTTTATTGGCGTTCATTTGTCGTGGTATCTCTCATCTTGCATGCGTTCAATGGAAGCTTTATACGCCGGGCACTCACCTTCGGATCAACTGGGTGATCCACAATCCACCTGGAACCGTATACAGATCAACTTTTAGCCGACGAGCGCTTATAATGCCCGCCATGACCAATAGAAAACTGCCCAGCGACAAGCTGATCGCCCTTGGCGAACTGATGAAAAAAGTCGCCGTGGATCGCGACAAAACCGCGTTCGCCAGCCTTTTCGACCATTACGCGCCGCTGATTCGTGCCTACAGTCTCGCGCGCGAACCCGGATCCGATCTCGTCGCTGACGAACTGGTACAGGAAGTCATGACGCGGGTGTGGCTGAAAGCTGCCAAGTACAACCCGCGTCTTGCTAATCTGAATACCTGGATTTTTACGTTGGCACGAAACTGCCGCATCGACTACCTGAGGCGCAATAGCCGCTACGTTACCGAAATCGACCCGACCGACATCTTCAACGACATGGAAGACGACGGACCGGGCCCCTTTCAGCTGGCGCAGCAAACCCGTGCCGAGGAAAGTATAAGAGCAGGTCTGGAAGAGCTGCCAAGAGAACAATGTGAAATCTTAACCAAGGTCTATCTGGAGGGTAAAAGCCACCAACAAGCCAGCGAAGAGCTTAAGTTACCGCTGGGCACCGTGAAATCACGCGTACGCCTGGCGCTGAAAAAGCTCGAAGTACTGGTCGAGAGGTAATCATGGATAAACCACAAAATCATCCCTTCGGCGAATTGCTGGCAGCTTATTCGGCCGGCAGCCTGCCGCTGAGCCAGGCGTTATGCATCTCCGCGCACCTGGAGCATTGCGATTCCTGCGCGCGCCAGCTGCAACACTTGAACCGTGTCGGTACGGAACTGATGCAGCAGCTGACGCCATCGAAGGCTTCGGACGAACTTAAAAATCGGTTGCTCGAACGACTCGATTCGCTCGAGGCCGAAACTCCGAGACATGAGTCGGCCAGGGTCGATTCGTCTATTCCGCGCTGCCTGCGCCAGTTCGTCGACAGCAGCTATGGCGGCCTGCGCTGGAAGCGGATTTCCGCCGACATTCACAGCGTCGAGCTATGCCGCGACAGCAATGGAGCCAAGGTCGAGCTGCTGAAGATAAAGCCAGGCGGTTCCGCGACGACGCATACCCATCTCGGCGACGAGTACACGGTCATTCTCGAAGGCAGTTTCTCGGACGAGTCCGGGCTGTACCGCAAGGGTGATTTCGTGGTCAAGGACAAGAATGACAAGCATACGCCGGTAGCCACTCGTGACAGCGAGTGCATCTGCCTCGCGGTTACCGAGGGGCCGATACAGTTTACCGGCCCGATCAGCAGGTTGTTGAATCCGTTAATCCGTCGCAGCTATGCGTGAGAGTAGCCCCTGCCCGAGGTCCATAACGCGTGCCCGTGAATAACGGGCACACCAAGATTCTCATAGGCATCAGCAGCTGTCTGATCGGGGAAAAGGTTCGCTTCGACGGTGGCCATAAGCAAAACCGTTACATCCTCGATACGCTCGGACACTACTTCAGCTTCCGCCCCTTTTGCCCCGAACTGGCCATCGGGCTCGGCGTGCCGCGTGAATCGATTCGCCTCGTCGATGACGGCGGCGCGATAAACGCGGTCGGCAGCAGGCGCGAGGATTTGAACGTGACCGACGCGCTCATCCAGAGCGCGCACGACCAGCGGTGCTGGCAGCGGCAGGTTTTCGGTTATATCGTCAAGAAAGATTCGCCAAGCTGCGGTATGGAGCGCGTCAAGGTTTACCGCGGGGACCACCCGCAGCGCAGCGGTGCGGGTTTGTACACCGCAACCATGATGCAGAACTTCCCGACATTGCCGGTGGAAGAAGAGGGACGTCTCGGCGATCCGGTGCTGCGCGAGAGCTTCGTCAAGCGGGTTTTCATTTACAGGCGCTGGCACGAAATGCTGGCCCGAGGCCTGGACTGGGCCGCGCTGACGGATTTCCACGCCCGTCATAAACTGATCCTGTACAGCCACGACCAGGCGCTCGGCCGCCGACTCGGGCGCGAATTGTCCGAGGCTCACCGCGAACCCGTCGAAGAATATGCCGACCGTTATCTTGTCGAACTGATGCGGATTCTCAGGATCTACGCCAAACGATCGAATCACGTCAACGTGCTCGAGCACGTGCGCGGCTATCTCAAGCATGATCTCGACCAGGACGACAAGCGAGAATTGACCGAAAGCATCGAAAATTACCGGCTCGGCCTGTTACCGCTGATCGTTCCGATCACGCTGCTGCGGCACCATTTCCGTAAGAATCCAAATGAATATATCGAACGCTCGTATTACATGCGGCCGCATCCCGACGAGCTGATGCTGCTGAACTCGCTTTAATACCGATACTTCACAAATCAATATGAAAAATGATGCAGTTTCCATCGTCTGGTTTCGCCAGGACCTGAGAGTTGCCGATAACCCGGCGCTTAATGCCGCGGCCGAATCGGGTTGCGTACTGCCGATCTATATCCTCGATGACGTCAACGCCGGTGACTGGTCTGCGGGTGCGGCGAGCCGCAGCTGGCTGCATCAGTCGCTGGCGGCGCTAGACGAATCGCTCAACGGCAGCCTGCTTTTCTTCAGCGGTGACGCGACCGCGATTATTGCGCATCTGATCGAGGTATTTCAGGTCGATGCGGTTTTCTGGAATCGCTGTTACGAACCCTGGCGTATCGAGCGCGATGCAAGAATCAGGACCGTGCTGACGTCGCGGAATATCCGGATCGAGAGTTTCAATGCCTCTCTGCTGTGGGAACCCTGGACGGTTTGCAAGGGCGATGGTTCCCCGTACCGGGTTTTCACGCCGTTTTACCAGAAAGGCTGCCTGTCACGACCGGCGCCGAGAAGCCCCCTGCCTGCGCCCGCCAGATTGAGGTACGCGGATGCAACCGCCGAACCCGGCCTGGCCCTCGAACAGCTCGGGCTGCTGCCGCGTCACGACTGGCACCGCTCGCTGCTCGCCCACTGGCAGATCGGCGAAATCGCCGCGCAGCACAGGCTCGAAGCATTTTGCGAGGATAGCCTCGCAAGCTATCGTGAAGGCCGCGATTTTCCGGCGCTGGATGCGACTTCGCGGTTGTCGCCGCATTTGCACTTCGGTGAAGTCTCGCCGCACCAGGTCTGGCATCGCATCGAGAACGCAGCGATGAACGTCACCGGCGATGGCCCTCCGCATTACCTGCGCGAAATCGCGTGGCGTGAATTCTCTTATCACCTGCTATATCACTTCCCTCGATTACCCGAGGCAAATTTCAACACCCGCTTCGACAGCTTCCAGTGGCTTGACGACGACGCGGCCCTGAAAACCTGGCAACAGGGCAAGACCGGCTTCCCGATCGTCGATGCCGGGATGCGCGAACTCTGGCAAACCGGCTACATGCACAATCGGGTCAGGATGATCGTCGCATCGTTTCTGATCAAAAACATGCTGATTCACTGGCGCGCCGGCGAGGAATGGTTCTGGGATTGCCTGGTCGACGCCGACCTGGCTAGCAATAGCGCCAGCTGGCAATGGTGCGCCGGCTCGGGCGCCGATGCCGCGCCCTACTTCCGTATCTTCAACCCGGTGTTGCAGAGCGAGAAATTCGACCCCGACGGAGAATACCTGATCCGCTACTGTCCCGAACTCGCGCCGCTGCCGGCAAGATTCAGGCATAAGCCATGGGAGGCCAGCGACGAGGTTCTGCGAAAGGCTGGCATCGAGCTTGGGATAGACTACCCCAGGCCGGTTCTTGATCTGAAAACAACGCGCGCGCGCGCGCTCGCCCGCTTCAAGGCGCTCGCCTGAATCGGCGGGATACTAGGCTGCGTCCATCTCGTTGATATGCTCCTGGCAGCGTTTCATCGCGGCCGCCATTTGCTTGCCGGTCTCGTAACGCGAACCGGCATCCTTCTGTAGCGACTTGTTAATGATATTGTTGACGCAATTAGGTAAGTCGGAGCGGTAGCGGCGAATATCGGGATGTTTCTCGTTGGCGATGTTGTACATCAGGTTGGCGATCGACTCGCCCTTGAACGGCAGCTCGCCGGCGAGCATCTGGTACATCGTTACGCCGAGCGAGAACAGGTCCGCTCGCCCGTCGACCTTCTTGCCGGCAAGCTGTTCAGGCGACATGTAGTAGGGACTGCCGAGCACGGTGCCGGTTTTGGTTTTGCTGGCATCGGTCAGGCAGGCAACGCCGAAATCGGTAATCTTTGCCACGCGCTTGATTTTATCGTAAATAATGTTGGCGGGCTTGATATCCCGGTGCACCACGTGCTGCTGATGGGCATAGTCGAGCGCAAGCGCGATGCTGATGATGATTTCCCAGACCTGGCTTACCGGCAGCAGCGTCTTCGGGCTCGCGTAGGCGGTCAGGTCCTTGCCTTTCAGGTAATCCATTGCGATATAGGCCAGGTCCTGTTCGTCGCCGACATCGTAGACGGTGACGATATTCGGATGGTTGAGGCGACCGGCGGCCTCGGCCTCGCGGAAAAAGCGGCTTTTTATTTCATCGCGCATGTCTTCCTCGAACTCGTCCGACAGCACCATGGTCTTGATGGCAACGGTGCGTCCGATCTTGTCGTCATGCCCGAGGTAAACCATGCCCATCGCGCCGCGACCGATTTCGCTATCGATCTGGTAGCGCCCGAGTTTTGGCTTCGAAATCCCTCCCTTGCTCGAAATCAGGGTCGGACCCGGGCCCTTGGTATTGCCGCCACCCAGCACAACGGTCTTCGACGCCTGTTCGTTTTGCTGGACGCGTTCTTCGACATCGCCGTACTTCGGATCATGCTGCAGTATGAACTTGAACACCGCAACCGCCTTGTTGAACTGCCTCTTGCGCTCGTAATCGAGACCGATGTTGTAAATCTGCCCGAGCAGCGGGTCATCGACGTTGCAGCTGCGCAGCTTCTCGAAGGCCTGGTCGAGGTTACCCTGGGCGTGCAACGACTGGCCGAGCTGACGGTTGGCGGCCGAAAGATTTGCCCGTACCAGCCCCAGCCTGGCGTTGAATGACTGCCTGGTACCGAGTATCAGATGGCCGACTATGAGCATCACCACGGCAGACATCATGGGTAACCACAGCGCCTGCGAACTCATCAATACGAAGTGGGCGTTGAAAATCACCAGCAGCAGGAACAGGCTCAGGAAAAAAGCGGTATTGGCGCGGAAGCGGCACAGTACGAACATCAGGTAGATTCCGAGCGCAGCGATGATTCCGCGCAGGGCCCAGCCAGACCACTCGGGTAGCTGATACGACTCGCCGTTCAGCAGGCTCGATACGGTATGCGCTGTCGCAAGGGTCGGGGATATCGGATGCCCGGATGGCGTCATCCTCGGTTGCGCCAGGCGCGGCGAGGTAATTCCGATGATGACAATCTTGTTGTGGAATGCATTTTTCGAAACGGTTTCGTCCAGCACGTCGATCAGCGAGAAAACCTTGAAGGCCGATTTCCCGTCCTTGCCCTCGTAGAAGCGCGGGTAGATCCTGAACTCGTTATCGGCACCCAGATCCTTGCCGCCGAGCATCGGGCTGGTGCCGGCACGGGATTCGATATGCTGCATCGACAGGCCCTTGCTGCGGGTAGCGAGCATCAGCGCAAAAGACGGCAGGTAATCGCTACCGTACTGTATGATCACCGGTTCGTTATTGAAATGCTCGGCAAAGCTGAACACGCCTATGCCGCCGACCTGATTCGCCAGCTTCTCGATGGGTGGAAATATCTCCGAAGCCCGCGGTACCTTTGGCGAGGGCCAGCCAAATCCACGGCTGCCGCTGCCGTTGATGCTGACCTTGGGCAGAGCAAACTTCTGCATGTACTTCGGCAGCGTCGGAGACAGCCTGGAGGGAGGCTCGGTGGTCGGGATATACTGCATCGAGAGCACGATGCGACCACCCGATTTGAAGGTGGCGGCGAGATTGTTATCGCCATGCAGGGTCGACTCGGTGACGCGCAGTGCCTGGTTGACGCGCCTACTCAGCTTCTTTTCGCTTTTCAGAATCTTGCGCAGGTCCGCCAACGAGGCAATGCCCGCCTCGTATTGCCCGGTATCGAACGGAGTCGTAAAACCGACGACCCTTGGCTTGGCCCTGACCAGCTGCTGCGTGATTTCAGCGAGGACGTCACGTGACCAGGGCCATGCCCCCAGCGTCTGCAGCGACTTGTCATCGATCGCGACCACCACGATATCCTCCTGCGGCTCCTTGGCGGCGGAAAATTTTACGCCGAGGTTATAGGCATGCCGGTCAAGCGCGGAAAACACGCCTGTTTCCGTAAAAACCAGAAACAGGAGGGTTATGACCAGTCCTACGAACCAGTCCCGTTTTAACAGGGATTTAAGTAACGACATTCAAGCTAACTATATTATTAGAACCAGGCAGCCAATGGATCTCTTATAGTTCAATTAATCCGTATTGTCTGTGCAGTTGCCTGACAAAAGCACTGGATTCAGGCGTTCTACAGGCTTCGCCCGGCACCCCGTTGCCGGATAGAGTCTGCGGGACCGATCGATTAAATTCATTTTATTGTAACGCAGGTCAAATAACTGGACCGGCCGCGCCGACAGAAAGGTATCGCGGTAGCCGGTTCTGGAAAATTAACAGCTCCCGTGGGCGACCAGATCGGGACAGCCAAAGTCAATTTTAAATCCGGTTGTTGCTTTAATTACCCACCCTGAACTGCCTGGCGGCGAAACAGTTTCCCGGAAACCATTGCTCTTGGGTTCGTGTTCTTTTAGCCTGTGCGGCAAAACCTGTGTCAACCATGCCCGATTCGATCAAATTACTGTCAACCCCGCGCTTTCGACCCTTTTTCATTACCCAGCTGCTAGGCGCATTCAATGACAACCTCTACAAGAACGGATTAACCATCTTCATTGCCTTCCAGGCGGCCGGCGTTTCGCAGCAGGACAGTAACACCCTGGTCAACGTTGCCGCGGCCCTGTTCATCCTGCCCTTTTTCCTGTTCTCCCCGCTAGCGGGGCAGCTTGCCGACAAGCATGAAAAATCGATGCTGATCCGACGCATCAAACTGCTGGAGGTCGTCATCATGCTGCTGGGAGCCATGGCCTTCATGCTGCACAGCCCGGAGCTGTTGGTAGCCATTCTTTTTCTAATGGGGACACAGTCAGCGCTGTTCGGGCCGGTCAAGTACAGCCTGCTGCCACAGGCCCTGCAACCTGGCGAGCTGGTGGGCGGCAACGCGATGGTCGAGTTCGGGACTTTCATCGCGATCCTGATGGGTTTGATTATCAGCGTTTATATCATCGGCTTCGGCAACAACGCGATGGCGGCCGCGGTGGTAATCACCTCCGTCCTGGGCTACTGGGCCAGCCGCGGCATTCCGCGACTACCAGCCGCTGCGCCGGAGTTGAAAATCAGTTTCAATATTGCCTCCCAAACCGTCCACATCCTGCGCGACGCCCGTGCAAACCTGACCGTTTTCTACTCGGTAATGGGGATTTCCTGGTTCTGGTTTATCGGTATCACCTATATCACCCAGCTGCCCAATTTCGTGCGCTACGAACTGGGCGGTAACGAACAGGTCTACGTTTTGTTGCTGGCAATGTTTTCGCTAGGTATCGGCGCGGGATCGTTTCTGTGCGAGAAACTGTCCGGGCGTATAGTCGAAATCGGACTGGTGCCTTTCGGCGCTCTCGGCCTGACCCTGTTCGGTGTCGATCTTTACTTTAGCCAGGGACTGTCGGTCGCGGCTGAACTTATCGGACCGGTCGGGTTTATCGGCCAGGCGACAAGCCTGCGCGTTTGCTTCGATATCATAATGCTGGGCGTTTCGGGCGGGCTCTATATCGTGCCGCTCTACGCGTTGATCCAACAACGCAGCGAACCCGCCAAATGTTCGCGTATCATCGCCGCCAACAATATATTGAACGCCCTGTTCATGGTCGTGGCATCGCTGTACGGACTGTTCGCGCTATCCAACGGCGTCTCGATTCCGCTGTTGTTCCTGATCATGGCGCTGATGAACGCCGCGGTCGCGGTGTTCATATTCACGCTGGTGCCCGAATTTATCATGCGCCTGCTGGTGTGGCTGCTGGTGAATACCTTTTACCGGGTCGACAGGCGCGGGCTCGAAAACATACCCGACGAAGGCCCCGCGTTGCTGATTTGCAATCACGTCAGTTATGTCGATGCGCTGGTGCTGGCCGGCTGCATTCGCCGCCCCATTCGGTTTGTCATGTACTACCGTATATTTCAGATGCCCGTGCTGTCGTTCATTTTCAAGACCGCCAACGCGATTCCGATCGCCGGCGCGCGCGAGGACGGGACCCTGATGGAACAGGCTTTCGAGCGCGTCAGCGATGCGCTGCGGCAGGGCGAGGTCGTGTGCATCTTTCCGGAGGGCAAGCTCACCGAGGATGGGGAAATGGAGAGCTTCAAACCGGGAGTGTTGCGGATTCTGCAACGCGACCCGGTGCCGGTGGTGCCCCTGGCTCTGCGCGGACTATGGGGTAGCTTCTTCAGCCGCGCTCATGGCAACGCAATGTCGCGATTGTTTCCGCGCGGGATGCTGAACCGCATCGAACTGCGCGCCGGCAGCGCCATCGACCCGGACGGCGCCACGCTCGAACAGATGCGGCAATCGGTGCAGCAGTTGCGCGGTGAACGCCCTTAGTCTCCCATCATCAGTTGCGGGTCCTGGCCCAGCAACCGCGTCAGGAAATCGCATACCGCGTCGACGCGTGCGACCTTGCGCAAGTCTTCGTGCACCAGCAACCAGTAGGTCCGTTCGACCGATACCTGGTCGGCGAGCACGGCCTGCAGGCGCGGCTCGCGCTGCGCCATGAAACAATGCACCAGACCGAGCCCGATGCCTTCGAGGATGGCGTTATATTGCGCGCTGACGTTGGTGCTGCGAAATACGACCCGGACGTTTCTGATCGTGTTATCGAAAAATCGGAGTTCCGGCATCTCGATCAGATCGTCGATGTAAGACACGAAGTCATGCTGCGAAAGATCGTCGACCCTGCCGATGGGTGGATGGGTAGCAAGATAATCGCGGGACCCGTAGAGCCGTAAGCGGTAGTCGCAGAGCTTCCACGCCACCAGCCGCCCGCTTTCGGGGCGGGAAAAACTGATCGCGATATCGGCTTCGCGCTTGGACAGGCTCATGCGCCGTGTCTCCGCGACCAGTTCGATTTCGATATCCGGCTGGTCGCGTCGAAATTCGGGCACGTGGCGTGCGATCACCTGTGATCCCAGCGCCTCCGGGGTTGCGACGCGCACCGTGCCGCCGAGGCGGGCGTCCTTGCCGGCAATTTCCTGGTAAAGCCGATTCGAGCTGGTTTCGATCTGCTCGGCAAACGGTAACAGGCGCAGGCCAGCGTCGGTCAACCGATATCCATTCGGAGATTTATCGAACAACCGTACATCGAGCTGTTTTTCGAGCGCGGTGATGCGACGACTGACGGTGGTATGGTCGACATGCAGACGCGCGGCCGCGCGCACCAGCTTTCCCTGTCGCGACAACTCCAGGAAAAATCGCAAATCGTTCCAGTCGTACATGTCCGCACTCCCTTAATCTGGGCCTCATCCCCACGAAAGAGACGCCTCGGGCGTCATCCCGGAAATCCCGCGGGGATTATCCGGGAACCTGCGGAGCGATGATGATTATAGATTCCGCTTAACCGCAGGGCACTTACCGCAACGGCTTCAAGCTATGTGTATTTTTGCACAATAGATGTGGGTTTTGCACACTATCCTTGCACAAATATCTTGCCTATACTGCCCGTTCCATTTCCATCAATCCTGCAGACACGGAGTTATCATGAGCCAGCCAGCCACCGCCGTATCCCCCGAAATCACCCAGCTTACCCATTACATCAACGGCGAGCACGTAGCCGGCAGCAGTGGGCGTTTCGGCGATGTCTTCAATCCGAGCAAAGGTGTCAAGACCAGTGAAACGCCCTTGGCGTCGAAGTCCGAGGTCGAAGCCGCGATTGCGGTCGCCGAAAAGGCTTTTCCCGAGTGGGCCGCGACCTCGGTGCTGCAACGTTCGCGCATCATGGCACGCTACGTGCAGCTGCTTTACAAACACCAGCATGAGTTGGCCACGCTGGTTTCGAAGGAGCATGGCAAGGTAATCGAAGATGCGATGGGTTCAGTTCTGCGCGGCATCGAGGTCGCAGAGTTCGCCTGCGGCGCCCCGCACGCGCAAAAGGGCGAATTTTCCGACAACGTCGCGCGCGGCATCGATATCTACTCGATGCGCAAACCACTGGGTGTGGTAGCGGGTATAACGCCCTTCAACTTTCCGGCGATGATCCCGCTGTGGATGGCCGGCATGGCGCTGATTACCGGTAACACCGTCGTGTTGAAACCCTCGGAAAAAGATCCGTCCTGCCCTCTGCGGCTGGCGGAACTCTTCGTCGAGGCTGGCGCACCTCCCGGAGTTTTCAACGTCGTCAATGGCGACAAGGAAGCAGTTGACACCCTGCTCGAGGACGAGCGCGTCAAGGCCGTCAGTTTCGTCGGTTCCACACCGATCGCGAAATATGTTTACGCCACCGCCACGGCGCACGGCAAACGCTGCCAGGCAATGGGCGGCGCCAAGAATCACATGCTGATTCTTCCCGATGCCGACCTCGAAGACGTCGCCAACGCGCTGATGGGTGCGGCCTACGGGTCCGCTGGCGAACGCTGCATGGCGATTTCCGTCGGCGTTTGTGTCGGCGACGAGGTCGCAGACCGGCTGATCGATATCCTGAAGCCGAGGGTCGAGGCGCTGCGTATCGGGCCGAGCCTCGATACCGGTCTCGAAATGGGACCGTTGGTGACCCGGGAGCATCGCGACAAAGTCGCGAACTACATCCAGATGGCGCAGGACGAAGGCTCGCGCCTGGTGGTCGACGGACGCGATTTCGTCTGCGCCGGAAACGAGGATGGATTTTTCCTGGGCGGCACTCTAATCGATGACGTCAAGCCGGGGATGCAGTCCTACCAGGAAGAGATCTTCGGTCCCGTGCTGCAAATCATGCGTGTCGGCTCGTTCGAGGAAGGTGCCGCTCTCGCCACCGACCATCCCTATGGCAACGGCACCTCTATCTTCACCAAGAATGGCGCGGCCGCGCGCACCTTTGCCGACAAGGTCGAGGTCGGCATGGTCGGTATCAACGTGCCGATTCCGGTGCCGCTGGCGTTCCACAGCTTTGGCGGCTGGAAGTCATCGGCGTTCGGCGATCATAACCAGTACGGCATGGAGGCACTGCGTTTCTATACCAAGGTCAAGACCGTCACCTCGCGCTGGCTCGAAAGCGGATTGGACGCAGAGTTCACGATGCCGGTACTGAAGTAGGCTGCCGGCAGCGCCCAGGATTGAAACAGGTCGCATCGTTCGTCGCCACCTTCGTGCTGCTGGGGGTGGTGCTTGCGATTCTGCATCACCTGCTGCTGTGGCTGAATTTACCGGATATCGTCGCGTTACTGGTATTCGCCCTGCCGCTGGTTGCATATATTGCTTACACTACGCAACCGACGCGCGCATTATGGCTGCGCTCCGCGCTGTCGATTTACACCGGTTTCGGCGGCGTCGTGCTGGCAGCCGCGGGACTGGTTTACCTGATCGGATAAGACCGGCTAGTTGTTGAAGGAATAATCGTAGTTCATCGTGCCGCCGGCGTTGAACACCTGCGCGTGGAACGACACGATGACGCGGTCTTCCTTGCCGGCGTAGGGGAACGGCATGTGCTTGATATGCGATGGAAATACGCACAGCTTGCCGTCCTCGGGGTAAGAGTCCCAGCTACTGTCATGCAGGTAGTAATTACCGTAGTCGCCGAATCCGCCGGCCATGTGTTCGATATGCGGTCCGTAGAAGCGGGTCACACCGTTGGGTTGTTTACCGCGATGCGATTCGCGGGATTTGCTGCAATCCGCCGAACGCACATAATAAACGCCCGACCAGGAACAATTGCCGTGCACGTGCATTTCGTGGAACGAAAAACCGTTGGATATCTGGAACCAGAGGCCCGTCAACGTCACGTTCACTTTTTCCCCCTGGCGCCATAGCCCCCGGTTGGCCTCGGTGGCGACCTCGACGATGCCCTCGCTGATGAACTCGGCGAGCTCATTGAGTTCCTTGTGCAGCGGGTACCGGCTCAGCAGGTCGTCACCGCTGGCATAAGCCTGTTCCGGGCTGCTCTGCTCGCGGTCGCGATGCTCGTAAAACAGCTCCAGCAGCGCCGGGTTGACCTTTTGGTAATGCGCGAAACGCTTCGCCAGGATCGTGGTCGGCCAGAGTTTAACGATGTTCGGATTACCTTCCGCCTTGGTTTTTTTTGCCATATCTGTAACCTGGTCTGCAGTTGCTGATATGGTACGCGAATCAGGGCAGCAATGCCCTGTTGTAGCGATGGCACTTGTCCATGTAGGTTTTGCTGCTCTTCGGCATTGGCACCCGCGCGCTGGCGATGTAGCTGATCAGGCGTCGGCCTTCCTGGATGAGGTCGCGCCCGTAAGCCACGCGCATGCGCAGCATCTGATCGGCATCGCTGGGTAATACCGGTTTGAAGGAATCGATCGTTTCCCCGAGTGCGACGAAATTTGGCCATACCCGGAATATGATCGGGTCTTTTTTCATCGTTTCCGCGGTTTGCCGGGCCGCCGCGGCGTAATCGACAATCGGATCGTGGATATCGGCGAACACCGTGCGCTTGCAAAACACGTCTATCATGCAATTAGCCAGCGAATCGATATCACGCATGCTTTGCGCTATCTTGATGAAGCGGGATTGATAAAAGTCGGCCACCGGCATCGTGAAAGCCTTGAACGGCTCGCCCCAGACCTCGTCGATGCCTTCATCGCCGCTATGATGCTTGACCTGCTGCCCCAGCGTCAGCGCCTCCTGAAAGCAGTCGCTGCACTCACGCATCAGCTCGTTGCTGTGGCTGACCTGCACGCCGAGTTCGCCCAGATCGACGATCGACGTGAAAAGATCGGTGGCGCGATTGAACAGCGCGCCTGCCAGCATCGCCGCGTTTACCCGTTTGCGCGCCGGATCGGTTTCGCTTTCGTAGGCTTCGCGCGCGAGCTCGAGACTCTTGCCGGGCGTATTGATCCCGGCCTCGGTATGATGAAACGCGCGCCGCGTCAGGCTGTCGATCAGGCGTTTGCGATTCGCAAGCGTGTCTTCGAGGGGCGCATAGTATCGAATCCAGTAGCCGTCGTAATAAACGGACTCGATACCATCGACGATGCGACGATCGCCATTTGCCAGCGGTGAGGTGCTATCGGCAGTTGAAGCCATGGAATACGCGCACTGTTTCTGCCATCGGGAATCTGACAATCATAATTCAATCGGGCTACAATGTTATGCAATCTTCCGGGGTAATCAATTGAATTTTTAAATGACGATAGCCATACCCCGCGTCGCGGGCTCATCGAGTGAGCCCAAATTGAATTACTATAGCGCTGTCCGCTTGTAACCCCGTTCGCAATGTCCCTATCCATCCTGAGCTCGAACCGCGTCGAAACCCTGCAGTCCAGGCTGGCGCAGCAACTGGTTCTGGCACCACGAGGCGATCCCTTCACCGAAGAAGTCGTCGTTGTGCCGACCTACGCGATGGCGCGCTGGCTCAATATGCGTATCGCGCAACAACAAGGGATTGCGGCGAACATACGGTTTCCGCTACCAAACCAATGGATCTGGCAGCTAGCGGCGAGCCTGCTCGACGATATACCGCGCGACGATCCCTATGCGCTCGAGTTGTTAAGCTGGCGCATTTTCGGCCTGCTGCCGCAACTCGCCGACGAGGCGGCATTCGCCGAACTGCAAAAATATCTCTCCGATGACGCCAGCGGCATAAAACGCTGGCAATTATCGGTGCGTATCGCGCAGGCCTTCGATCGCTACCAGCTCTACCGACCGGAGCAAATACGCGCCTGGTCGAGCGGCAAGGAAAACCACTGGCAGGCGCGCCTGTGGCGACAAATCATCGCCCGACAGGGTCAACCGCATCGCATTGAAGTCATCTCCGCGGCGATCAGGCAGCTGGCACACGCGCCGACCGCCGCCAGGCTACCCGAGCGTGTCAGCCTGTTCGGCCTGTCGAGCCTGGCGCCGATTTTTATCGAGTTCATCCACGGGTTGGCCGCCGCAACCGAGGTATCGATGTATCAGCATAGTCCCACCGATCATTACTGGGCAGACCTGGTCAGCGACAAAACCCGGGCGCGACGGCGGCTGCAGCATCCGGATCAAGACGACTACATGGATACCGGAAACAGCCTGCTGGCTTCCTGGGGCCGCCAGGGACAGGCGCTGCAGGATCTGTTACTCGACCTCGGTCCGGTAACCCGCAACGAAATCGACGCGAGCCAGGTCGCGCAGTCGGGAAGCATGCTGAACTGCCTGCAAAACAGCCTGTTCAGACTCGCCGACCAGCAATTCGAAAATACGGCCGACGATTCGGTTTCGCTGCATATCTGCCATAGCCCGATGCGCGAATGTCAGGTCCTGCACGACCACCTGCTGCGGCTGCTGGATCGCGATGAGGCGCTTGCCTGTGAGGACATTCTGGTGATGGTACCCGAGATCAGCCGCTATGCTCCTTATATCGAAGCGGTATTCCAGCAGGACGACGGCGGTAACCGCCCAAACCTGCCATGGAATATTTCGGACATCAGCGTCAGCGTCGGACACCCGTTGACCAGAATTTTTCTGCAATTGCTCAAGCTGCCCGGACTCCGCTTCACCCGTTCCGAGGTCATGGCCTTTCTCGAATGCAGGGAGATTCGCGAGCGCTTCGGGATCGAGTCTGACATGCTCGAAGAGATTCATTACCTCGTCGATACGGCGCGGGTATACTGGGGCATCGACGCGGCGCATCGGCAGGCGCTTGATTTGCCCGGCACTCACGAGAACAGCTGGCAGCAGGCCTGGGAGCGCATTTTCAGCGGTTTCGCGTTTGCCGACCAGAAACTGTGGCGAGACATTGCGCCGATCACAACGATCGATGCGAACGGCGCGGTGGCAATGGCTCGTTTCCGGCACCTGTTCGAACGCCTCGCCTACTGGCGCGATCGGCTCGCCCAATTCGGCAGCGTCGAAAACTGGCGGCAGCGCCTGCATCGAATGCTCGACGAGTTTTTCGTTGCCGATAATCTGCACGACGACAATTTACAACCACTGCGCGACGCGATCAGTAATCTCGGGGACGCGGGCGGCGAGGACCTGAGCCCGGCGCTGGTCAGCTACTGGATGGAGACGCAGTTATCGACGAGCCAGCAGCCTGGCCGGCTTTACTCGGGCGGAATTACCTTTTGCGGCATGCAACCGCTGCGGAATATCCCGTTCCCGGTGATCTGCGTGCTGGGCATGCAGGACCAGTCCTTTCCGCGCAGCGATCATCCAGCCGAGTTCGACCTGATGCGGCAGGACTGGCGACCGGGCGATCCGTCTAGACGCGACGAGGACCGCTACCTGATGCTGGAAACCCTGTTGAGCGCCAGGCGCTATTTATATTTCAGCTACTGCGGACGCAGCCTCCGCGACAACAGCGCCTGCCAGCCCTCGGTGCTGGTGCAGGAATTACTCGACTATATCGACGCCAGTTTCGTGTCGGCCAGCGACGCGCGCGCACCCAGCGAAGAGATTACCCGGGTTCATCCGATGTCGGCTTTCTCGAAACGGAATTTCCAGCCAGAGTCACCCGGCTACGATCGCTACTGGTATGACACGGCCCGTTTTGTCGAGACCGGAGGCCCGGCCAAAAAGGCGGATACCTGGGCCAGCGAAGACATCGCGCCGGCGGCCGCAACCGGGTCCTCGACAGACCTCGAGTCGGTGCTGCGTTTTTTCGATCATCCGATACGCTATTTTTTCCACAACCGCCTTGGAATTACCGCAACCCGTGGCCGTCCTGACGAGGACGAGGAAAGTTTCGCGCTCGATGCGTTGCAGAAATGGGCTCTGGCCGAACGTATGGCCAGCGATTTTCTACAGGGAGAGGTTGTCGATTTTGCACAGGTGGCGGCCGAAGGCCTGCTCCCGCATGGCCGTGCCGGGGTTAGCGCTTATGAAAACCTGGAACGCGAGTTCGCAGTCCTGCTCGATCGCTTACAGCCTTTCAGCGAACGGCGGCCGCTGTCGAGAACCATCGAATGCGAAATGCCGTCGGGCGACCTCCTGTTCGGCGAGGTGGGTTTCTGTTATCCCGGTATCGGCCTGATGCACTACACCGCAAGCAAAGCCCTGCGCGCCCGGGCGGCGATGCGACTCTGGCTCAATCACCTTGCGCTATGCGCCGCCGGACAGCTTGCACAGACCGAGTCCAGCCAGCTGTTGACAACCAGCGACGACGGACTCGATTTCGCATGGATTGATAGATCCGCCGCCAGCACCTGCCTGTCACGTTACATCGAGCTGTTTTACCAGGGGCGGCGGCGCCCGCTGCCGGTATTTCCCGATTCCAGCTTTGCCTGGGCAACAGAGTGGAATTCGTCACAGGATTCTGACAGGGCGCTCAAAAAAGCGCTCGGCGCCTGGAACGGCGCATCGTTTACCAATGCGCGATCCGGTGAACGTGATGATGAGTTTATTCGTCTCGCACTGCGCAACAATCTCGCCGATCCGTTAGACGACGCTTCTTTCGAGGACGCCGCGCGCCGGATTTATCTGCCTGCCCTGCAGCATGCCCGTCGCCATGACCGATAACGTCGCTCCGACCAGTCTCGATGCCGAAGTCCTGCTTGACCTCGACCCCGGGGGCATCAAGCTGATCGAGGCCAGCGCCGGGACGGGCAAGACGCACACGATCGCCGATCTTTACCTGCGCCATATACTGGCCGGCAGGCAACCATCGCAAATCCTGATCGTGACCTATACCAATGCCGCGACCGAAGAGTTGCGCGGCAGGATTCGCCGTCGCCTGTACGATGCGCTGGGTTGCCTGCAGAATTCAGCCAGCGCTGGAGACGAGTTTCTCGCCCTGGTAGCGGCACGCTGGCGAAACCTGGACGAGGATGCGCGAGACCTCCAGCTCAATCGTCTGCGGCTGGCCCTGCGCAGCATGGATGAGGCGGCGATTTCGACAATCCACAGCTTTTGTCAACGCAGTCTGCAGGATAACGCCATAACCGGAAACCAGTTCTACGATAGCGAACTACTGAGCAGCGACGACCCGATATGGGAGGACGCGATCAAGGACTGGTGGCGTCGACAAACCTACCACCTCGATCGCGAAAGCTGGCAGCTGTTCCACGAGAATCTGCCGCAAATCCCGGCATTGACCAGCATCCTGCTCGAACTGCGCAATCGGCCTCTGGCTAAGCTCCTTCCCGAGACCACGATGAGCGTATCGGACCTGATGTCGCAACCGCGCGCGATTGCGCGCGCGTTGCATGGGCTTGCGCCACTGTGGAGACGACAGCAGCGGGAAATTGTCGACATCGTCTCGGCTTCGAAGGCGCTGAGTCGCAGCAAAACCCTGCCCTATCACCCGCAGAACCTGGACGGATTGATCGAGGCCGCCGACAGTTTTTTTGCTGATCCCGATCCCGCGGCGCCATTTAAGCAGTTCGAATATCTGGCGTCAGATTTCTTATCGAAGAACACGAAGCCGAGTATGCGCGGCAAGGATCCGGGATTGCAACATCCTTTTTTCAAGGCGATCGATCCCGTGGCGCGGTCCTGGATCGAGTTTACTTCGACGATCAAGCCACGACTGCTGTCCCTAGCTTTCGGCTGGACGTCGCAGAAGGTATTACAGGCCAAGCGCGCGCTGCCGGCGCTCGCTTTCCAGGATCAGCTTACGCTGCTGCTCGAGGCGCTGGAATCCGAGCGCGGCGGCGAGGCGCTCGCGCAGAGCCTGAGGCAGCAGTACCCGGTTGCAATGATCGACGAGTTCCAGGATACCGATACGATTCAATACCGGATCTTCAGGCTAATCTATCCGCATTCCGCGGCGGGCAGCCTGACCCTGATCGGCGATCCCAAGCAGGCGATCTACAGTTTTCGTGGCGGCGATATATTTACCTACATGCAGGCCAGGCATTTACCTGATATCCAGCTGTTCAGCCTGCAGACCAACTGGCGCTCGCAACCGGAACTGGTTTCGGCAATCAATCATATCTTCACCCAACGACAGGATGCCTTCATATATCGGGATTCGATAGAATTTACCCGTATCGCATCCATTCCGGAAAATGGTCGCTACCGCCTGATGTCGGAAAACGGCCCCTCCGCCGCGCTTACCCTTTGGCAACTGCCGCAAAACGAGCAGGGTGGTAACTTTAGCCGCGAGCAAATGCGCGACCTTATCAACCGGGCTATCGTCGCCGAAATCATGGCGCTGATCACAAACAGCGACAACCGTATCGACGGACAACCGGTGCAAAGCGGCGCTATCGCGATACTGGTACGCCAGGCCTCCGAGGGCCAGGCGCTGAGCCAGGCGCTGCACCGGCACGGCATACGCACGGTTACCATAGGTCGCGACAGCGTGTTTCAATGCGACGAAGCTTATGGTCTTTATGACCTGCTGATGGCGGTTGCGCAATTTCAGGACCCCGTCATGTCGCGGCGTTCACTATCGTCCAGCCTGCTCGGTCTCGATTACCGGGAAATCGCCGCGCTCTGCGACGACGATGACGCCTGGCAGGCCTGGACCGACGACCTCGGTGACCTCAGGGAGTTGTGGGAGCGTCACGGATTCATATCCATGTTCCAGGCCCTGTTGCACCGCTTCCAGGTAACCCGACATCTCGCACAACAGGACAAAAGCGAGCGTCGCATTACCAACCTGCTGCACCTCGCCGAGTTGCTGCATCAACAGTCGACGAGTATTGCCGGCATCACGCCGCTGCTCGGCTGGTTTCGCGATCAGTTCGAGGAGGCAGCCAGGGACGAGGTCGAATTGCGTCTCGAAAATGACGAGGCGCTGGTAAGGATCGTGACCGTCCACAAGGCTAAAGGTCTGCAATACCCGATCGTCTTTGTTCCTTTCCTGTGGTCCTGTAAGCCGGTCGACAGGAACAGAGCGGTATATTTCCATGACCTCGATCTTTCGCCCTGTATCGATCTCGGATCCTCAGATCTCGAGCGAAACTGGTACCTGGCAGAAAAAGAACGTCTCGCCGAGGATATTCGGCTGCTTTACGTCGCGCTGACCCGCGCCCGCGCCAGGGTATACCTCGCCTGGGGACTGGCCGGTAGCCCGGCCCGACCGGGCTACGCCCGACAAACGGCGCTCGCTTACCTGTTGCATTCCAGGCAAAGTCCCGGCGATCTCGAGTCGAGTACTGTGGACGGCTTTCCGTCGGACATGGATTTCGTCGACGACCTGAGACGCCTGGTCGATCGCGCCGGTGGTACGATCGAACTGGCTGAATTGCCTGTAACCATAGGCAAGCCGCGTACGATTGTCGACGACAGCGCGCAGGACTCCACGCAACTGGCGACATTTTCGCGTGCCAGCCTGCCGCGCTGGCGCATTAACAGTTTTTCCGGTCTGACCCGGGGTATCCACCAGCCGGCGTCGCTCGGAGCGCTGCAAAGCCAGGGCGACGCCATTCTCGACTTCCCCGCGGGTAGCCACATCGGTTTGCTGCTCCATGCGCTGCTCGAAAATCTCGATTTTCAGCAGGATATCGAGGACCAGTGCCGCGAACTGTTGCCAGAATTACTGCGGCGTGCCGGGATTTCGGCCGAAACCCACCGCGATACCCTGATGCGATGGCTGAGCAACATCATTCATACCCCGCTGGACGGGAAGGACCTTTCCCTGCGGGTGATCGGCCGCGAACGACGCTTGAACGAGCTCGGTTTCGATTTCGCGCTGGATCACCTGGACATCGATGAACTCAACCGCTTTTTACAGTCCCTGGCTCCGGTGCCGTTACAGCCCGTCAGCGGCTTCGGATTCAGCGGGCTAATCACCGGCGTGATCGATCTCGTGTTCGAGTACGAAGGCCGCTACTACCTGGCGGACTACAAGAGTAACTTCCTCGGCACGAGCCTGGAGGACTACCTGCCTGCGAAACTCGAGCAGGCGATGCTGGATCGACGCTACGACCTGCAATCGCTGGTTTATTCGGTCGCCCTGCATCGCTACCTGGGACATAGGCTGTCGGACTACGATTACGATCGGCATTTCGGCGGCAGCTACTACCTGTTTTTACGGGCAATGAGGCCGCGGCACGGCAATCGCCAGGGTATTCATTTCCACCGGCCCCCGCGAAAGATGCTGCAGGCGCTCGAAAACCTGCTGCACTATACACCGCTCGAATCGCTGCGCGCATGAATTCGCTACTCTACAGGCTCGCGGGTCATGGCGATATCAGCTGGTTGAGTTATTACTTTGCCGAACTGATTACGAAGCAGGCCGGCGTCGGCGTGGACGATTTGCTCGGCCTCGGTGCGGCGCTGGTGTGCGAGGCCAACCAGGCTGGCGACGTCTGTATCGACCTCGATGCGTTCAACGGGCAACCATTGTTCGTGTCGGCACGGCTCGACGAGGCGGAGTTACCAAGGGGCCCGGACAGCCCTGGCTGGCGCGCGCATTTAACGGCATTCGACATTGTTGGGGCACCCGGCGACGCCGCGCCACTGATCGTCGAGGGCAACCGGCTGTATCTGAATCGCTACTGGTACTACGAGAACCGCGTCGCCGAAATCATCGTCGACAGGCTCCAAATCGATGACGCTTCCACCAGCGGCTTCGTCTCGGATCATGTAAACCGGCTTTTCAACGGTTCAGACGAGCAGGATCGGGACCAGAAACTCGCTGTTACCATGGCCGCAACCAAGCAGTTCAGCGTCATTTCGGGCGGGCCGGGCACCGGTAAAACCACGACGGTCATCAGAATCCTGAGTACGTTGATATCGGCGCAACCGGAGATACGAATTGCGCTCGCCGCGCCGACCGGAAAAGCGGCCGCACGCATGATGGAGTCGATTACTAATCGCATCGACGATCTCGACATTTCTGACGATTTGCGTCGCGCAATTCCGACTCGCGCCAGCACCATACATCGGCTGCTGGGATACGGCCACCGATCGTTCAGGTATCATCGCGAACATCGAATTCCGATCGACTGCGTCGTGATCGACGAAGCCTCGATGATCGATCTCGGTCTAATGTTTCATTTGCTCGATGCGCTGCCCGATCACGCCCGCATAGTTTTGCTCGGTGACCGCGACCAGCTGGCGTCGGTCTCGGCTGGCAACGTGCTTGGCGACATTACCGGTCATGGTGTCTCGATTGCGGACACCCGCGCCAGCATCGGCACTTCGATCGCCCTGTTGCGGCACAGCTATCGCTTCGAGACATCAAGCGGAATCGGCAAACTGTCAGAATCGGTTAATCTGGGAATGGCCCGGGACGCGATCGAGGTACTCGAATCGGCAGATCCGAGCATCCGCTGGTTCGCGTCGGACCGGGACGAGCTGGACGCGGACGCGATGCAATGGATACTGCAGGCTTTTGCGCCGATATTCGGCGCCCGCTCGGCGCTGGATGCATTGCAAATACACGAGGCGTCGCGCGTGCTTGCCGCGACCAACCACGGACCGCTAGGGGTGCTGCGGCTCAACCGGATTATTTCGAATGCCTTGCTTGGCGATAATGGACTGCCCGAGTCCAAGCTTTTTTGCGGCTTGCCAATCATGGTAACGCGCAATCATCACGACCTCGGATTGTTTAACGGCGATACCGGAATTTTGTGGCAACAGCCTGAAGGCCTGCGAGCCTGTTTCCGTGACGGCGAGGGCGGGCTTCGCAGCCTGGCGCTGCACCGCCTGCCCGAAATCGAGCCGGCATGGGTCAGCACGGTGCACAAGTCACAGGGCTCCGAATTCGACTCGATATTGCTGATTTTGCCTTCGGACCCCGATTCCAGCGCACTGTCGAGGGAGCTGTTGTATACCGCGGTGACCAGGGCACGGCATTTTTTCCTGTTGCAGGCCAGTCGCGAGGCTGTCGTCGGCGCCATCGGCAAGCTGACTCGGCGCTACTCCGGACTCGCGCAGAGACTCGGTTGGCCTGCTTGAGGCGTTGCGCCTGAAATCCAGTGGCTTGATTTCAGCGTCGTATATACTAAACAGGTAATGGAAATAACAATGGAATCTCCAATGCATTTCGGTCGCATGACAAACCCCGCATTGCCGATCTGCAATTCAATATGACTAGCTCCTCCCCGGGCAAAGCCCTGATCGTCGACGACGAAAAGACCAATCGGCTCATCTTGAAGTCGTTGCTGGTAAAACAGGGTTATCAGACCATCGAAGCGGTAAACGGCGAGGAGGCGGTCGATTTGTTCCACCAGGAACACCCTAGCATCATTTTCATGGACGTAATGATGCCCGTACTCGACGGCTACGAGGCGACCCGCCAGATCAAGGCGGCCTCGGCCAACCATTTTGTCCCGGTAATTTTCCTGACCGCAATGAGCGACGAAGAGGCGCTGGCGCAGTGCATCGAGGCAGGCGGCGACGATTTCCTGGTTAAACCCTATGACAGGCTGATCCTGCAAAGCAAAATACGCTCGATGCAGCGTATCGCTGCGCTGAACCGCGAGGTTCAGGGCATGTACAGCATGATTCACCGCGAGCAGGAAATTGCCGAGTCGGTGTTCGTCAACGCCATCCAGAGCTCGAACATCGAAAATCAATATATAAAACAGGTAGTCCGCCCCGCCGGAATCTTCAGCGGTGACATGGTGCTGTCAGCCTATTCTCCGTCACGCGACCTGTTTTTTCTGACCGGCGATTTTACCGGCCATGGTCTACTCGCGGCGCTCGGCGCGATGCCGGTTTCCGAGGTTTTTCGCGCGATGACGACCAAGGGCTTCAGCCCGGAAGAGATACTGGTAGGCATCAACAAGAAGCTGAAGTCCATGCTGCCTGTGGGCATGTTTTTCGGCGCCCAGCTCGTCGTCGTCAATCACGACCTCGAACATGTGCGGGTCTTCAACGCCGGAATGCCGGATGTCATCATCGTCGACGGCGCAACCAATCAGATCAAGCACCGGCTCGTGTCTACCGGTTTACCGCTGGGCGTGGAGGCGACCATCGATCCGAAGGAAATGCTGCAGTATGCCCCAATCGCTTATAACGACAAGATTCTGATGCATAGCGACGGATTGACCGAGGCGCGTAACGCGAGCGATCGCGAATTCGGCAGCCAGCGTTTGCTGGAGTCGATATCCCATGCCCCGGTAAACCAAGTTTTCGATCAGATATTCGAAGATCTCGACAGATTTTGCGGCAATATCACGACCCAGGCGGACGACGTTACGCTTGTCGAAATCACCTGCGTCCACGAAGTGTTGCCCGAAATCGAGGTGCATGACTATATCAGGCCAACCGCGCAGCTGCTGGGCGACCGCGGTGAATGGAAACTTTCGCTACGCTTCAACGGGACGCGCTTACGCGAAACCAACCCGGTGCCGATCCTGGTCAGCTATCTGCTGGAAATGGAGGAACTCGAGGCCGAGCGGCAATCGTTGTTTACGGTAATGACCGAACTCTATGTCAACGCGCTCGACCACGGCGTGCTGGGGCTGGATTCGAAGTTAAAGTCTGATCCTGCCGGTTTCGAGGCATATTTCCAGACTCGCGAAAGCCGGCTGGCCAGCCTCGACAGCGGTTACGTCATTTTTAACCTGTCGGTCGAGCAACAATCGACCCGGCGCAGCATTCTGCTGCGTATCGAGGACAGCGGCAAGGGTTTCGACTACGCGAATCACTATCCGCCCACCACGAGGGAAACGGCCCTGAGCGGTCGTGGGATACTGTTAATCCAGGATTTATGCGAATCGCTCGAGTACCATGGCAAGGGCAACATCGCTATCGCCCGTTTCAGCTGGAGCACCACCTAACGCCACAGGACAAAGCATAGCGATCACCCGACGACGGAGTTTATCGAGGTTTTTACTACTGGCCGAGTTCCCTGGCTACCAGGAAGGTCATGATTTCGATCATGCGGTCGTTGCTGCCGGCATCCGATGCCGACACCAGGTATTTTCCATTGACGATTATCGACGGCACGCCGCGATGACCGTAACGCTTCTCTTTCTGAATGTCCTTACGAATCTGGGTTTCAACCGGAAACGAAAAGTAATTCTCGCGAAAAACCTTCTCGTCCAGGCCGATCTCGGCGGCAAATTTTGCCAGGGTGTCGAGACTGGTGAGGCGCTGCCGCTTGATGTGGATCGCGTCGAATAGTGCCTGGTGCGCACGGTCGAGCGCATTCATCATTTTGAACGCATAATAGGCGCGGGCATGCTCGGTCCAGCGCGGATTCAGCGAAGAGGGTACCTGTTCGAAAACTACGCCTTCGGGCAGCGTTGCCAACCAGCGCTCGACATAAGGCTCGAAACGAAAGCAATGCGGGCAGCCGTACCAGAAAACCTCGGTGACAACCACCTTGTCGGGTTGAGAAGTCTTGACCGCCGGAGAAATTACCTGGTAATCCGAGCCTTCGACGAAAGCCATCTGCGCAAATGCGCTTCCAGATACCAGCGTCAGCGTAAAGAACGCCGTTAGCCAATGCTTCATCATAATAATTCTCCCAAGTTTATCCGCTTAACTAGTGACAGGATAAACCGCGATTAGTTTGATCGCAGCCTATCCCGGTCGAGATTAATGTTTGCTGAATGCCGTTGTTACGGGTATTTATTGCATACCTGTGATGTAAGCGGCGACCGCTTCCATTTCCCCGTCAGACATGCGCGCAGCCACGTTGCGCATCATCCGGCCAGCGTCGTTAGCTCGCATTCCCTGCCTGAACATCTTCAACTGCGAAACGATGTACTCCGGGTGCTGCCCCTTGAGCGAAGGCCAACCCGCCGGACCATTGCCATGCCCATCGGGTGAATGGCAACCTATGCAGGCGGCGACCTGGGCGGCGACGATACCGCCGCGATAGATATTCTGACCGGCCTCTATCAGCTCCGCGTCGAATGCAATCGGTTTCAGCTTCTGGCTTTCGAAATAGGCCGCAACATTCTTCATATCCTGATCGTTCAACAACGCAACCATGCCGGTCATCGACGCGTTGATGCGACGTCCCGCCTGGTAATCGTTTAGTTGCTTGTAGATATAGTTTGCATGCTGCCCGGCGAGCGACGGCCAGGCCGGATTGGCGCTATTCCCATCGGCCCCGTGACAGGCGGCGCATACGGCACTCTTCGCTTTACCGGCTTCGATGTCGGCGGCGATCGACGCGAATGACACCAGGCCGGACAAGGCCAACACGATGGCTCCAATATGGCTCGCTTTCATTATTTCTCCTGAGGGAAAAGGTACGGAAATTTTGGGCGCAAATGTATATCATACCCCGGCTTCGCGTTCAACAATAACCCATTGGCAGTCATGAGTATCTCCTTCAGGCAGGCAAAGTTCGTTACCAGCGCTTTTGATTTGTCGCAGCTATTGCCCGATAACGGATCTGAAGTCGCATTCGCGGGTCGTTCGAACGCCGGCAAATCGAGCGCGATCAATTGCCTGACGCAGCAGAAAAGCCTTTGCAAGACGAGTAAAATCCCCGGACGCACCCAGTTGATCAATTTTTTCGAGCTCGATCAGTACCGGCGGCTGGTCGATTTGCCCGGCTACGGATTCGCCAGGGTACCGAAAAAGACGCGCAATCATTGGGACCAGGTGTTATCGACCTTCCTGTTGGAGCGCCGCGCCCTCAAGGGGCTGGTTATCGTGGTCGACATTCGTCGCGGGATCAGCGATCTCGATCGGATGCTGATCGACATGATGTCGGGCAGCCTGCCGCTGCACATCCTGTTGACCAAATCGGACAAGTTATCCCGCGGCGGGATCAAGCAGGCGCTGGATGATGCCGAATCGCGTTTATCGGGCCCGGACCAGAGTGTGTCCACCCTGTCGACGCTTAACCGGCAGGGGCTGGAACTGCTGGAACAGAAATGCCGGGAATGGCTGCAACCGGGATAGTGTGCTGCCAACCGGAGCAAGGTCTTCGGACATAAAAAAGCCCTGGCAGAAAACTGCCAGGGACAAACGTGTGATCCGGATGGGGTTTCCGGATCATTGTCCGCTCATAGGAGGGAGAACGGACATAGCGCTGGGCTATAGCGCTATTTTATAGGACATCCGGCAGTGTATTTAGTTCCTGAACTTTGACGTTCAACGCTACCGTTTGTCCGCAATAATCTAAAATTGGGGACATGCCAAGGTATTTCAATCCCCGTTGCTTTCGTTAATTTGTCTACGCGCCTGCATTGCGTCTGGATCAGCGGAGAAAAGAAATTTCCTGGATAACAGGCTTGTCGTCCCAGGGCCGGACAATAAACGTTAATATCTCGTCGGCCTAGAGCCGATAAAGCGCCTTCCGGGCCGCCCGGATGCGCTTCTGAGGGCTGCGAATTAGTAGTCACCGAGCGGTGATACCGGCTAAATTTCGCCGCGGGCGCGTAGCGCCTCCGAATCAATGGGCCTCGTTCCAGTTCGAACCGATACCGGCGTCCACTTCCAGCCTGACCGATAGTTCGGCCGCCCCGGTCATCAGTTCGGCAATTGCATCACGGCGGCTTTCAACCTGTTGTTCCGCTACTTCGAATACCAGTTCATCGTGTACCTGCATGATCATCTTACAGGCGTCGTCCTTGTCTGCAAGCCACTGGTGAATCCTGATCATCGCGCGCTTGATGATGTCGGCAGCGCTGCCCTGCATTGGGGCATTGATTGCGGTGCGTTCGGCGTACTGTCGCAGGTTGGCATTACGCGCGTTGATATCGGGAAGGTACAGCCTGCGCCCGAACACCGTCTCGACGTAACCCTGCCGGCGGGCAAGTTCCTTGGTTTCCTCCATGTAACGCTTTACCCCGGGATAGCGTTCGAAATAGGTATCGACATATTGCTGCGCCTCGTTACGGCCGATGTTCAATTGCCTGCCGAGTCCAAAGGCAGACATTCCGTATATGAGACCGAAGTTGATAGCCTTTGCGGCGCGCCGCTGTTCGGTGCTGACCTGCTCCAGTCCGATACCGAATACTTCGGCTGCGGTCGCCCGATGCACGTCGAGCTTACGTTCGAAGGCGCCGAGCAGACTGTCATCGGCCGACAGATGCGCCATGATGCGCAATTCGATCTGGGAATAATCGAGCGCCAGGATCCTGCAGCCGGGCGCAGCGATAAAGGCCTCGCGAATACGACGCCCCTCGGCGGTACGAATCGGGATGTTCTGCAGGTTGGGGCTGGTCGACGAAAGCCGACCGGTAGAAGCGACCGCCTGCTGGTATGAGGTGTGCACGCGCCCGGTACGCGTATCGATTTCCTGGGGTAACTTGTCGATGTAGGTAGACAAAAGCTTGTTGAGGCTGCGGTGCTCGAGAATCAGGGCCGGGATTTCGTAGTCGGCGGCGAGTTCCTCGAGGACATCCTCGGCGGTGGAGGGCTGGCCTTTCGGCGTCTTGCGCAGCACCGGTAATTCGAGCTTTTCGTAGAGGACTTCCTGGATCTGCTTGGGCGAGCTCAGGTTGAACACCTGCCCGGCCTGCTGATAAATCTGTTCCACGATCTGGGTAAGCTTGCGGTCGATTTCGCCGCCCTGCTTTTTCAGCATGTCAGGATCGATCAGCACGCCGTTCTGCTCGACATCGATCAGTACGTCGACCAGCGGCATCTCGATTTCCCGGTAAACCGATTCGAGTTTTGCATCTTCGCCAAGCCCGGCGCTCAGAACCTCGTGCAACTGCAGCGTAACATCGGCGTCTTCTGCGGCATAGTCGCTGGCAGCCTCGATTTCGATCTGGTCGAAGGTTTTCTGCCTGGCACCCTTGCCGGCGATGTCCTCGAAGTGGATGGTGTCGCGATCGAGGTAAAACTTTGCAAGGTCATCCATGTTGTGACGACTTGCAGTCGAGTTCAGTACGTAGGATTCGAGCATCGTATCGTCGGCTATGCCGCGCATACGGATGCCTTCGCCGATAAAGATATGCGCGTCATACTTGATATTCTGTCCGATCTTCCCGATCGCCGGATTCTCGAGAATCGGTTTCAGCGCGACGAGCACCGCTTTTTTATCGAGCTGCTTCGGGGCGCCATCGTAGTCGTGGTTCAACGGGATGTAGCAGGCTTTACCTGGTTCCAGGCACAGGGAAATGCCGACTAGCCTGGCCAACATGTAATCGATACTGGTGGTTTCGGTATCGACGGCGAAATACCTGGCTTGCTGCAGGCGCTTCAGCCAGTATTCGAAACGCGACTGCTCAAGAACGCATTCGTAGCTCGCTTCGGGTCGGTTTTTGGCAGGCTTGTCGGCGCCGCCGTTATTGCTGTCGAGCTCATCGTACCAGCGCGTAAATCCGAACTCGCGGTAATATTCAGCAAGTGTGTCGTGGTCGCGCGGCCGCAGTACGAGCTCGTCGATGTCGAGATCGATATCGCAATCGAGTTTAATCTTCGCGAGCTCGTAAGACATCGGCAGAAAATCAAGCGACTCGCGCAGATTTTCGCCAACCTTGCCCTGAATATCCTCGGCATGTTTCATGACGCCCTGCAGGTTGCCATACTCCTCGATCCATTTTGCTGCCGTCTTTGGTCCTACTTTTGGCACGCCGGGAATATTATCAGAGCTGTCCCCCATCAAAGCCAGGTAGTCGATGATCTGGTCTGCGCGCACCTGAAACTTTTCGACAACGCCCTGCGCGTCCATGAAATGATTGTTCATCGTATTGATCAGGCGTACCTGGTCGTTAACAAGTTGCGCCATGTCCTTGTCGCCGGTAGAAATAAGTACCTCGTAACCCTGCTCGGTGGCCTGCTTGCTCAAGGTGCCGATAACGTCGTCGGCCTCGACCCCTTCGATACTGATCAATGGGAGTCCGCGCGCCCTGATAATTTCATGCAGGGGTTCGATTTGCTCGCGCAGGTCATCGGGCATCGGTGGCCTATTGGCCTTGTAGTCGGGATAAATATCGTTGCGAAAGGTCTTGCCCTTGGCATCGAAGACCACTGCTATCCTGTCGGGTTGCTCGTCCTTGACCAGCTTGCTCAGCATATTGAGCACGATGTAGATGACCCCAGTAGGCTTGCCGGTCGGGCTGGTGAGATTTACACCCCTGGCGTGGTAGGCGCGAAATAAATAAGAACTACCGTCAACCAGCACCAGTTTATTTTGTTTCTCTTGATTCATAAAGATGCGCTAGAATGCCCGACCCTGACCCGGATCATATTACAGCCGCATCGGCGACTTCGCCAGTTTGCGCTATCCAACTGGCTAAATTAATGTCTGTATTCACTACCGTCGAAAACGCTTCACTGAAGATGTTCCTGAAGCGTTACGATATTGGCAACGCTCGCGCGTTCAGCCCGATCGTCGCGGGTATTACCAATACCAATTATTACCTCGAAACCGATCGGGGCCAATTCGTGCTCACGCTTTACGAACGCCACAGCGACGACGAACTCGACTACATGCTGGGTTTGCAGAAGCACCTTGCCAGCAAATCGGTGCTATGCCCGGCCCCTGTCGGCGACCGTCGCGGTGATCTGTATTCGACCCTGAATCATCGACCTGCCGCCATCATTCATCGTCTTCGCGGGTCGGTACGAACGACGCCGCAAGTCGCAGACTGCGCGCTAATCGGCGCCGAGATGTCGAGATTTCATCTCGCCGGGCTCGATTATCCAGGCGTCCGCGAAAATCCGCGCGGCATCGACTGGCTTTGCGCCATCGGCGATATGCTCGACGCCAATCTGGACGGTGATGATAAAAACCTGTTTTCGGCCACGCTGCGGGAATACCAGGAGTTTGCAGGCGATAGTCTTGCCATCGGTGCGATTCACGCCGACCTGTTCCGCGATAATGCACTGTTCGTCGATGGCGAGCTTGGTGGAATTGTCGATTTCGACTACGCCTGCCGGGACAGTTTTGTTTTCGATATCGCGGTGCTGCTCAACGACTGGTGTATCGGCACCGATGCTTGGCTAGATCCAGAACG